>ORJL010087864.1_pt1 | contig 14329 bp, 20 predicted proteins | sample 1779941 | NCBI WGS metagenome assembly ORJL01 (sample SAMEA104232317, study PRJEB22302) | groundwater metagenome | biome: forest; feature: aquifer; material: groundwater | place: USA | collected 2011-08-07 | depth 5.8 m
CTTTCTTCACCTTCTACTCGATGGCCCTGGTCGGCCTGCAGACGTTTTCGGTGTCGGTGATCACTGCCTTGTATGGCGTGTCGTTGGTCGCCGCGAGCGCGGCGCTGACGGGATTTCTGTTCGGTGGCATCGTTGGTATCGTCGCGGGCGGCGTCGCCGCGGCCCACAGCAGCCGCCACAATCTGGTCGCGGCGTCGGGCATGCTGATCGGCGCGGCACTGGCGCTGTTCCTCGCGAGCGGAGCGGTGCCCCTGTCGCTGTTGACGGGCACCATGATCATAGGCGGTTTCTTCATCTTTTCCACTCAGCCTTCGCGCGATATTCTGGTGGGCGGCGTGACGCCGCCCGGGGCAGCCGGCAAGGTGTATGGCTTCGTCTACTCGGGCCTCGACTTCGGCGGATCGCTGTCACCAATGTTGTTCGGATGGATGCTCGACCAGCACCTGCCGCAATGGGTGTTCGGGGCGGCGACCCTGTGCATGCTGGTTGCAGTTGCAACCGCGGTCACGCTGCGCGCGCGACGGACCGCGGACGCCAAACCGGGGCTGGGCGCAATGCTGGAGAAATCACCCTTGTAGCTATGGTGGCAAGGGTTTGCCGCCCCTCCCTTGCGGGGCGCCGCTTTAATTCAGTTGCTCATGCAACTGAAAAGCAGACAGGAGAGCAGCATGACAGAGAACAGTTATCCGAAATTCCGGGTTGGTGCAGTACAAGCGGGACCCGTCTTCATGGACCTGGAGGCCACCGTCGATAAGGCGTGCCACCTGATCCAGGAAGCAGGGCGCAATGGAGCACGCCTCGTGGCCTTTCCCGAGGCCTTCATCCCGGCTTATCCTTACTGGTCCCGTTACCTTCCTCCGTTGCAGTCCACGAGCTACACCAAGGAACTGATCAAGCAAGCGGTTCAGGTGCCCAGCTACACCACAAGCCGCCTGATTCAGGCGGCTCACGATGCAGGTGTGTACGTCATCGTGGGCATCAATGAAAAAGTTGCCTGGGCCCACGGCACCCTGTTTAATACCAACCTGCTCATTGGGCCAAAAGGACAACTTCTGGGGCGCCACAGAAAGCTGGTTCCCACCCTATCCGAGAAACTTGTTTGGGCCTACGGCGATGGCAATGGCCTGCGTACCCACGAGACGGAGCTGGGCCGCCTGGGCAGCCTTATCTGTGGGGAGAACGCCAACCCTCTGGCCCGCTTCGTCCTTATTGCCGACGGAGAGCAGGTTCACGTCGCCAACTACCTTGCCTTGCCAAAGGACGATACTGGCGGGTACAACCTGACCAAGGACATAGAGATCCGCAGTGCGGCTCACTCTTTCGAGGGGAAGATTTTCACTGTCGTCTCCTCGCTGGTGATCAACCAGACCGTTATTGACTATTTTTCCAATTACTGGCGGGTACAACCTGACCAAGGACATAGAGATCCGCAGTGCGGCTCACTCTTTCGAGGGGAAGATTTTCACTGTCGTCTCCTCGCTGGTGATCAACCAGACCGTTATTGACTATTTTTCCAATCAAAAAGAACTGCACTCACTGCTGTCCAGCGGCAGCGTGGGCCATACTGCGGTCTATGGACCATGGGGGCTCCCCGTAGCAGGCCCGCTGGAACAGGGTGTCGAGGGCATTTTGTACGCTGATATCGACTTGGAGGATGCCCTCATGCCCAAGCTGCGCCACGACATCGGTGGAAGCTATAACCGCTTCGACATCATGCGCGTGATGATAAACCGGGCGCCACACGATTCAGTGCGGGATATCACCGGCGTCACGCGTAAGGTCAGGGACCAAATTCCCGAGGCGCGCCAGTCTGGCCAACAGGGCGAAGAGTATTTCGAGCGAGGCGATTGGGACATTGCAGGAAGACGTTCTGGAAGTTTTGAACAGTAACCCAAAGCCAATCAAAGCTACCTGCTTTCGTTATTTACTCAAGCCGCGATGCGCCGCTGCGGCAATTGCAACAGTATCTTCACGTGCCAGTCTCAGTTTAGATGACGTCGTCCACTACGACGGCACGATTCAGTGCTCCATCCAACCGACTGTCCCGCGGACCAGATCGGTGTCAGTCGGGCTTCGTCACGAGTACTCTTTCGTGGCTGCGGTCGGTTGATTTCTTATTGATGGAACACAGGCGGAGCCGCCACGCCAACGTGGCCAAGCGTATTCCATGGAGAAACGAATGACGAAAATGTCGGCCGAAAAGCGATATGGAATCGTTAATTCTGACCAGCTAAAGGCAATGAGTGGGCTGGAATTTGTTCAAGGTCGTGTCGCTGGTTCGCTACCCTTGAATACGATGGCTCGCGCAATTGGTTACGATATCGTCGAAGCCTCGCAAGGCCGAGTTGTTGTCACTGCCAATTCCTCCGAAGAGCATCTCAATCCAGAGGGTACGGTGCATGGTGGTGTCGCGGCAACTCTGCTCGATACATGTATGGGACTTGCGGTCAGATCCATGCTCGAAAAAGGCGATGCTTCAACAACTCTGGAGTTCAAGGTCTCCTTTTTACGACCAATCACGAAGGAAGCGGGTCTACTGAGAGCTGAAGGGAGCGTGCTGGCGCGCAGACGCTGCATTGGTGCGGCCGAAGGGCGGTTGACTGATAGCAGCGGACGATTGCTCGCGCACGGCACGACAACCTGCATGATTTTTGCCCGCGAAGGCAATTCATAACGAGCCATCGGGCCAGGGTGAGTCCCAAACCTTATTCAGCGCCGCTCCACGTTCGGCAGGAAGGCCGTCAGTAGACCGATCAGCGGCAGGAAGGAGCAGACGCGGTACACCGTCTCGATGCTGGTCAGGTCGGCGATCTGGCCCAGCGCCGCCGCGCCCAAGCCACCCAGCCCGAACGAGAAGCCGTAGAACATTCCGGCGACCATACCCACGCGTCCAGGCAGCAGGTCCTGTGCGTAGACCAGGATGGCGGAAAAAGCGGAGGCCAGGATCAGCCCGATCAGCACCGACAGCACGCCGGTCCAGAACAGGGTGGCATAGGGTAGCATCAACGCGAACGGGAAGGCGCCCAGGATGGAGAACCAGATCACCGGCTTGCGCCCGAACCGGTCGCTGATCGGGCCGCCGGCGAAGGTGCCCGCCGCCACCGCGCCGAGGAAGACGAACAGGTGGATCTGCGCGCCCTGCACCGACAGGTGGAATTTCTGGATCAGGTAGAACGTGTAGTACGAGCTCAAGCTGGCGGTGTATACGTTTTTCGAGAACAGCAGCGCCATCAGCACGGCGATGGCGGCCAGCACCTTGGCGCGGGGCATGGCGGCTCGGGCCGGTGGCGCCTGCCGGCGGCCGCGGCGTTGCGCCATCGAGGGGTGCCGGCTGTACCAGACGCTGACATTGGTCAGCAGCAGGATGGCCAGTAGCGCCACCAGCGAGAACCAAGCGATGCTCGCCTGGCCCCGCGGCACCACGACGAACGCCGCCAGCAGCGGCCCGATGGCGGCCCCGGTGCTGCCGCCCACCTGGAACAGGGACTGCGCGAAGCCGTAGCGCCCGCCGGACGCCATGTGCGCCACCCGCGACGCCTCCGGATGGAACACCGACGAGCCGATCCCCACCAGCGCCGCCGCCAGCAGAATAACCGGATAGGAGCTGGCGATCGACAGCAGCAGCAGCCCGGCCAGGCTGCAGCCCATCCCCACCGGCAGCGAGAAGGGCTGCGGCCGCCGGTCGGTGACTATGCCCACCACCGGCTGCAGCATCGAGGCGGTGAGCTGGAAGGCCAGCGTGATCAGCCCGATCTGGCCAAAATCCAGATGATAGGAATCCTTCAGGATTGGGTAGATCGCCGGCAGCAGTGACTGGTTCATGTCGTTGAGCAGGTGGCAGACGCTCAGCGACACCAGCATGGCGAAGTTCGCGTTGGCCGAGGCCACGCTCCGGGCCGAGGCCCGGGTGGTGACGATGATATTCTCGCTCATGGAGAGGGGCTCGGTGGAGTGCCGCGACAGAGATTAAAATAATAGCAGGAGCGCCATCCCGGCACTGATGCGCTGGTCTTCTGACCACAGCAACACCCTACGCCGCTCGGCCCATTCCACCGGCATGCCACGCCGGATAGGCGTGCTCCAGTGTAAGTTCGTTTGCACTCGCGATTCCGATTGAGTGGCACGGTGTCTTTGCGACTGGCTGCGCTCGATTGCATTGGCCTCAGCTAATATACGCGTATGCTGTTGTCTCTTTTTTTCCACTTCCAGGATTCCCCATGACCATTTCCATGTATCAGGCTAGCGTGCCGCGCTTCGTCAACATCCTCGGCAATCTGTCAAACCCGTGAAGCCGGGGCAGATCGACGGCACCGAAGACAAGGAAATCGTAATTAAGCGCCGCGACAAGGAAACCCGCTACAAAGGTATGCAATTCCTGCTCGGCCACGAACTGCCCAATTTCTATTTTCATGTCACCACCGCCTACAACATCCTGCGCCACAACGGCATCGAGATCGGTAAGCGCGACGACCTGGGCAATCCTTAGGCAACCTCAGCGGCGGTGGAATACGCAGGTTGCGCGCGGCGATGCTCGATGAAGCTGCTGCCGGTTAGACTTTAGTGCATCAAGCCGCGTGCTTTTTCACCCACGCGACATAGCGGTCCATCCAGGTCTGCAGGAATTTCCTGCTGTCTGCACCGATATTGCCTGCGTTGTCAAACAACCCATCCTTGGCATGGATGAATGCTTCGGGTTGGCCAAGCGTCGGTACGTCCAGGTACCCGAGTACATTGCGCAGATGCTGTTGCGCCATGGACGTGCCAATGGCACCAATCGACACCCCCAGCACACCGGCGGGCTTGCCCGCCCAAGCGCTCTGGCCATAGGGACGCGAGGCATGGTCGATCGCGTTCTTGAGCACGCCAGGGATCGAACGGTTGTATTCGGCCGTAACGAAGAGTACGCCTTGGGCAGCCGCGATTTCGGCTTTCAGCCGTTTGACGGACTCGGCCTGGTTCGCGTCGTCGTCCTGGTTGTACAGCGGCAAGTCGCCGATCTGCACCTGCTTGAACGAGAACTCCGGCGGCGCCAATTTAACGATGGCGTTAGCCAACTTGCGGTTGAACGAATCGCGACGAAGGCTGCCGACAACAACGGCAATCTGGTATTGGCTCATGAAGATCTCCTATGCAAGTTACAGATTCGTCGAAGGTGGGAAAGCGAATCGCGGCCGTTGGCTGCATTGAACCGGCAATTCAGACGTTGCCAGGCGGCGCCTCGCTGGGAGTGACGCAGGAAACCGGCCCGACCAGTTGTTCAAGCGCCGGTACTTTTGCCGAGAGATTGTCTTTGTCTGCGTTGGCCGCGCTACGAGCGTGAATGGTCAACATAGTCATGTCTGAAGAACAATCAAATGGCCGATTGCCTTGCTCGCGACCAGAACCGCCACCGCGGCGACAAGGTGTTTGAGTAATTCGGGAATCACGGGCTGCCCTCGGCCCCGCGCAACGACGTAGGTCAAACCTGCCAGTAGCAGAAGAGCCCATATGCTCGATACAATCAACGCGATGCGCAGGGGCAATAAGATCATGAGCACGACAAAACTGAGGGAAAGCCCGAGCCGAGTAGCGAAATTGATCAAAGTCGCGCGAAACGCCTTGAGTGCATCAAGCCGCTCGGATTCCTGGTACATGTGAATGCTGAGGGAGTCGGTCAGATTGTCGGTGATGGCGACAATCAGGAGGCCACCCACTATGGTGGCACGGCTCGCAGCGGCGGCATCGAGCCCGATAATCAGACCTAAGCTAGTGACCACGGCAGCCGTACCGCCGAAGCTGAAATTGCGGATGTCCATGCGTACCAACGATATCACGGCGCTTTGCGGATTGCCGGGCGTCGGTTGCATGCCCCGACTGCTTGCTGCCTGCCCTAATCGTGCATCCTTAGTCGAGTCCTAGCATGCGGCCGATTTCGCTCAAGAAAATAGCCACCCGTATGCCGTCCGCGCGAAGCGCTACGGCCGCCCGGTCAAACGATGCATGGACGGATTTCATCTTGTCCTCGATCATCGGGACAGGAGCATCGGCGCGATCAAACCTCGGCGACGGGGCGGACTGTATCAAAGCGATCGCTGTCCGGCCATCAGCGAATCTTGACACCTGCTGTGCAGAATCCACGACATGCGACGTATCCAATGACCAGCCGCTCCCTGAACCGGCGTCAAGAACTTCCGATACCACGCGTCAAGGTTTGCCTATATCCGCCGTACGCCGGGCGGGCGTAGTGTCACTTCTGCCGGTGGCGCGTCAACGCGCCGCCACGACGGGCGCGCCGCGACGGGATGGAGTAAACGACGGCGAGGTGCTGTGCGTCTATTTCACACCTAGGAGATCTGACATGAATAGAAATGGCAATTACGACTTCGCTTGGGGCCGGGCGGCGATCACTGCGCTCGCGTTGCTGCTGCCCGGCGTGCTGCTGGCCCCCACCGCCTACGCCGCCGGTATCACCACGTCCCCGCCGGCGAGCTTCAAGAAGGTCAGTTCGTTGGTGAAGCTTCCGGATTTCCTGCCGGGACTGGGAATGCTCTACGTCGATCCGTCGACGCTGCCCGTCGGACCGTTCCTCGGCTACAACCACAAGGGGAAGCTCGTCAATATCATCTACATGGTTCCAATCAAGGATCTGGACGCTCACAAGAATTTCCAGAGCCTGGGTGGCGTGGCCGCGGGAATGAAACTCAACCATACGGATATCCAGTACAACCCGGGCCATCCGGGCGTTGAGGAGCCGCACTATCACATCGTCCAATGGTTGATCAGTCCTGCCGCAGTGAAAGAAGAGATGAAATAGACAGCAATGCATACTGCGGCGCAATTGGACACGTGGTAGGGACCGGTGAACTCTGAAAAGGCGTTTGGCCGCGCCGTCAAAGCTCTTTTTGTGGCATGTCTTGCTGGCACGGGAATATTCAACCAGGTGGCGCCGGTGACAGCCGCTACGATCGAAGTCAAACTGATGCAGACGCCCGCCGGTAGGACCTACTTCGATCCGGCGGGTGTCCACATCGCCGCAGGCGATACAGTGCGGTGGGTTCAGATCAATGGCTTTCATTCGATCACCGCCTATCATCCGAGCAACGACAACCATGAGCTGCGGATTCCCGTGTCCGCGCAGCCCTGGGATTCAGACATTCTGCTGGCCCACTTTCCCAAGCAAGGAGCGACGTTCGAGCACATCTTCACGGTGCCGGGGGTGTACGACTACTTCTGCAAGCCGCATGAAATGGCTGGCATGGTCGGGCGCATCGTCGTGGGGGACCCCGGCGACGGTCCGGCGACAAAGCCATTCGGGTATGCGCCGAACAAGCGCTGGAAGCTGGTTCCGGAAGCGGCGCGCAAAGCATTTCCGTCGGCTGCCGAGATCGTGCGGAAGGGAATGGTGCGTGTTCCCTAACGTGCATACCGCCGCTGAAAGACTGGTGATCAGCGAACTTCGATGCTGAGATGCAAGATCAAGCAATCGGGTGGACACGAGCTCTGGCGATGATCGAGCTCCAGCGGGTATACGACCATCGCAAGGCGCACGGGACTCGGTTCCTGGTTGAGCGCTTGTGGCCGCGCGGAATCAGAAAAGACGCTCTGCACTTCAGCGACTGGCTCAAAGACGCGGCGCCGAGCGCTGCGTTGCGCCGCTGGTTCCAGCACGACGCGGTCAAGTGGACAGAGTTCAAGCGCCGCTACCGGATGGAACTCGATGAGCATCCGGACGCGTGGGCGCCGATCGCGTCCGCCGCGCGCGCGGGCGACGTCGTTCTGCTGTACAGCTCGCACGATACCGAGCACAATAACGCCGTCGTCCTGCGCGACTATGTCAACGAGAGACTCGGCCAACGCGTGAATGCCGCGTCCCGCCTCGGCGGACGCGATCGCGGCCGCTGAACCGAAGCCAGTACCATGCAGACGAGCGTAGCGGCATATCCTTCCGGCGTTAGCGACGAGGACGATCGGGCACTGGCGTCGATGTTCGTCGCCTACACGGTAACGGCCGCGTTCTGGCTGCTATTTGCGACGGCAGTCGGTGTGCTCCTCGCTTACAAGTTCGGGGCGCCAGATTTTGCTCCGGGTGAATGGCTCACATTCGGCCGCTTGCGCCCGATTCATACCAACGCGACTTTCTATGGGTGGGCGAGCCTTGCCCTGGTCGGGCTCGCCTACTACGTGGCCGCGCGCAGTTCCGGCACGCGGCTGTACAGCATCAGGCTGGCGTGGATCGGACTTGTTTTGTTCAATGTGGCCGCGCTTGCCGGCACCATCGCGCTGGATCTTGGCTACAACGACGGTAATCTCGAATATCGCGAGTGGCCGTGGCCGATTAGGCTGATCTTTCTCGCGGCCTTGGTGATCACCGCCTGGAACCTCATCGGCACCGTCGCACGGCGCAACGCTGAGGACATCTATCTTTCCAACTGGTACACCATCGGCGGCGTGCTGTGGACTTGTATCATTGCGGTGGTAGCCATCCTGCCGTGGTATCAGTATGGGCTGGGCCAGGTGTCCGTTTCCGGCTACTACATGCACAACGCCGTAGGCATGTGGTTCACGCCGCTGGCGCTGGGCATTCTGTATTACGCGCTGCCAAAATTGTTGAGCCGCCCGATCTATTCCTATGCGCTCGGCGTGTTCGCGTTCTGGACCAATCTCGTCTTCTACCCGATCATCGGTGCCCACCATTTCTTGTTCAGCCCGTTGCCCTGGTGGCTGCAGACAACGGCCATCGTCTTCAGCGTGGCCATGCTGGTACCGGTCTGGGGCGGCAGCGCCAATTTTCTGCTGACCATGCGCGGGCGGTTGCGCGATCTGGTGCATTCCTACCCGCTGATGTTCGTTTTTGTCGGCGTGATCGGCTATCTGGCGGGGTCCACCCAGGGCACTTTCGAGGCGTTCCGCTCGTTGCAGGAGGTGTGGCATCTAACCAATTTCACCGTCGGGCATTCGCACTGGACCATGTACGGCTTCATCACCTTCGCGATCTGGGGTGGGCTCTATGCGCTGCTGCCGCTGGCCACGGGCAAGGCGCCCGGCCAGTTAGGTCTGCGCCTGCATTTCTGGACGGCAGTAGTGGGCAGCTTCATCTACGTGATTTCGCTGTCGATCGGCGGCACGATCCAGGGCCTGGACTGGATGCACGGGCGCCCGTTCATCCAATCGGTGGTGGACATCCAGTCCTACTGGGTGTGGCGCGGCATCGGCGGCGCGCTGATGTTCCTCAGCCACGTCGTGTTTGCCTGGAACGTCTGGCGCATGAGCTTTGGCCCGTCGGCCACCGCTGCGCCACAGGTACCTCTCCACGCCGAGGCGGCCGCTGCATGAACAAACTGGTGTTGATTGCGGGTGGTTCAACGCTGGTTTACGCGTGCCTCGCGTTGTTGATGGGCGTCTTGCCCGGCATCGAGCTATCCAAGACGCCACCCGGACCGGGGGTCGTGCCGCTGACTGCGTTGCAGGCCGAAGGACGCGAAGTCTACGTCGCCAATGGCTGCAGTTATTGTCACACCCAACAGGTGCGGCCGCTACCTCAGGACAAGATCTTTGGCCGTCCATCGGCGCCAGGGGACTTTGCCTTCCAGACACCCGAACTGCTTGGCTCCGAACGCACCGGACCCGATCTCACCAATGTGGGTGTGCGCCAGCCGGGCACGGTGTGGCAATACATCCACCTGTACAACCCGCGTGCCGTGGTGCCGGAATCGATCATGCCGGCGTTCGACTGGATGTTCAAGGTGGTCGATCAGGCACCACCGGGGGTGACCGCGGTACCGCTGCCCACGGGATACGCGCCAGCGCGTGGAGTAGTGGTGCCCGACCATCAGGCTGAGGCACTGGTAGCCTATCTGTTGTCACTCAAGCAGCCCGCATTGCCTGGCGATGGCAGTAAGGAGAGCGGAACCGCAATGCCTGCGATGAACGGCACAACTTCCGCCGGCACGTTGGCCGCCGCCAGCGGCGCGAGCACTGCGCCAAGCGCGGCAGCCACCGGTTCGGCGTCCATCGCGGGCAGCTACGATGCAGCGAAGGGCAAGGCGCTGTTCACCGTCAATTGCGCCGCCTGCCATCAAGCCAATGGTGAAGGCCTGCCCGGTGCATTTCCATCGCTAAAAGGCAATGCGGCGGTCAACGACGCCGATGCGACCACGCATATTCGTGCGGTGCTGCACGGCTTGCAGGGCGCCAACGTAGGTGGCGTCGTTTACTCAAGCCCGATGCCCCCGTTTGGCGGCACGCTCAGCGACGCCGATATTGCCAACATCATCGACTATGAGCGCAGTTCCTGGGGTAACCATGGTACGTTGGTGACCGCCGAGCGAGTGGCAGCCGAACGCGCCAAGCGAAAGTGAAGCGAAGGTCACCATGCAGCATCATCTAATCGGTCCGTTGTGGGGCAATGTCATCATCATTGCTGTCGCCGGAGTCATTACCGTGGCCTGTTTCGTGGCGATGGTCTGGATGCTGATCCGCCCCGGTGAAACCGACCGGCATCACGCCAAGTACACCATTTTGCGTGACGATCGCTGATACGGGGTGCAGTCGTGGACAAGCCGCGCGTTCGTGTGTACCTGGATGACAACCCGAAGCCGATCATCGATCGGGAGCTGCCGACCGACGTCACCCTCGACACCCGCAGTCTCGAGGATGGGCCGCACCGGCTGCTGATCCGTGCGCAGGGTCAGAGCGGGCATGAAGGCATCGAGGAGGTTCCGTTCCAGGTGCATAACGGGCCTGGCATCATCATCTCCGGACTGAGCCCGAACTCCACCCGGAGCGGCGAGGTGCGCTTCACCATTGACGCGTTCAGTTCGGACGATCCGTTCGACCCGCGTCGCGCCGAGGCGCGCTCGTCGATCCCGGTCTGGGTATGGGTGATGTCGCTGTTCGTGGTGGCCTGGGCGGTGTGGTACGCAGCACGCATGTGGGATGTGCCAGCGGAATACGCACAGACGCCTACGTACCGCAGCGAGCCGGCGACCCCGGTCAAGTAGCGAATGCGGTCCTCCTCGATCGCCACGGTCGCGACCGGAGTCGAGAATGCCTGACTCGAGCAATCGAGGTTTGCCTATCCTCTCCGCTGTCACGCGCGCGTAGTTTCTGAGGTGTGGCGCGATAGAGTCCACGAGCCGGAGAGAATGCGATGAAGATCATGTTTGCCAAGACGCTGGTCGCGGCCATGGCTGCGGCCGTTGCCAGCTTGCCTGCAGCGGCGGACGGCACGCAAAAGATTGTTGCCGATAGCCAGCCGGACGCTGTTTACGTTGCCCGTCTCTCTCCATTGAACACGACGGTGACCGGGCGGGCGGCGTCAGGCGAAGCCAGGTTTACGATCAAAGGTGATCGCCTCACGATCACCGTGCGTGCGCAAGGGGTGCCGCCAAATATCAGCCACTGGCAGCACTTCCACGGCTTCACCGATGCACGCTCGTCCGCCTGCCCGACAAAAGCGGCGGACGTGAATGGCGATGGCATCATCGACCTGATCGAGACCGCGCCGATGGCGGAGATGACGATGGTGCCGTTTCATGATGATCCCGTCAGTATGGAGATTCCGCGCGACACCTACCCGAAAGCTTCGCCGAAGGGCGCGCTTCAGTGTCGGAAGACCGTTTCGCTGAGCGCCTTGCAGGAAGCGTTCGGCAAAGCGTTCGCGGGCCGGAAGCTGGATCTGGATCGGCGCGTGTTCATGATGCACGGCGTGTCGGTGGCCGCGAAGCTTCCCGCATCCGTGGCATCGCTCGGGACTATTCCTGCGCAGGTTACGCTACCGATCGCCTGCGGCAAGATCACGCGGCTGAGATAGCGGCGAGGGTGCCACACCTCTACACTACCGATTTCGACGTTTAACAGATTGTGGTGGGTTCTGACCGAAGATGGATTGGCGAGGAGCAGCAAGAACCACTTTTGCCACGCTTGAGAAAAGCCAAGCAAAATAAGTGCGTAAATTGATCCAAATGGACGAGTTGGCGAAAGTGGATCTGTGCCAAGCGGTTGCCGGCATACGCCCCGGAACTCTGTCCGGTCGAATACATGTGGGCCATATGAAGCTGCGCGAGTTGCCCATCTCTGCCTGCACACCATTCGCGAGGTTGGCGCCTTCGCCCGCAGCCGGCTCAAGTCCATGCAACGCCGGGCGCAGCTTATCACCGCGTTTTGGCAACAGGCAGAATTACCGGTATAAAGCCGATGGCCTGACCGCGGTAGGCCGGTCGAAACCCAGGAGATGTATATGCCCCTCAATGCAACAACATCCAAAGTTCGCAGTTTTCTTTCACAAGAACTGAGGAACCCGGTTACCGAACCCACGCGCTCCTTCCGTGCGCGAAGTAAGTCATTGCACTGGAACCCCCTGAAGGCAAGCAAGCCAAAATGACTCGATATCTAGAACCATTCACGCTTGCCGTCCCGGTCAGTCATAGCGACCATTTCCTCGGTCCGATATCAGCCAAAGTCACGGTCGTCGAATACGGAGATTTCGAATCCCCATCGTGCGCTCAGGCTTACCCTGCGATGAATATGCTGCTCAGGCATTTTGGAGACCGTATGCGCTTCGTGTTCCGGCATTTTCCTCTGCGGGAGGTACACCCCCATGCCGAACTAGCGGCAGAGGCGGCGGAGGCGGCAGGCGCGCAGAATAAATTCTGGCTTATGCACAATCAGCTGTTCGAGCATCCGTTGCACCTCAAAGCCAGAAATGTGAGGCAGTACGCAAAGATGGCGGAACTCGATCTCCAACGTTTTGACTACGAGATCGAGGATCACGTCTACCTGCAGCGCATCCAGGAGCACATCGACGGCGGGAACAAAAGCAGTGTTCGGGGATCGCCGACGTTCTTTGTCAACGGCGTCGTGCACGACGTTTCATTCGGTCTTGAGCAATTGGAAACGGCGATAGAAGCCGTACTGCACACCTAGATGAGGCAGATGTGGTGCATGTCGACGAAGCGTACGTCTCATCGTAACAACGAAGGAATCCTTATGACCACTGAACCTCTCAAAGATGCCTACAATAACGTATTGGGCTCTATCGAGACCGATCCTGACGGCAGCCAGGTACTACGCGATGCGAATGGAAAGACTCGTGGGTATTACGACCCCTCGACCGATCACACCCGTGGACCCGACAAACGGATCCTCGCCAAAGGAAACGTCCTTTCGACATTAATCTGCTAACGATTGCCGACTGATAGGCAATAAATCGGGCAAGCTAAATGTCATGTATATACGTAAAGATCAATAAGCACACAAGAGGCCCGAGAGTGACTTTACGATAAGTCGGCGCATTCTCGTCTCATGGTCTCCGACTGCGCTTTCCTGCTTTGCCGGCACCGATCTTGAAGCAGCAGCGCTGGCGGTCATATCGGTCGCAGCACTTGGTAACCGGCTGACCGACAAATTCGGTTAGGAGAGTCTCCATCGCAGTGCAGACTTCGGGATACTGAGCGGTGGCGGCGCGGAGCGGACAGCCGTGCCTGCGAATGACAAAGTGGCCGCCTTCCTCATTGACCTCGGTCATACCACCACCTTGAGCAAGGCATCGAAGGTGGTGACGAATTGTGTTCGGTCTCCCCCGGCAATATCCCACACAGCTTGCAGCATGTCGGACAGGTACTTGCGGTAGGCGCCGACATACCACTTCGGTTCCAGGCCAATGCGCGAATGTACCGCACCTACCTTGAGGCGGTTCTTGACATGCTCCCAGTCGTATTCGCCCTTTGTGAGTTGGGAGAAATAAACGTTATGTGCGCGCTTCAGACGCACGACGGTTTCATCATCTCGCAGCAGCGGATGCAGTTTGTCGAAGCCGCGCAGGTACTCGTAGAATCCTTCGGCAAAACCGTGGCGCGCTTTGGAGATCTGGCCATGGATGCTCTTGAGCAGCGCAATATCGGCAGCACCGAATTCGAGAAATGCCTTGCGCTGAGCTATCTCGGCCAGATCGATACCCATTTCTTGGGCTACCGTATCGACCGTATCCGCAGTTTGATTTAAGGTCTGCGATCCCGCCTGGGGCTTATCGTGGTTCCGTCGCAGTACCTAAACTATATCGGGGTATGGGTGGATTTATCAAGCGCGCAGTGGTTATGGGCATACTTAGCCGACCAGGCTTTAATTTGCAACCGCCATCATACGACTGGTCAGCTTAGCACCTCCCTTACCTCCATGAAGGCGCGATTGACGAAATCCGTGTTCGTGTAGCCCCCGGCGGCCACCCAAACTCCCCCACCTGTGGCCACCCCAAATTCCCCCACCCTGAGCACGTGAAGAGGCGCCTGAACCCGGGCGTCTGAAGGCGGGACGTACGCTCCTCCCGGAGCATTTCTGGGGAGGAAGGAGTGAA
>ORJL010315104.1_pt1 | contig 14329 bp, 6 predicted proteins | sample 1779941 | NCBI WGS metagenome assembly ORJL01 (sample SAMEA104232317, study PRJEB22302) | groundwater metagenome | biome: forest; feature: aquifer; material: groundwater | place: USA | collected 2011-08-07 | depth 5.8 m
CTGAAGACTGGTATTATGTCCAGTGCTTCTTAAGATACTGTTTATCGACTGATTTAAAAAATATTTATAAAAGATTCAGAGGATGGGTCGCCTTACAAAAGAAGTGTTTCATCTATTGACTAAAATATCAATTGGTGACCCCATGAGCGGAATATTTTAATCTTTATGGTCAATAAAACCAGTGGTCTTTCCAGTGGGAAGCGATGACCAGGAGGTAATTTCTCTGCTAAAGCAAACAAGATCTATGTAAGTAGGATCACCAAGCCATTCCCCCTCGGCAGGGAAACGGACATTGATTTCCCATTCCCCATCTTTGGTGTAGGGCCATATACTGATCGTGTCACGATCGCCTTCATTGTAATCAAACTTAGTCTTCCAGCCGGAAGTCACGCAATAATACTTATCTGCCTGGATAGGTGTTTCGATAGTACCGTTATCCTCCAACAACTGATAGCGTTTAATCTTAACGGGCCCGCCGTCCCACCAGCCTCCCACGTTTTCTGTGCATTCAGGAGGCGGCGAAGCCGACGAAGACTTGTGGCCGAAGACCAGCAAAATCGTCAGGATCGTTAATAAGGGTCCGACAATCAACAGAAAAGGCACGGAGGCTTGATCATCAAGTCTTAAGGTTTTTTTTATGAAATTTGAAAAATGGGTTAAATTCATAATTTTATTCCGAACTTTTTTACTACATCTCCTTATCAGCTAATGTAGGCTTTGGGTTCGCTAGAACAGATTGGTGAAAACAAATCACGTCAACATCCGGATCTTCGTACTGGCACCCACTTGGACACCAATCTGAAGAGTGCCCCGCAAAATCCACCCTGAGCCACCAGTTATTATTCATTACCTGTGTCCATTTACGATGTTCGTGTTTACCCTTTTCATTATAATCATAATTGGCGGCCCAACCGCCGGTGACGCACATCCATTCCTCAGCGATTCTGGCTCCTGGTGTCCAGAGGCCCATGTCTTGGAGCGTATCTGAGGGGCCGTCAAGATAAGAAGTTAAATTAACCTCGGCTCCATTACCGATATTTTCAAAACGAAAATGAACAATGGTATGATCAGGAATGACAGGCGCGTAACAGCCGCCTTGAGCGCAGGCCTCTGGGGGAAAACGCAAAAACGAAAAGACGCTTAAAATAATCACGCCCGCGGCCATCACCACGATGTAGGTTTTATAAATTTTTAATAGGTTAAAATTTTTCATAAAGAATGAATCAGTTAGATAATGTCCCCATGGCTCAACACGAGTCTTGACATACCCAGTTATAACCACACTCAATACAGCTAGGATCAGGGTCAAAGAGTCCTTTGCCGGCAAGTCCAGGGAGTCCATCAGGGTTAACATTGAAATCGGCGATGTCCTTGTGAAAACATACTACGTCGACATCCATATCTGAGCGGTCATAATCCCAAGGATTATTAGGGTCAATTGAATGCGCGGGCCAATAGCCGTACACATACCACTCACCCAAAAAGATGCGTGTCCATACATAATTCCCGACAGGATAAGAGGGGCCTTCCCAGAGGTCAATCCGATCCTGCCAGCTCATCGCCACGCAGTCCCAGTCGTTGGCAGGGATTAAGGAGCCTGGAAGCTTTGCTTTATAATTCGTCCACAAATTGTGTTCATCTTCTCTTTGCCACGCGCGGACAATTTGGATCAGGCCTCCGGGATAAGTACGATCCGTACAGTCATTCGGGCCGGCATGCGCTCTTGAGTAGAGAAATATTAAAGAAGATACCCCGGCGATGATCGCCAGCAAAACCAGCAAAGGGAAGACTTGATTTTTTTTCATCCGCACGATCTCCGTTACAAAAACTTTTTTCTAATCTGTAATCTGAGTATAGCACAGCATTTTGTTGATGACAAGAAAATGCTGTGGTCCAAACTCGGAAGAACTAATTAAATTAATCGTAGAAATTCTTTAACCGTAACTATCGGGATTCCTTGATATTCTTTTAAATCTAAAAGATGATCGTCCCCGGAAACAATATAATCGGCTTTCGCCTTCATAATCCGCGGATAATAGAAAACTCGTTCGATCTCTTTCAATATATCCTGGCTGATAACCAGGATATGTTTATGATTGCGCCAGGCATCGATGAGTTTGGCCGAAAATCCCTGCCTGCCAATGAGGCTGCTGCGCCGTAACACTTTCATTGACAAGCTTGTGGATTTCCTCTTCCGCCATGTCCGGCATCTTGGAACGCAGCCGTTCAATTGTTTCAAAATCGTTGTCCCGTTCTGTCATCAGCTGCTTGAATTCCTCATAGTCTTGAACATTAATAATGGCGACCATCGGAATTCCTGACTTTTCAACAATAAAACAATCTCCGTTGACAACGGAACGCTTGATGATTTCGCCTAGATGATTTCGGGCTTCTAAAGCCGGTATGGTATTTTCAGTCATGCTCCCTCACCCCCTCATTAAAGTACAGAAAGTTACTTATTACTCTATATCACTGTATACTGCTATTTAATTATAACCTATAAACCTTCTAATGGCAAGGACTGACTGACTAAATTACCTTTCTATTCCGTCTTTTCGCGTCCCGAACCAAATCGTAATCCCTGACTCGGCGCTACTTGAAAGTTAAAACTGTCTTGATCCAGTAAAAGATCATCGATTGTGCTGAGATTGCCTGTGGTCGTGTATGTGCCAAGAGGCGTTCTTAGAGGAATTCCATAACTTAAATTACGCTGTAACGTTTGTCCAGGCCCTAGGGTTAAATTCATCGGTCCCACCACAGGATTACCTGGATACGGACTGCCATTAGGCAGGGTTAAATCCGCCCAGGTTTTGAGGTTATGCGATACCCAGCTTAAGTTCCCAATCTCAGTTGTATATTTTAAATTTTCTCCTCGATGAACTATTGGAGTATTAAGGGTTAATTTAAGGCTGAGAACCTCAAAAGGCGTTTCATAAATTCCTAAAAACTCATCCCACTTTTCCTGGCTAAAATCAATCTTGGTTAAATAATCGGGATAGTGACTATTTTGAGTATAGTTCTCCGGAAACCAGATTGACAGTCCATGCGCGTTCGGTGACTGACTTCCATGCCATTCTTTGACAATAAAGCCAGGATAACTAGCCATGACTTGATTGGCACTGTTTCTTAAACTTAAAGGCAGGTTTGTATCTTGTGAAATCAGCTGGCTGAAATGATACAAATCCGGGTTCTCTCCATCGGGGTTATAGACATCAGCGCTGGATCTAGCAGTCTGGATGGCCGTCTCAAACGGATTCATAAAAGAATAAAGATAGCCGGCAAAATTATTCACAGCCGGGACAAGCGTGTTAGGGAAACTCCCAAGATCCACGGCCGCAATGGTAGCTGACGGATCAGGATCATTACCAATAGTATAACGCTGGCCATAAAAATCAACGATTCTTGAGGCCAAATCTCTGGCCGGCATATCCGGATTAATCACCAGTTCTTTAAAGGGATAGCCGTATTCCCACCCGTCACCAGGCTCATAATTTTCCGACGCAATCCCGAAATCCACGTAATCTTTCATTTGATAAAATGTTTCAACCTGGCCCATCAGACAGGCATCCAGCCCCACAATATTTAACTTTTTGTTACCATTCGCCGCGTACAGCGCGGCTAAGACATCCTTGAATTCAGCCAGATCAATATATTCGCCCGGGACACCACCGTTAGCATCCCACACCATTCCTTCAGATAGTCCCCCGCTACATCTGTTTTGGTCCCCTACAAAAATTCCATCTCCATGATCCCAAATAGAAATCAAATAATTATCCGCTGGATAATTTGCCATCGTCCAAAGGGCAAAATCCTCAAGCGTCTGTGGATTGCTCATATCCTCTTCCTGCGCTAACCAGGAGCGGGCAGATTCAGAAATATCTTGGGAAATAATATTCGGGTCGGAACCATCGGGTTTTCCATTAGGATCATTTTGGACGTAGTAAAGCTTAGTGTCATTCATTCCATATTTATCTAACAAATAAATCATATTTACATCATTCCCTGAACCGGCGTATTCCAGTTCATTTAAATCCTCTACACCGTTGAGATCCAGATTATTATCCGCCGCGCCATAGACCATGACCGTCCATTTCGCCACCTGTATTCCACGCTTATAATAAATCTCCCCGCCGTAACCATCGCGTTCATCTGTCCAAACCACATGAAGCCTATTTTGAACATCGGTCGCGATGGAGGGCTCCTTAGAGATAGCACTGTTCACCGTCACGCGAGCATCGTTCTCCCACGTCTGACCTCCATTCATGGAGCGTTTATAGTAAATTTCGTAGTTGTCATTACGTCCATCATCCCAAACCACATGAACTCTATTTTTGGAATCGGTGGCGATCGAGGAAGACGCGGATGACGCAATATTCACTGTCAGGCGGACATCATTGCCCCAACTCCCTCCTCCATCCACAGAGCGCTTGTAGTAGATTTCTGGGTTGCCATCACGGTAATCATGCCAAACCACATGAACCCTATTTTGTGAATCGGTGGCGACAGAAGGACTATGAGAACCTGCTCCATTCCCTGCAAGACGAATATCATTCCCCCAAGTCTGCCCTCCGTCTAAAGAGCGATTATAATAGATTAGAAAGGGGACATATCTATCATCCCGCCACACGACATGAACTCTGTTTTGGGAGTCGGTGGCGATGGAGGGCTCAAAGGAATCTATACCTTTTGTAAGGCGGATATCATTACCCCAACTCTGTCCTCCGTCCAAGGAGCGTTTGTAATAGAGTGTGGAGTTGCCATCACGACTATCACACCAAACTACATGAACTCTGCTTTGTGAGTCGGTGGCGATAGAGGGAGACCAAGAGGGATAACCATTCACATTCACGGTAAGACGGGTATCATTTCCCCACGTCTGCCCCCCATCCAAGGAACGTTTGTAATAAATTTCATAGTGACCATCACGGTTGTCATACCAAACTACATGAACTCTGTTCTGGGAATCCGTAGCAATGGAGGGATCATAAGAGTTAGTACTATTCACCGTAAGACGTACATCATTTCCCCAAGTTTGACCTCCGTTCAAGGAGCGCTTGTAATAAATTTCACTGTTGCCATCACGACTATCACACCAAACTACATGAACTCTATTTTGAGAATCAGTAGCAACAGACCAACTAGATCTAGTCAGCGAACCAGCTTGATTCTTCGTCAACCGCACGTCGGGTTCCCACGTCACTCCGGCGAAACCGAAACTGGCTACAAAATTTAACCCCAAAGCTAAAACAATTAAAAATATTTTTTTCATTGCCATCCTCCTCGTTAATGAAACTACACACTACGCCCTTTGTCCCCTTTATATCCTTTTTTCCTGCCTGGCCTCGTAATAGCTTTTTCTCTATGCGCTTCTTCAATTAATAATCGATCACGGTCAATTTCGGCCATTAACTCTTGCTCTGTAGGCAAATAAAGCATGTATTTTGATGCAAACAACCGTTTACTTTTATTTAATACCGAATATTTAACAACCGTGCTATCCTTTTTGCTACACAGAATAATGCCTATTGTCGGATTATCCCCTGGGGGTTTAATTTTATCCTCAAAAATTCTTACATACATATCCATTTGCCCTATATCTTGATGTGTCAGCTCGCCGGATTTGACATCAATGAGTACAAAACATTTCAAGAGATAATTATAAAAAACCAGGTCAATATAAAATTCTTTGCTCTCTGTTGAGATACGATGCTGACGTGATACAAAGGAAAACCCATTACCTAATTCTAATAAAAATTGTTGTAATTTATCGATTAAACCCTGTTCAATTTCCTTTTCCAAATATGTTAAATCAGGATTCATATTCAAAAATTCAAGAACACTTGGATCCTTTATGAGATCTTCGGGCTTAACCGATAATTCTGCCGCATGCTTTTTGGCTTCCTTTCGGACAGGCCCTTTGTTTCTACTGGCCAATAATCTCTCGTAGTAAAAAGAATTGATCTGGCGATCCAACGCCCGCACGCTCCACCTTTGCTGGACAGATTCTCTGCCGTAATATTCCCGCGCCGCTTTATTATTAACACGAATGAGCAGCTTATAATGCGACCATGACAATTCTCTCCACACTGTAGAGAGAATTGGGAAAATTCTGTAAAACTGACGCATATTCCAGAGGCTCTGCTCGGAAAAACCTTTTCCAAAATCAGTGGACAATTGTTTAGATAACCCTTCAATGAGATAGTCTCCATATCCTGCCCGTCTTTTTCCCCTTTGCTCTTCTTCAACGATCTCACGCCCAATATTCCAATAGGCCATAACCATAGCAGAATTGACCGCTCGATACGCGCTCGCTCGAGCATTCTGTAAAATATCCCGTATATTCTTGTAAAAATTGGACTCCATAATTTGCGCCCTCATCCATACCTCCTACGCTAATTTTCTCCCAGCCCGAGGCTGGTGTTTATGGTGGGGATATGACCATGGGGGATGGCCGTTTATTTTTTTAAGTTTAACACAAATTCTTATCCTGTGTCAATGTTTTTCTTAATTTTTTTTAATCTTTTGCTTTTAGAGCAAACATTTTTGGATCACTTCGTTTGATCGAAGAATATTAGAGGATTTCCAGGCATTTTTATTGTCCATTCTGATAAAACAATGTCCATTGATTGATTACTAATGTCCATTCTATTATTTTCCATGCTAACTAAAATACATCTTAGCCGCCCATTTTAAAATCTTTTTTGCCTATTTTTTGTGTTCTAAAAGAAAATTTTCCTGCTTTTTCAGAAAATTTTCAGAAGAGACGTAACCCATTGAAAATAAACAACTTTTTTTCCAAAAAAATAGGGTGTAACCCTTGCCCCCATTATTTTATATGGTATACTTCATAATGCTCAAATAAATATAAATCGTCGTCCAGAAATTAAACCTGATTATGACAAAAACGCCACGGGAATCAGGGTATTTTTTTGGTTGAAAAGACTACCATTCCCGTGTAGTCTTTTTTTATTAAAATGAACGATAACTCAAACAACAGCGATCCTCAAACAGCGATACCCACCTCAGATCAACACACGGCGGCCGCGCCGTCCTCTAGCGAAATCCTCCACCGTTTAGGAATCAATCCCGCAGGAACCCCCAGGCCTTTCCGCACTCGCTTTAACCGCTGGATTCGTTTAGCCGCTCTTGTTGTCCTGGTTACGTTCATTCCCGAGCAAGCCAGCTGGGCCTTTAATTACAATCCCATGGTCCTTTGGGGAAAGAAGCAGGGCGGGAGTATGTTTCCCCCGGGAGGTTGGACAGGTGGTGAAACAGGAATGCTTGACCCCGCGGCAAACCCTGAGCAAGTCGCCTCCTACCGCATCGCCGAAAGTGTCGAGCGCCTTCTTAACCAAATCGCCTACAAAGAAAAAAGCCGCATCCAACTACAACTGCCCCAGCCCCCAAGTCCCTTTGCGGATTCCGAGCTTAACGCCCGCAGCCTCTTGGTTGATTCCAATATTTTCTTCACCAAAAATCACATCCAGCAATTTGCCGAGTGGTTGAGAAATCCAGAAATTCATCCTTTAAACTGCGGTGTATACGCGCTTAAAGATATCCTTGCTCATTACAATATTAATCTTTCTCTGGAAGAAATTTCGGTCATGCTGCTCACAGTGGACATTTTAAGCGACATCATTAAACCAGGCGATCCGAGATTAAAAACTTCCCTTTTCGCGATTAACAAAATTGTCAATGCCTACGGCCTGAATCTGGAATCCGCCAAACTTATCCCCGAAGATGTCGTAAAACTTGAAACGCCTTTTATTGCCAATTTTAGAGATGAACACTTTGTGATGGTGATGTCTGTTGATGAAGAGAAGGTTTACTACACGGACATCGGCCGCGCCCTTTCAATGTCCAAAGAAGAATTTGTCTCGCGGCTGACCGGTTTTGTCCTGGCCCCTGAGCTTGAAAAACAAACCAGTGTGGTTTTTGAAGAAGTCCCTGACGCGCAAAAAGCCTTTGTCTGGGGATCGGCCTGGCATAACCGATCGAAATTTCTTCCCGGGCTTATGAGCGGGTGGGATATTATTTTTAGCACTGGCATCAAAACAGCCGCGGCCTTTATGCCTGGGGCCGGAGTAACCTCTTATTCCGGAGCGTCTTTAGCCAATACCCTGACCCAAATCTGTGTGATGGAAGGAGAATGCAGCGAGAAAGATGCCTTCATTTTAAACGTGGCATTAAATGTTTTCTTAGGCAACGGAGACGCACCCTTAAAAAATCCTGCGGGAACTCTCGGGCAGATAGCATATGCCGCGGGTAAGGCGTGGGTGCAATATGAGATTTACGAAATGCTCACCAGGTGGGATGTAACAAAGGATATTAATCCAATCCTTTTGCAGGTGTTAGCCGGCGTTATTTTGGATGCGATGATCGCTTTAGTTACTTTAGGATTTGGCGCTCTTCTGAAATGGCAAACTAATCCTGAAGTCGCTTCAGGGGCGCCACTATCCGCCAAAGGCGCGCCTGATGCCGGATCTTTAATGGGAGCTACATTAAAAGGTCCGGCAACAGCACAAAGCCTTTCTTCCTGGCAAGTGTTTAGCCAGATTTTAATAGACATGGGGAAAAATCATCTCCGCAGCGTTGTATTTGACGGATTAAGTTTTTTGGCCCGTTGGTTGGCCGATGAAAAGGGAGGCCCGGCCCTCAACGCCGACACCATGCTCTCGCAGGCCATCGGCATGGGAGTGAGCAGAATCGCTCAGGCCGGTTGGGACGGATATTGGAAATTATCCACGGAAAACGAAGCCAACGTAAAGAAATTAGACGTTTTAGTGGATGAAAAAGAAGAGGTCGAAAGCGAAATTGATCTTGCCTTGGCTGAGCAGAAAGACGCCCAAGTACAGGCGGCTTTCAATCCGCTGGCTGATCCGATAGTGGATACAGCGTCCATACTATCCCCGTATATTGCTAACCCGGATCCTGTGGATATCGCGAATGTGGATAGTGACCCCCCAATTACCCTTGACCAAGATTTGCTCGATGAAGACGGCACCACCATTATTCCCAAAGGCACTGTGCTAACCGAGGATCTCGCGCGGCTGGCGGAAGAAGTGGATATTTTATTGGAAAGAATCTGCACCTACGACGTAAAAATTAAAAACGCCGGAGGATTTTGGAAAACGGTGGGAAGGGTGAGCTGGGAAGTTCTTAAGGAAACCAGTACGGCATCGATGGTGGCTTGGCTGGCCTACAAAATGGATGAATATGAAAAGGATCGGACCAAAGGAGAACGCGCCGGGTTGGATCAGGTCGACCGTTTTAATCTCCTCACGTTAAGAGCTATTTACATGCTCACGGGATTTACCGCGGATGCGATTGCCGCGGCCGTAACGTATAATTCCGATAGAGGATTTGAAAAAAGTGGTATTAACAATTTGCTGGAAGAAGCTAGAAAGGAAGCCGAAAAAAGGGCCAAGAGACAAGGCCTTAATTCAGAGGTGGTAAAACAGGTAGGAGAAGCGGCTTACCAAAAGGCGCTTGAGAAATTTGATGAAAGTGACGGCCGATGGGAGATCGGGGGTAAAGTTTTTTTAGCCAAGTTATCCGGTGTTTGGGATGGCATTAAAGGCAGTATGGGCGGTTCATCTCCTTTTCTTTCCGAAGCAGAACCAGTGTATGATGAAAAGGGAGAGATTGTGGATTGGGAAACGCGTATCAGCGGATCAACTTTTGCCAGTAAAATTGATTTCAAGGGTTTGACCGGAGCCCAGCAGGCCGCGCCATGGATTTTAAATGAGCTGGAAAAGACTTCCAATTACGCGATGAAAAGCGCGGAGATGTATGGCTGGACAATCCAAAGATTGGTGGGGATGAAAAAACAAAGAGAGGCGATTGAGGCCGCGATGAAAGGGGCGGATCCGGCGGCGGTGCATAAAGAATATATGAAGGCCTTTTACAAAGATAATGATCCCTGGGGAATTAGCAGCAGTATTAATTACGGCATTGACGCGGTGACCGGCACTTTGGCCAATGAATATTTATCGAATAATCCTTTTCTTGAGGCTGCTGAGATTCTCTTGACCCCGGACGATCCTTTTCAGGGTAATCGCAGCTGGGGGGCTAACTTCGCGCACAAATGGCTTGGCTGGAAAGATATTTATGTTGCCACTTCGTTTTTGGTGGATGGCAATCCGCGCACTATTCTGGTCGAACGAGAATATAACCATCTTTTACGAAATGAAGATGCGGAGGATAGCGAAAAGTATGGCGATTACAAGGGCGGCATGGTGGCCACCGGCGGATTACTTTTGGGGGCCCGTTTGTACAGAGGAGTCCTTGCCAAAGAAGAAGGCGGTGATGTGCAGGTCAACGCCTCGGCCCTTTCTTCCAGGGTTAAAGTGGCTTTAGGAATCGCCCCCGAACAGATGATGTTAAGAGTTGCGACTGGCAATGGACAAAGCCGTGACGTTTATCTTAAAAATGCGATCAAAAAAGAAGAGGCCGCCGGGTCGTTTGTGGAACAGGGAGCGTATATCGAAGATTTTATAGGCGGTTCTCTGGCCACTTTGGAGGCCAGGCATTATACTCATCCCAAAAAAGATGTTGATGGCGACGGCGAAGTTTCTGAAGACAAGTTCGGCCAGGGGGTTAGTGTCCGATGGAATGATAGTTACCGCGGGATTGACCAGAATAATGATGGCGTGATTTCTTCTGAAGAAAAAGACTCAGGCGGCTCAACGCAGATAAGCGCGATTTATGAAGCCAATCAGCCTTCGAGTCAGATACTGGCGAAGTGTCGACGAACGGAACCAGAAGGTCATTCACCGGCTATTGGGTGGAAGTTTATTAAAACAATTATGGCTCCGTATGATTCAGAGTGGATGCGCAATTATATGTCGTTTACTTTTGCCGCCCGTGGTGTGCCGGTACAAGAAAGAGAAAAAGAAAATAGTACTGCCTGGCGGGAAACCTATGTCGAAGCGGAAAAAGGTTTTGTTAATCCAGAAGGAGAACAGATTTCTTTAGGTTCTATAAGATTTGGCATGAAGTTTAATCCTGATGGCGCCCGAGCCCGAGCCCGTGATATTGGCGGAAAAGAAATGGCGGTATTGTCTCCCACGGAATCTAGAGCCGGCATACCGTTCTGGAATACGCGCGAAGAGAGAAAAAAAGGCCGGGAAGAAATGGAAACACTCAACGCTAAATCAGGCGAGCGTCTTCAGACAAGTCTTGTCCATGTTTTATATGATCTGATGGAAACAACAGAAGATGGCGAGGCCGTGACCGTGGACATCGATGGAAATGGGGAAACTGTTAAATTATGTGAACTCAGCCCCGAAGATATACAGACATTACGCCGCGCCATTAGACTGGAGGGATTTCAATTATCTGAAGATGAACAGTCCATCATAGCATCCAAAGGGGGTAACATAATATTCACGGTCAACAAAAAAGAAGACGCGTCAGAAACTTTGACCATCCAGGGGGCTTATGAAGATGATATCTTGGGGACGGTTGCCGAAGCCGTGGACAGTCCCTTGCCCGCCGCCAATACGCAAGCCTTTATCAATCCTCTGGCGGCCCTTGATTCCCGCCAGGCGGGAATTATTGAATCTATTTTTACCGATCCCGGCTTCACGAATCATTTGCGTCAAGATGAGAACAATGAAGTGGTCAATTATAATTACAGGCTTTACGATGGACGAGTCAAAGATCTGGAAGATATAGGAATGGCGCCGGTGGTGAATTTAGATATGCAAAGAACTATCCCTATCGCCAGAAAAACAGATCCCAGGCTCAAGGAAGATTATGTAATCAATTCGCACCTGGTTTTCAGCACACCCAATAACCCGATAGCCCTCGACAAGGATGGTAACATTACCGCGGAATCAGGGGTGAGAATGAGAGGGGTTTATCAAGGGAGAAAGGCGGTTTCCGCCAATGATTTCTTCAAAGGCCTCTGGGCTTTAACGCCCGAAGAAAGAGACGCGGGAAAAGATTCTTATGTTGCTTTTGCCTCTTTTGCCCCGGATGAGTCTGGCCATATTGAGAGTGGCAGGCTTTATTCAGCATACGAAGGCCGCGATGTCCTTTTGGGCCCCTGGGGTATGGCTTTGTATAGACCAGTTTCTAAAAAAGCTCAAGGCGATATTATGAGGAGGGGTGTCATTGATGAGAAAAAACTTTTTATTATCAGCGCCACGGGGAAATTCCTTGAGTTCCGCGAGAATGATAAAGAAGAACCCAGTGCCGCGTCCGGGGCCTTAGAATATGTTAAAGGGGGAATCAGACAAGCGCAAGACAGCGCTAGATTGTATGGCGGGATTATTCCGGAGGATGATTTAAACGAAATGAAAAACACTTTCTACAACGAGTATAAGGAACGTAATCCAGCTGGATTAAATGAAGCAGAATTGGCTTCTTTGCCCGATACGCTGGAAGAAGCGGAAGAACTGATTGGAGAGCCTCAGAGCAGATTGACCGTGGCCCGCGTGGAGAATGTCAATGGGCACAGAGTCATAGAATATTCGGCCCCGTTGGGAGAAGTTATTTCCTTTGATTACGCCCAGCTTATTCAAAACACTTTGGATAAAGCTAGAAAAGAAAATAGGGCGGATGAGGAAATTGAATTGTATGCCGGCACCGCTGACAAAGAACTTTTTGACGTGCTGATTGGATTAAAACCAAAAGATGTTCCAGGAGTATATACGGCGGAAGCCGCGGCTTTAGAACAGGCGGTAGCCCAGATTGCCGGACAAAGGATGGCCCATCCTTACGAACTGCAGATGGAAGGATTTCATGTCCTCACCCAGATCGGAATTTTTGAATACGGGGATACCCCGGGGAAATCACCGACAGAAAGGGTGGATTATGAGAATACGGTTGTGTTGCAATCTCAAGGCTATCAGGTCCTTGCTTTTAAGGGTAAACGCGGAACGCAAGGTATGTCCGATGACAAAAAATTTAGCCTGCCACCTGTTTTAATAAAAGGGGCGGCGGAGTCTAATGCCTCGGTAATAGGAATACTTATAGCCAGGGCGCATTTGTTTATTAACATGGAAACTCAGCTTAATGAACCTGACGGGACATTTGGTAAAACAACGGATGATTTTTATACAGTGGCCGGCCGTGACATAGATCTGAAATGGACACCAACAACAGGAACAGCAGACTACGTTGAAGATCCTGCCCATGAGATCTATAAGGGAGAGAAAGAATTGGCAGAAAATAAGCCTCAAGAGACAATCACCTTTGGTGTTAAAAAGGAGGAGGGTCAAGAAGAGCATCCAAATGTCGATTATACCGCGGATGGCTCTACGGTTGAAATCGATAAGGATGGCGGCCTTGTTTTAAGATTTCAAGATCCTGTTGGTTCTAATTCCAGCGTAAGCAAAATTGATTCCGTGACCGGCGGCCTGGTTGAGCAGGGGTTGGCCGGTTCGGAAGACGCGAATCAATACACCACGATTGTCCTTGTTCCCGCTTTAGCGGAAGGCAAAGGGCCCAAAGAGGGAGAAGAAAATCCCTCCGCATCCGAAACACAACCTTACGTGACTAGGGATGAGCACGGGAACGTTGTTGAACTGCTATACAGAGTCGGATGGGTGGATACCTCTGGGGAAGGTGATTATGTTCCGGCCTATCGAGCGTTAATCAGCGGCCAAGATTTGGATAAGACCCGCAATTTGAATGCTGAAGGAATGCATGAAGGAGAGGTAACTTACGTCGAAGGGGTTGGCCAGCGCCGGTTGCAATACTTAGCGAATGCTTTTGATGAAAATGGGCAGATGGGGCAAGATTTTAACGCGCCTTCGCGCTACACATACGCGGGCGCGGAAGGAGAAGATGAGCTGCCCGTTCCCCAGGGCAAGGGGACAAAGTTAAGCATCTGGGACGGCGGTATTGATGTGATTGATAATCGTACTTACGTTTTAGATGGAACATGGTCGCGGCTTAGATTTGGGAATGAAAAAGAAAAAACTTCCCAGGAGCGTATCGGCGTCTTCGTTAATAATTATCAAAAATATTTTAGAGATTTAACGGCCGAGGAGACAACCGCAGCCGGTTTTGATGTCACTCTGGATCTCAAGGCCCAGGGTGAGGGCCTGATGAAAGAATATCGACGCGATTACAGTGATCCGGGCCACAACGGTGTTCCCTATACCAAGAGTTTAGCCGTCGGCGGGCTTGATTATCTCACCGTGGTCCCTTTTTCAGCCCCGTTCCCCTCTTACGACAAAGGAGACGACGAATTAATATTTGATGTCCCCAATGATCCCAGCAAACCAGACTACGGGAAATTTGCTCACGGGTATGTCAAGATTTTAGGCGAGGCGTGGGGGATCGATAAATTTTCGGTAGGCGGGACTTTTCTTAA
>ORJL010005959.1_pt1 | contig 14328 bp, 10 predicted proteins | sample 1779941 | NCBI WGS metagenome assembly ORJL01 (sample SAMEA104232317, study PRJEB22302) | groundwater metagenome | biome: forest; feature: aquifer; material: groundwater | place: USA | collected 2011-08-07 | depth 5.8 m
TGCGAATTCTCCCATTCTTATATATCCAAAGAATCTATTTTTATTTAAGGTAACATATTTAAAAGAATCAGTCCCCTTGTTGTATTTAGTTGTAGCAAGAAAAATTTTCTTAGGCATATTATCACTCCATCCATAGTAATTCAATGCACTCCAGAAAGAAATATAAGAAGGATAATGAATATTACAACCTGTAACAAATTCATTCGCATCTTTAAATACAAAAAATCCTTGCACCTTTTTTATTATTTTCTTTCTTTTTAATGATTTAATAATATTATAGGCCTTTGTCTTACTAAATGAAAATAAAAGCCTTATATCTTTTATTTTAAAAGCTACAAAGCCATATTTCTTTAATTCTCTATATACTAGCTCTTCATTTTTACTTAATAGCATTTTTCTTTGTTTTTAGTACTTTAATTACTAATTTATAAGAAATTTACTATTTAAACTTTTCGCTTGCCATATATTTTATAATCCAAAAAGATTAAAAATAAGATTAATTTTATAATATAATGAAAAAAGGTGTTTTAATAATTGCTTTTGTTTTTATATTATTGAATGTAGGCTCTTTTGTCATTGCTGAAGTAGAAGAAGATTATGTAATATCTCTTCCAGGGAATCAAATTGATGCAAATGTCTGGGGAAGATATATTGTTTATTTAGAAGATTTAGGTAATAATAAATATGATGTATATGTTTATGATTCAGGATTAACAGTCAGCAAAGAGGATGATATAGGCGTTATAAAAATTACAAAGGACGGAATTATTCAACAACATTCGTATTCAAATCCAGTAATTGACGGGAGATATATTTCTTGGCTAGATAACAAAGAAGATATATATGTTTACGATATGGGTGAAGATGGCATTATAAGTGCAATCGATGCAGGCACGAAGAGATTGTTGCTTTCAGATACAGATCCTAGCGAGATTTATTCTTATCAAAAAGGAACTAAAGAGAATCTTAAGATTTCTAGCGGTGTTTTAGTATGGCAAGAAAATGAAATAACAGGGGGAGATTATGATATTAGAGGATATAATTTAAATGTACAAGGAGAAGCAAATCCTCTTAATCCTAAAGACTTACATTATTTAGCAATAGCAAATGAAAAAGGACCCAATATCGCAGGGCAAGCTTATCCCATAAATGAAAGGGAGCCATATATTTTAGGCAATTCAATAGCATATGTAGCAGAATATTATACAGATCTTGGAGAATTTGGAGTTGTACAAAGCGATGAAGTTTATAAAATAAGATTTTCCAATGAAATCTCAGAAAAAACAATGATTTCAAGAGATGATGGCTGCACAGCTTCAGAACCATCTCTATATTTTAATGCAAGACAAGATATAATACAAGATATAATAGATGTAGTATGGATAAATTATTGCCAGGATTCAAGGATTATGATGGAAAACCAGGAAATCAAGGTTGCAGAAGATAGCACTTTAAAATATTATTCTCCCCTATGGCCAATTACTGATCTAGAGATTCTTTTTTATGTAGAAGAGAAAGGAGAAGAATTATTTCTAGTAGGAATTAATGATCTAAATACGGAATTTAGTAGGACCAGTACTACTGATAGAAAAATAGATATCGACGATTATAGAGTTGTTTACAATGTTCAAAATAACGGAAAAGATATAGGAATAAAATCTTTACAAACTGCATTGGCTTCTTTCAAAACGCCAGAATGCTCTTCTAGAGCAGATTGCCCGCTTGATAAAACAGAAAATTATTGCGATAATTTGCGGAGCTGTTCCCAAACAACTAAATATTCATGTCTTTCTTCACTATGTATTTCTTTTAAAGAAAGAGAATCATGTAAAATTTGTGCATCTGGATGCGAACAAGGTTTATGTCTTGGAGGAACATGTGATGACAAAATAAAAAATGGAGACGAAAGTGATATTGATTGCGGAGGACCGTTTTGTGAACCATGCAATATAGAAAAAACATGCAATAAATATGGCGACTGCATCTCAAATAATTGCGTTAAAAATAAATGCACCTCTAATATTTGTCCTCCTAAAGAGGAAGTGCCTTTATTCACAGCTTCAAATAAACTCTATCTTAATCAGCCTATTAATAGTATAAAAAGCGTAATAACAAAAACAGAGCTTCCATTTACTTTAATGGTTGGCAAATTTAATGGAGTAGATTATTTACAAAATATTGAAATTGGAAATTATCCTAAAACAATATTTGCAAGAGAACCCTCTTCAAATTACGATCCTTCATTTGTTTTAGGTTTTAGTTTTACTATTTCTAATTATCTATATAATTCAATTGTTTTATTTAGCTCTCCAGTTAGTTTCCTTAATTCTGAAGAGATTACATTATTTGGGAAAAATTATAAATCCGCCCTTTCATCAGAAGGTATAATATTGTTGGAAAATGGAAAGAGATTAGTGCTTACTAATGAAAATCCTTCAAAAACCTATTATTCTGACTACTATAAAACTATAAGAATTACCCTAATTTCTGCTTCAGATACAAGTGCGACTATTGGGGTAATTATTGAAAAATCCACTGATATAGGGGGAGTTGGTTCTGGAGTTGCAATGGAGATACAAGAAGAATTGATAAAAAAAGTTAATGGTTTATTTATTCGCGTTGTAAGTGCAGATGAAACCAACACAGGAATATATGCTCTAGTAGATATAGGAACAGATATAATTACCTTAATAGATGGCTCTCCTGTTTTAGTAGGCAGAGATCAAATGGTTGTAGATGGAACTTCAGTAGACATTGACGGCTCTATAAATAATGTTGCTAAATTAACAATAACTGTCAGTGCTCCAAACACCAATAACGACGCCTTAAGAGCAGGACAAAATTTTGTTGATCCTGTATTCAAGACATTTAAGATAAATTACGGCTTAAATATCAATGACGATTCTTCTTCACGTGAAAAGATTGGGATTGCTAAAATAGATGATAATAAAATGACTTTATCATTCAAGGATTCTAGAAATAAACAACTCAATAATTTTCAATGGGCAATAAGTCCAACTGCTAGTACAATAGAACTTCAAGATTCAGCAGGAAAGAATATTGTTGTTTTAGAGGGGGCTCAAGTTTATAGAAATGAATATGCTGTCGTTGGCAATCAAGATGAAGGAAGATTGATAAAAGTAACTAACATAATTAATCAAGCCGGTTATTCAAATGACAGGGTTAAGTTTACAGATGTTCTCTCTGGTGAAATCTATCAAGCAACGCTAACTGCTGAAGGAGTAGGTACTGTTACAATTGCAGGAAAGGTATTTGATGTAAACTATTACGGAGCCCCAACTATCAGCGAAGACTTAAGATATGTTAGAATAAATTATCCAGATAGTACAGGGGCAAATGCAGCAGTTATCTATCCAACAATATCTACATCAAAGGGAGCAAAAGTAGCATTTTATAAGCCATTAGAAATAAATATTAAGGATTGGGATGGAAAAGGAAATAGCTTAAATACACTTAGATTTCCTAATGGTAATGGATATACCGATTTCAATATTCCTAAGAGCGCAGGAACTACAAATATCAAAGTAGGAAAATTAGATTATAGAATTATTATAGATGCAGCATTACAAAATATGGAAATTCGCCTAATGAAGAATGAAATAGAGGGTGTTGGTGAGGTTGCATTAATTATTTTTGAAGAAAGAGATAATAGCGTAAATTATAATGCTCTAATTATCAAGCTCGAGCCAGGCAATACAGCTATTGATGGAATTGGCGTTGAAGGGGTTATTAAAACATGGCGTGGAGACGACAATTGGTTTATAGGAACCAATAATAATTTGCTTTACGCAGCAGATTTATATGGGACTATTATTTCTTTAGATACATCTGACCTAGACCAAAAAACTGCAACAATTAGCTATCCTGATGAGCAAATATATGCAAACATATTAATTACAAATAGTAATTTATGTGCTATTTCAACAAAATTCATCCGGGCAGACGCGGATAACTCAGGCAAGCTGGATTTAGCAGATGCATTAACAATCCTGAATAATTTATTCTTCGCTGGAAAAGTAACTTGCCAGGATTCAGCAGATGTTGATGATAATGGAATATTAAATATTGCTGATGCAATTTACCTCCTCCAAAGATTATATTCAGGCGGAGCAGCAATTTCAGCTCCGAACGCAGCAGGAGAAGACCCAACGCAAGATAATTTAAATTGTAATTGTTACGGAACAGGATGTTAAGAAAGATTTAAATATGTCTAAATATATGGACTTAAGTCTAAAAATATAGACTAGAGTCAAGAAAATGAATAAAATAAAAACAGCTAAAATATTAGAAATATTCTTCGAATATCCAGATAGAAAATTTACTGTAAGAGAATTGTCTAAAATGACAAGAATACCAAGGGCAAGTGTTCATAATTATCTTTTTCAGCTAAAAAAACAAAGGCTAGTAACTAAAGATAACCAATCTGCAACAAATCTTTTATTTAAGGCAAAGAAAACGCATTATTTCATAGAAAAAATAATTGAATCGGGTTTGGTTGACTTTCTAGTGAAAAATCTTAACCCCTCTTGTATTATACTTTTCGGAAGCATAAGAAAAGGAGATTCTGTGAAGGAAAGTGATATTGACATTTTTGTAGAGAGCCCTATAAAAAAGGAGCTTATTCTTAAAGATTTTGAAAAGAAATTAAATCATAAAATTCAACTCTTTGTTAAGTCAAATATTCAAGTCTTGAATCCAAATCTTTTTAATAATATAATAAATGGCATTAAATTATATGGGAGTTTTAACATAAAATGAATGAAATAGATATTATGCCTTGGAGGGAATGTGAAAAAGGATTTATAAGAAAGACTCAAATAGATCTTCCTAGAATAAAGTCCATTCTAGAGACAATCGCAAGAAGGTTAAAGCGAGCTCGTGCAACCGAGCTTAATTCAGAAAGTATTTCATTTATTGTTGAGGATTATTATGAAGTTGTAAAAGAACTGCTTATCGTATACATTTTGAAAGATGGTCTTAAATCACAAAATCATCAGTGTCTCATTTCCTATTTTTATAAGAAAAATCCTAATCTAGAAAAAGAGGCATATTTAATTGCTCAAATGTCTTTCTTCAGAAATAGGCTCACATACTATGGCGAGCAGATTCCTATGGAGTTTTATAAGAAAAATAAAGAAGAATTTGAGAAGTTGATTCATTTATTGGAAAAGATGGTAAAAGAATAGTTCAATTCAATTTTTGGCCATCCTTTATTATTAAGATTTAAATAGGTAATATAAGTTATAACATAATGAAAATTAGGTGGAGCTCTATACTAATATTATTATTTCTAGTATTACTTATACAAACTGTTTCAGCAATCGATAAAGCACACGTTGTTATCTCAGATGATAGAAACTTTATCTTTATGGAAAATGACGGAGCAGCAATTCCAGCTCCGAATACCATAGGAGAAGACCCAACGCAAGATAATTTACAATGCAGCTGTTACGGAACAGGATGCTAACATTTAAAAACATAAACAAATATTAATATACAATGGCAAAAAGAAGAGTGAATAAAATAGATAAAATTCCAAGAACAAAACCCCTATCTAAAAGCTCAGTTAATACCTTAATTATAATTTTGCTAATAATTGTTTTAGGAATAATTATTGTAAAAGCTATTATGAACAAAGACGTTCTCTTTAGCGCATGCCCAGGATATATAGATACGGATTCTAAAACAGCAGGCTATGATGGAGATGGCGTGCCTGGCATCAAATACGATACAAATTGCAAGCCTATACAAGGAGATAATTGCCCAACTATCTATAATCCAAATCAAAATAATAAGTATTGCAATCCCCTTTATGGAAAAACAATTACAGACCAAGATGGAGATTATATTCCTACAACTTCAACGTATAGCACTGCCCTAGCCCTTTATATTACAGATATTGAGCCTTATGTATATACTGACATAAAAACAAAGCCAGTGCGTGTGCAAACAACATCAACAGGAACTTCAACAGACAAGTTATTGACATTAACACAACTTTATACATTGTCACAGCAAGGCACATCTACTTCCCCTAGCCCATCTCCTAGCTCAACATCTTCTCCAGCGCCTTAATTAAATATTTTCCAGATTTCTAATTTTTCTATAAAAGCTTAACGATACTAACTAATTTAAGCTATAACTCCAACAGCCATTTCCAGAGAGGAATAAAAGTTATTTTCTTATTTTCTATTTTTTCCTTGCCTTCATAATTGTCTGTAATAACCAAAAGATTATTACATTTTAACTCTTCACTTCCTTTAACTAAAGATTTAATTTCCCTCTTTTTAGTTTCTAGATTATCCATATTATGGCAGACTTGTATTAATTGCTTAATTTTTAAGCCTTCTTTTATAACAAAATCCACTTCTTCATGCAAAATATTCTTCCAATAAAAAATATGCATCAATCTATTATCGAAAGCTTTTCTTTTTAATTCTAAAAAAACAATATTTTCATACATCTTTCCATAATCTTTACTGAATTTCATGCCAATAAGGTTCAAAAGTCCACTATCAATGCAATAAACCTTTCTCGGGTTTTGGAATTGGTCTTTTATTTTGTATGAGAAAATAAGATTATCGAAGAATAAAAATGAATCTTTAATTAAATTAAAATAATTCTCAATAGTCGAGACAGATATTTTGATGCCTCGTGATTTGAAATAATTAGCCATCTTATTAAAACTTAGCAAATTAGCTACATTTCCTGCAAGATAATAAGAAAATTCCTCTATCGTGTTCTCTTTCCTTATGTTTCTACTCAAGATATCTCTTGATAGAATATCATTAAATAATTGGCCCAATATTTGCTCTTTATTATCGGAAAGCGCAACTTCCGGGAAACCTCCAAAGTTTAGATATTCTTCAAAGAACTTTTTAATGTTCGCTCTTTCTTTTTCAGTTACGCCCTTATTAAATTCATGCTTTTTGAATCTCAAAAATTCTTTAAATGAAAGAGGCATTAAGGTTTTAGATAAATGTCTTCCAGTTAACAACGCCCCATAATCCTTGCTTAGAAGATTTGCATTTGATCCTGTAACGAAAATCTTAATTTTTCCCTTAAATTCATCATAAATGCTCCTTACAAATTTCTCCCATCCAGATACTTTTTGAACTTCATCAAGAAATATATAGATTTTGCCTCTCTCCAAAAGTTTCTCCGAATGAATGAATTCAATAAGTTCATTAAAGTATTCCTGTTTTAAAGGAAAGAGTTTCCTATTTTCAAAATTTATGTAGATTGTGGATTTTTTATCTATTTTTTTCAATAGCTCATTAATTTTACTATACATCAAGAAGGTTTTTCCACATCTTCGTATCCCAACAATATCATTTATTAAATCGCTCGAATCTATTTTACTATCTCGTGGGATTACTTCAGGTATTTCTTTTTCCCAGTATTCATATACTATTTCTTTTATCATTTTATACTTAACAATATTCATTAATATTATTAACTATATTTAACAATATTTAAATGTTTCTATAGTTGCTCTGTCCACTTTTAAGATGTAATTTTCCAGACTTCTATCTTTTCCATAAAGAATTTCTGGCTAGAAACAACTTTCTTCTTGAATTTTCTTTTCTCTAAAGAACTTAGAATTCTAGCTTGAGGAGTTAAAGAAGAAACAACAAGCAATATAATGCCTTGCTTGTTCAAATGCTTTCTAGCATCTTTCAAGAATCTTAAAATAATTTCATCTCCTCTTTTTCCTCCGCTTGTTGTTCTCGCGCTTTCAGCATCTTCTTTCTTGTCTTCAGGAAGATAAGGCGGATTAAAAATAATCAAGTCAAATTTTTTTCTAACATTTTCAAATAAGTCCGACTGAATAGCTTTAATTCCTTTTTTATTTAGAATTTTAACAACATCTTGAGCAATGTCAATAGCAAGAACAGAAGCAGCGCCTGCTTTCAGAGCAGCAATAGCTTGAATTCCACTTCCAGAGCCTATATCCAGCACTTTTTTCCCTTTAGCCAGCTTTTTAACTTCTTTCTCTAAAAGAAAAGAGTCTTCTTTAGGTTCATATATCATTTTGCGTCAAAGCTAACCACAAATCTAGCAAATATTAAAGCAAAATAAGGCAAGATAAACAAATTAATTATTTCCTCAACTCTTTCAGGCGTAAAGCCTAGAATTCCATTAAGCGCAAAAAATAAAGCAAGTATTAAAATAGTTTTAAGATAATTCTTTTTCACAAGAATAGCAGAATTTCTCAAGCTTTCTAAAATGCTTTTATTTTTAATAATTAAATAAAAAGGAGAGAAAGTCAGGAATATTATAACTCCCAGCAATCCTAAAAAATAAATAAAAAAGAAAACAAGTTTCGCCAAATTTACTTCAAGGCTTAAGCTCTTGCCTATTAATGAAGCACCATTTTGAGAAATAAGCCATATTATATTATAAGAAATAATAATCAAGACAATAATTATAAAATTTTTCAGCCAGAATTTATTGGAATTTTTTAATAATTCTAAAAATCCCGGTTTTTTATTTCTTGCAATTTCTCCACTAATGCCTATCAAGCCAGATGAAAAATAAGAAATAATAAATAAAGAAATCAAGCTAAAGATTACTAGCCATATAGCGAGTGTAATACTATTGCTTAAATTATAATTTATCTTAACAGAGATTAAAGAAAATAAAGTTAGAAGAATAAATATCAGAATTCCAGGAATAATAACAAGAGGATTATTATAAATGTCATAAAAACCTTTCTTAAATAGGTTAATTAAGCCAGGCTTTTCCATTTTAAGCTGCTCCAAAAACATAGTCTAATAATCTTTGTCCATAAATAAACATTAAAACCAAGCCACACAATAATAATAGCAACACAGTAATTAATATGCTAATTAACCCCTTGTTCTTGCTTTTATAACTATTAATTTCGTTTGTATTCTGGAAAGTGCTTAAGCTTCTTGTTTGAGGCCTAGGCATAGAATACACTTGCTTGATATTTGGCTGTTGAATGCCCTGTAAATTTTCTGGCCTTTTAGGCAAGACAGGCAATTCAATCTTTTTTGCATAGGGTTCTGTAATAGAGCTTACTCCTTCTGACAAGCTTTGTGCTGCCTGCCTTACTTCTATAGGATTGTATCCAGCATTAACAAAGCTCTGCGCAGCTCTCTCTAAACTTTCTCCTCTTTCAATAGCATTTTTCAAACCGCGCAATATATCTTCTCTCATTTTACATATCTATGCATTGGCCATTCTGGGCAAGATGAACATTTTTGCCTAATTTGTATCCCATTTCCTCTGCCAAGCGAGCTCCAGCACTAGTTTTTTTAAGGTCTCCATGAGAAGGTATTATATTTTCTGGCTTAGTCAGTTTAATTAAGTCTCTTAAATCTTCTCTCCCACCGTGCCCTGAATTATGAAGCATTATTCCTCCAAATCCCCCAATAAAATTTTCCACACCAGAAACACTAAAGTCATAGACAGGACCTTCGTAGTAAGAAACCTTTATCTCTTTTATAGGATCAAATAATAAATCTCCCCTTATTAATTTATTCGTAAAGCCAACAATAGAATTAGCCTGCTTAATAATAAGATTCTGGCCTATATGTTTACTTTTTTTCACTGAATTAAGATTATAGTTTTTAATATCAAAAAGATAAGTTGATTTTTTTGGTTCTATTTCATCTAAATTCAATTTTTCCACTGGCAAGGATTCTGGAGGAAATTGATGTGAGAATTTTGTAGTCTTCATCTTATCCTCTATTTGTATTTTGAACTTATTTGATAAATAATCTTTTAGCATAATTAAATAATCAATTCCTTGTATCCTTATAACATAAGCTGAAGTTGCAGGGCTAATTTTATTATTGCCAGCTATATATCTTTCCTTTTGTATCTCTAAATGGTCAAACTTTGCGCAAATGCCAACTTGTGAAAATAAGTAAAGCAAATCAGAAGCTAATTTTTTAGAAGCAGTTTTCATTCTTATTCTAAAATGATCTACTCCTTTGTCAATGCAGCCATCGCCATTAAGATATGCTCCTAAGAAATTTAATTTAAATTCTTCATTAGTAGAGAAAACAAATTTTGGAATTCTTTTAGTTCTTGCATTTTCTCCAAACCATGACTTAAATAATTTCTTTAGAGTTCTTGCTCCAAAAATAATCTCATAAGAAGTTCCCTTGTCAATTACTTTAACATGAGAAGGCAAGCATTTCTTAATGCAGTTTTTTATTTCATCCAAAATGTCATTTTCATGTTTAGCAATAGTTAAAGAGAGATGTCTTGGCGCAGAGCCTTCTGCAAGATAATATCCTAAAAGGCGAGCAAACTCTTTAGTCAATTTTATATTTAAATTACATAAAGGTATGGAATCAAAAAAAAGCATATTTTCTTTATTATGATAATGTTTATTATCTAATTGGATATAGTCTTCTATGTTAATTTCATCTATTTCTTTATGCCAGACGAATTTTTTAGGAATTGCTAGATAATCCCCCTCCTTCAAATAATCTCCCCTTTCTGCAACCACTTCACCTTTCTCTAATTTAAACAAGCTATGTCCTGATGTAATAGATACATTCCTTCCAGACTTAGTCTTAATATGGAATATTTTTCCATTATAATCGTGTTTTATCAATTGAGCATCGTACCATTTAATCTTTAAATCATTAGGGTCAAATGCAGGCACTTTCATTTTATCAGTTTCATTTTGCTCAATTTTACCTATCTCCTTAATTTTCATTCCTTTGTCATCGTTTATTACAACCTCTGTATCAGGAAGAACTGAAACATGCACGTTATCAAATATTCTCACTTTATACTTTTTTAATCTTCTTTCTAGTTGCTCTCTATTTAGTTCATTCACAGAAGTAGGAATTGTCTTAGATGAAAAAATAACATGGTCATCATCTTTAAGCTTTAATGGCAGCTGCCCTCTTGATATTCTGTCAAGTATAGAGCCTGGCTCGCCTTGATGCCCTGTGCAGACAACCAAATACTTCTTTCTCTCATGATTTACACGCCTTAAAATCTTTTCAACTTGCTTTCTGTAACTGTATAATTTTATGTGGTTTAAAAAAGAATAGCCTCCTATGTTCTTTGCTGCTCCAACATATTTCCCGAGGCTTCTACCTATAAATATTACTTCTCGCCCAAGCCTCTGCCCAAACTCCATTATTGATTTAAGTCTAGCTATATGAGAAGAAAATGTAGTAACAACCATCCCAGAATTTTTATTGTCAGTTGTAAAAAATACATCTTCAAGCAAGCCCCTTGCTATTTTTTCAGAAGGAGTTTTTCTATCATCTTGGGCGTATAAGCAATCAACAACCAATGCTTTTATTCCTTGCCTTGCAAGCTCTTTTATTCTCTTGTAGTTTGGCCCTTCTCCTACAACAGGAGTATTGTCTAATTTATAGTCATTGGCATACATTACAATACCTTCTGGAGTATGTACTGCAATCACAGTACTTTGAATAGTAGAATGAGTCATGTTTATGAATTCAACTTTATAATTTCTTCTTTTTCCTTTGACAAAATAAAAAGAGTTTGGATTGATTCTTCTTATTTTATTTTTTAATTTTAATTGCGAGTCTTCTGCTAGAACTTTCAATACTTCCATAGTAAATGGCGTGCCTAAAATATCTGCATTATATCTATGTGCATTATATTGCAGCCCTCCTACATGGTCTAAGTGAGCGTGCGATATTAAAAGCGCCCTGACTTTATCTCTTAATCCTTTTCTCTCCAAATATAAATCATCAGGCAATGCACCAATATTTCTCATTCCTTTTTCAGTTGGAATTTTCTCCCTTTCAGATACTCCAACTATTGCAGGCAAGAATAGCCCAGAATCAAAAATAAAGGCATCATCATCAAGTTCCAATGCAGTCATATTTTTCCCCACCTCGCTATAACCGCCGATTGTATGAATTCTCATACGTTATCTAAACAAATAAGCTTTAAATAGGTTTTTGATTTTTACCAAATATTTGAAAGAAAGAATATCTTTAAATATTAACTATTGCTCATAGGAAAATGAAAAAGATGTGGAGTTTCTTATCAGTATTTTTTATTTTAATTATTCTTAGTCTTATTCCTGTCTTTGCAGAGTCTTATACATTAGGATATAAAAATGCAAAAGATCCTCAAGTTGACGGAAGATATATTGTATTCCTGAAAGATAACGGACAAGGTAAATTTGATGTAGCTTTATATGATAGCGGAAATCTTTTATCAACAAGCGATGACATTGGAGAAAGCATACTTGCTTTTTCAACACTAGGCCACGAACTCTCAAATCCAGTAATTGATGGAAGATACATTGCTTGGCTAGATAATAAGAAAGATATTTATCTGTATGATATGGGTGATAATAAAATCTTTGAGAAAGGCAAAGATCCTGGAGTGAGAAAGCTTAATATTCAAGACAACAATGTTCAGAATGAAGCAGGAGATATCCTAGATTATACGGAAAAGAATCATCTTTCGCTTTCTCAAGAAACTCTTGTTTGGGATGATTACGATTCTCTGCATGGAGACCTTGACGTAAGAGGATATAGTTTTATTTCAGGAAAAGACTTTATTGTAACCACTTCAAAGAAAATAGATATTGCTGGTCAGGAATATTTTATTAATGAGCAGGATCCATTTATCGAAGGTAGTATTGTAGTTTATCTTGCCGAGAATTATAATGATTTAGGAGAGTTTGGAGTTACATCAACTATTGAAGTCTATGAAATTCAAATGGTTGGCACTGACAGAATTTTGTCAAATGCACAAGATGGCTGCACTGCTTCAGAGCCTTCTGTTTATGCAAGCAAGTTTTCTTGGATAGATTCATGTCCAGAGTCTAGAATTATGAAAGATAGGCAAGTAGCTTTTCAAGACGCAGGAAAGGTTTATCATTCGCCTCTCTCTAATATTTTTGATTTTTATTATAGTGAAGGAACAAATGGAGATTTCTTGCTTTCAACAGGAGAGCAAGCAGCTTCTCCTAATTTTGATTTAGATGATTATCGTTTAGTATATTCTTCTCCAACAGCATTAGGCAGTGATATCGGTGTGAAGGATACTTATAAGGGAGATTTCCTTGGTAGTAGTAATAGTATATTTTTAGGCATTAAATCTGACGGAGCTGGCGGAGCTTTTGTCTTATCTAGGGCTGAATCGAAACTCTTTGGATACTTTATTAGCCTAACAACTATAGAAAAAGTAGAAATTGGCTTTATAGATAACTTAATTCACTTTATTGTTGGATACGGAAAGAGTTCCCCAGTTGTTTTATATTATTATAATGGCAGATTATATGTTCAATTTTTTGATGGTAAAACTTTGGGAAAGAAAGTAGACCTTGGCACAACATACCTTCTACTATCTGCTACTTATGACGGAAAAGGAGGAGTTATTTTAGCTCTCAAATCAAAGATTGACTCTAATGTTTTTGCGCAATTTGTTCGAGCAGATGGCAGTATTTTTCCAGCAGTACCATTAAAAATAGATATTAGTCCGGAGAGAGTTTATCTTATTTCTGACGGAGCTGGCGGAGCTGTTTTTAGCGGTTTTATTAGAAACGGAGAATCAACTAGCCTTAGGATTATTTTTGTCAAGGCAGATGGCACTATTCTTTCTAGTGCCGATGCCCCAACAGTTCTTAAAAGTAAAAGTATTCTTACAGAGCGTGATGCTATTGGAGATGGAAAAGGAAATATTGTCTTTTCACAATCAGATAATGGAAATATAAATGTTCATTTTTACAATGGAAAAACCAATTCTATTATACCTGTGACAGACAAATTAGGAAGCGAATTTAAGGAGACTCAAATTATCCAAGATGGAGCAGGAGGTTTCATAGTTGTTTGGAGATATTCTCAAGGCTCTTTTGCAGCATTTGTCAAAGCAGATGGGACTATTCGGCCCGGTTTAAATCAACCCATTACTCTTACAGATCTTAAATTCGGGGAATTTTTTCTAGATATAATTTCAGATGGAGCAGGAGGCTCAATATTGTTCTTTTATAGTCGTGATTATCTTGTAGGCAAGTCTTTTGTTCAATTTATTCATGCAGATGGAACTATCTCAGGACCTTTTTCTACTAACGGATATTATTATCCTAGGTCAGCTATTCCAGGCAGAGTGGGAGAAGCCATTTTCTTTTATTTTTCATTTTTTTTAAACAAGATAGGGTTTGTTTCTTCTACAGGAGAAATAATTAATCCAAAGCTAGAGATATTATTTCCAAACTCTGTAAAAAAGCAAACCTTCATCCGCGGCGACGCGGATAACACTGGCAAGCTAGATTTAGCAGATGCATTAACTATCTTGAATAATTTATTCTTTGCAGGAAAA
>ORJL010931813.1_pt1 | contig 14324 bp, 8 predicted proteins | sample 1779941 | NCBI WGS metagenome assembly ORJL01 (sample SAMEA104232317, study PRJEB22302) | groundwater metagenome | biome: forest; feature: aquifer; material: groundwater | place: USA | collected 2011-08-07 | depth 5.8 m
AAAAATAGCAGAATACAACAAATTAATATCGATAACTTTAGATGATAGGTCAATAACTCCAATCCAACCAAGGGGCGATATAAAACAAGCCGTAACACAAGAATATACACTACAAACTCCACTTGGTCAAGGCACACACACTTTAAAACTTGACGTCGTAAAATCCCTCGATGGAACAAGCAATCTCCAGACGCAAACATACACTTATTACATGCACGTTGACACAATTGCTCCTACAATAGAAATCTCCAAAATCAAAAAAATAAAATCAGCCACAGAGTTAATAGAATTAACACAAATAAATAACATCTATTACACAGACACAGAAAAAATTCTCATAGAAGGAACAATCACGGAAACTCTTACTCAGGGTGATGATGTTCTTCTGACAAACCTGCCATTAATATCCCTCAACCAAATAGTAGGAGCAACAGCAAAGCCAATCGTTATACAGTCAAACGGCGCATTCTCTCTCGAAGCAACACTGCCGGCATTGTCCTCTGGCAATGAAAGAGATGTTACACTTCCTATAATCATCAACGACCGTGCAAAAAACCCAGCGTCCTCATCATTATCTATCAAACTCGACAAAAAATCTCCTGCTATAACGCGAATTTCAAGCACAACACATCCATTAGACAAATGGGTAACTGAAAATGCACTGCTAAATATCGGCACAGAATTCGATTCAGAAATATCAGAATTCAGTTTCACAATAAACGAAATGCCATCCTTATCTGCATCAGACGTAGAAACAAGTGGAAAAATCAAGGGCGAATTACCTCAGGCAAATTTCAACATACTCAAAGGCAATGATGGGAAAACATTAACAATAAGTTCCAATACATACAAGCTTCCTATTTCAGATGGAGAATCCAAAACACTTTACTTCCATATCAGAGTAAAAGACCTAACAGGAAACTGGGGCGCATCTCAACAAAATATTTATGCAGCATCTTATCCACTGCGAATAGACCGAAAAAATCCAACAATCAAATTCCGTTATCCAGAAAAAAATGACATCATCCCCTCAGAAAGTCCAACATTCACAATAGTTATAGATGAAACAGGAAGTTCTGGAATAAACCAGGCAACACTAAAAGTTCTTGTTAATGGCATACTTGTTGACTCGACAGTACAATCAAATACTATCTCATTCACAAGCCCTGTTTCTCTTGAGAAAAAATCCCAAACATCACTCGGGGGAAATACAATCTCATTATCTCTAAAAGACAATGCCAACAATGACATAAAAGACGGCACACAAACAGGCGAAATTATCTGGGACTTTACAGTTGATCCTGCCGTTCTCAAACCTCTCTCGGTAATTCTTGCAGATGCAGAACACACAAGCGGGAACCTCATAGAAAAGTCGCAATACATAACATTTGACTTGCCTGCAATAAGAATTATTTATGGAAGAAAAGTTGACACTATCAGCGTAAAACTGGACGGAACAGACATATTGCCTCAAAAATATGGGTTAATAAAACAAAACTTTCCTCTGGGGAATAACCAGTTTGAGAATGTATTTGCACCAAAAGGAATCCGATTGACAGAAACAAAACACATACTTACAATAGAAGCAACAGAATCTGGCACAAAAGAAACTTCAACAGTAGAATTTTCAGTTGACAAAACTCCTCCGAGCTTGGGCGTTGGTGTAGAGCTATTAGTGGATAACAGAGTAATATCAACAGAGCCATACATCTCCCCCAACACAGACAAAAAGCAGGACTCTCTTACAATAAAATTCACACCAAACGAAAGAGTCAAATATAAAATTGACATCACCGACGGAAAACTCACACAATCTTTCATAGGAGAAGCAGAAGCCAATGTTCTAAAAACAATAATCTGGAACGGCAAATCCTCAACAGACCAGCTAATGGCTGATTCAGAAATTACAATCACAATCTCAGATTTGGCAGGAAACTCGCTTGAGCCAATCAAACGAAAGATCCATGTTGACACAATACTTCCTGAAATAAAAACATTTACGCTTGCAAAGCAGGGATTGCCTCCTGAAGACAAGCCAGTCTTGAAAGTCGGAGACAAACTCACAGCTACATTTGAATCATCAGAAAAACTTGCGAGCCACACAATCCAGATGGGCGATACAGTTCTCACAACACAGCCAAACTCATGCTCACAACCAGACCCCGACGTAAATGCCTTCACATGCACTTTTGATATACCATCAATCCAGAACTTTGAAGGAGAAAAATACATCCAGCTCAACCTCACAGACTTGGCGGGAAACCTTGCGTGGGCAAGAAAAACAATAATAGTTGACGCATCTCCGCCTGAAATCAAAAACTTCGGCCCAAGATACCACTATGGGAAAAATGTTGTCATAACAGCAGAAATATATGACGGCAACTTGGATGACAGCAAAACAGAACTCAAATTCAACAATCAGTTGGTCAGACATACAAAATCAGGAAACAAAATAACATACCCAATACAAGAACTCCAAGATGGAACATATCCTGTTTCAGTAACAGCTTATGACAAATCAGGAAACAGCAAAACAGAAAGCTGGAATCTCGAAGTAAACAAAAACTTCCCTCCAGATCCAGAAATAGAAATCACCAATGCAGATTACGTAGAAGGGAGATATTACACAAACAGAAAAGAATCCAAGCTGATAATCTCATTCAACACTCCTGATGCAGTAATAATACCAGACTCACAAATAAAAGTCGGGAATACAAATATTCCATGCACAGCAATCACAGGACAGACAAACAAATTTGAATGCTCTCTAACAACTGTCTTAACTCTAATCACAACAGAAGCAGACCTATCAATAATAATCTCAGCGCGAAAACAGCAAGAAGGAAATCCGATAGTAACATACAACCCAATAATATTCACCTATGACATATTAAAGCCGCAGATTGAAATCATTCCATTGCCAGCCAAGATTACAGAACCAACAGCAATAATAAAATTCAGATACGCTGACAAAAACATTCGCGATGTAACGTTCAAAGGAGACATAACTCCAACTGCTCAGGCAAATCTCAAAGGAAAAGCCACTCTCACAGACGAGCCGCAAATAATAGAAAAAGAAATAACATTCACACAGTCTGATGGAGTAAAATTAATCACACTCAATGCAACAGACAGGGCAGGAAACTCAAAATCCCTCGATATAACTGTCAAGCTTGACACACTTCCTCCATCAATAGAGCCGAACAGTATAATTGTTTACGGTTCAAACATTGCATTAAGATTTGACAACAATATCTGGCGCTCCAAAACTCCCGGAACATTTACAATAAAAGGTAGGATTCCTCAGACAGAAGATGCAAACATAGAAATCTTCATCGAAGGAGACGAAACCAAAAAAGCTACAATAACAAACAAAGAGTTCAGCATTCAGACAGATGTTGCAGACGAGAAAAACCTAAATCTCATAGTCAAAGACAAAGACACATCACAGCAGTCATCAGTCCAAGTAAAAATCCTCATAGACAAAAAAGGACCTGAAGTAAAAATCATCCAGCCAAAAAACCTCGTTACAAGCCAGACAGAAAACATCCAAATCATTCTCGAGACAGACGAAGGCGCAAAATGCTCAGTAAGCTATGACCTTCCTCCTCAAATAAACCAGCAATTAGGCGCAGGAACAACATTAGCAAAACAATTCACACACACAATATCCTATCTCAGCAAAAGCCAGCTTGAGTTGACATACAAATGCACTGACATATTTGAAAACCCGAGCGAAACAAAACTAATGCTAAAAGTTGACACAGAAAAGCCATCGCTTACAAAAATAGAATTCACAAATGCAAACGAAATAGAGCCGAAAAAATTCCTTATAGCGCGTCCAACAATAACCTCCATAAAAGTTACATCCTCAGAAGAAGTGAGATGCAAATATGGAACATCCCCAGCAGAAAACACAATGACAAAATTTCCTGACTATGACAATGGCGAAATAACAAAAGCATACAAAACATTCTCAGAAACAGAGCCAATCCAATTGCAGACAGGACAATTCGACTATTACATTCTCTGTGAAGACAAATCAGGGCTGAAAGCAGATGCATATCATGCAATCGTCATCAGAGATGCAGAATACAAAATCGTTATCAGCAATATTGCGCCAACCGGCGATACAAAAGACCAACAGCCGATAATGGCACTCAAAACAGATTCAGAAGCAGTCTGCAAGATAGATAAAGTCTATGACGGAATTTTAGGATGGTTCTCAAACATATTCGATCCGCCAAAACAAATGCTCTCATCAAACAAAAAAGAGCATCGCTATCCTGATTCAAAATCTAGCTATGGCACAAACAAACTCGAACAAAGAGAATACAAGTTTGACATTCTCTGTGCAGATGCAACAGCAAGCGGAAGAAAAGAAGGTACAGCACAGATAAAATTCAATGTTGACATAACTCATCCGAGAAAACCAATAATCTCATCTCCTGAAAACAACGCTATTCTCGGCGGGAAAACAATTGAACTCAGCGGCTTGGTAACAGAGCAGGGATTAAAAATTGAAGCATACATAGAAGGAATTCCTGATGCAAAAGGAACAGCAACATCCTCTGCAACATCTTTCACAATACCAAATGTCGAGCTAAACAAAGGTACAAACAAAATTTATGTTAAAGCAACCGACCTTGCAGGTAACTCAAATGAATCTGACAAAATAATAGTAACCTCAATCTCAGACGCGCCAGAGCCGACAATTACTCCAAGCGGCACAGTCAAGGAAACAGACAAAGTCGCAATTTCATTCAATGTAATCTCAGGAGTAACAGTAACTCTGGATTCAGTAACTGTAACAAGAAAATACCAACAGGTCTGGGGCAGCACAATAGAAGAAAACGTGCCAATCACAATCACTCAAAGCAATACTCAAAACACATGGATTATAACAAAGAGCAACGCGCAGAAATTCCTTGACGGAGAATACTCTGTTGAAATCACAGCAAGAGACAACTATAGAAATATCGCAGACAAAATTAAAAGAACATTTACTGTAAATTCAAAAGTTCCAAACATAATTATCACAGATCCTTCAGATAATCCATACAGAACAAACAAGGAACAAATCCGAATAGCAGGACTTGCAGAAGACAGCGAAAACAACATCACATCTGTTGTTATAGAATATAACGGCAAAACATATCCTGTTGTAATAGGAGAAGACAAACACACTGTTACAATAGACACAACTCTATCAATCGTCAAGGAATCTGACAAAGTAAAAATCAATGCGACAAACATAATTCATGGAAACATCAAAAACACAGGACAGACAATATTTACAATCATCCTCGACAAAGAAATCTCAGGAGGAGAAATAATAATCGAATAATCAAATGAGATATAGACAAATTTACTTGGCACTGTTGATAGCACTTATACTATCAGCCGCAGCGCTGGCAGTTACAAATCCGCTTCCGACAATCACAGCAAAATTCAACGAATCAGTCTCAATTCTCTCGGCAAATCTCACAGACATAAACAAAAACCAATACAGCATCAAATACGACAAAACAATAATCAGCGATGACAACAAGGAATACTCTTACATCTATAAGACACTGGATTTCCTAAGAGAGGGTTGGTATAATTTCACAATCTTGGTCAAAGACACAGCAGGAAACAACAAAACACTCTCTCAGAACTTCACAATCTCATACAAAGAACTCACATTCAGGATAATTAAGCCTGCATTTGGGGTAACAAACCTCTCGCAAACAGATATAATTATAGAAACCGAAAATCCTGGAACTTGCAGGCATTCGGCGAGAACAAACAATTACAACCTGATGCAGTCATTCAACCTAACAGGAGGGAAACTCCACTTAATCAAAAATTATACCTTAGCAGAACCAATAACCAGATTCTTCATGGCATGCAACGACTCTATTTATGAAGAACCATTAAATCCCAAATTTGTAAAAACAGTCGAAATTCTCATAGACAGGCAAAAGCCAGCAATCATCTCAGCAGAAGCAAATCCAAAAGCAATCTATGAATGGACAGAGGCAGGTTTCAAATTCAATCTCTCTGTAAAAACAAATGAAGATACGCTCTGCATATACATAGGAAATGAAAATGACATGGGGGCTTTTGGTAACAATTACAACACAACCCTGGCAAAAGAAATATCCGTAAACTTCGACGGCATAACATATTCCTATAATATTTCTTGCATGGACAAAGTTGGGTATATCTCAGACACAAAAGAAATAAACTTTGTTGTAAACACAAATGCTCCATTGCAGATTACATTAGTCAGCCCAGTGTCATGGACATCTCAGAATCCTATAACATTCACAATTGACACAACAAAAAAATCTGAATGCAGATACAACGGCAACAAATTCTATGGTGATTTACAGTTAAGATACAGGCATTCTGCAGATATTTCTTTAACAGAAGGAAATCAAAATATTGAAGTAGAATGCGATGCAATCGGTGGAATAACTCAGAAGCAATCATTTGAAATAAAAGCTGACAGAACAAAGCCAACTAAAGTCAGCGTCAACGACACAAGCAATATTGACGAATTCCCTGAATTTAGTTATTCATTAGACAGTCTCTCAGCAACATTCAAAGCTTATGATAATGTTTCAGGAATTGCAAAATTTAATTATTCCATAATTGAAGGAACAACTGTAATTTTCTCAGGAGAAGTCGGTCCTGGTCAATGCTCAAATAATATCTGTGTTCAATCAACGAACATTAATGATTTAACATTAAAAAACAACACACGATACAAAATAAAGGCAAGAGCAATAGACAATGCAGGACTCTCAAGCGATGAAGCAGAAAGCAATGGAGTTACAACAGACACATCAAAAAAACCAAAAGAAAAAACACCGCCAATAATCAAAATCCTCAAGCAGAAATCCCCTCCCGGAGTTAATATTACAATTTCATGCCAAGACACTGGCAATGACGCATCAGGGTGTGATATACCGACTATAAAATATGACACATCAGATAAAAAAGAAGACTGTAAGCCAACAAGCGAATACGAAAACAAGCCTGTTTTCATAGACGAAAATCAATATGTCTGCGCAGAGGCCAAAGACAAAGCAGGAAACATTGGAAAGGAAACAATCTTCATTAACATAACAGAAGAGTTGAAATCATCGAAAGACGAAGACAATGATGGAATTCTCCTTGGCACAGACAACTGCCCTAAAGTCTCAAACAAAGACCAGAAAGACACTGACAAGGACAATATCGGCGATGTGTGCGACAACTGCCCGAGTGCAAAAAACCCATCGCAAAAAGATTCAGATAGTGATGGTGTTGGTGATGACTGCGACAAATGCTCAAGTAGGTCAGGCGCCAGAGTTGACAAAACAGGATGCAGTCTTATACAAGAAGATGAAGATTCAGATGCTGACGAGGATAATGACAAAGACGGGTTCAGCAATTACGATGAATATATTGCAGGAACTGATCCAAATGATAAAAATTCAGTGCCAAAGAAAACAGACACTCCTTCAACAGGCGGAGCAACAAGAAAAGACACTGACAAGGATGGAATGTCTGATGACTGGGAAACAAAATATGGCTTAAACCCTAATGATGCCTCAGATGCAGATAAAGATAAAGATGGAGATGGCTTGACAAACAGCTATGAAAGTATTATTGGAACAGACCCGACAAAAAAAGACACAGATGGCGATGGGTTCGATGATAAAACAGAAGATGCGCAGGGAACAGACCCAACAGACCCGAACAGCAAGCCTGATAAAAAAGGCGGGTTAGGTGGAATATTCATTATCATATTGATAATTATAATTCTTGGTGGTTTAGGATTTGCAGCATATTTATTTCTGCCTCAATTACTCGGCAAAAAAGAAGATACATTATCATTTAATCCGCCGCCATATCAACCGCGAATGCAGCTGCCTCCCAAAACCCCTCAGCAACAATTCCAGCAGAGAACACAATTCACTGCAAAATCCCGTGATGATATAATGCGAAAACTCTCGCCGCAAATTCCTTCTGCACAAAAGCCAGTTTCACAACCTAATCTGCAACCACAGCAGTCCATACCAGAATCACAACCAAAAAAATCACTGACATCTCCAAAAAAACAGACGGCAAAATCCCTCGAGGAAATCACAGATAGCGATGTATTCAAAAAACTTTCGAGATTAACAAGCAAAGCAACTGTAAGCCAGAAACTCAAAAAAGCAACAGCAAAAAAACCAGCCAGAAAAAAATCATCAGCAAAGCCAAAAAATGACATAGCAGATAATACTTTGAACAAGCTTTCTAAAGTAATTAAAAAATGAAAAAAGCAATCTCTTCAGAAATCTTTATCTATATCTTTGGGATGATTGTCGTCGGGATAATCCTAATCTTTGGCTACCAGAAAATCGCCCAACTCACAGAAGCGCAGAACAGTATTGAAATTCCTCGACTGCAAAAACAGATTGAATCTCTTGCAAAAAGTGCTATGGGTTCAGGAAATGTAATCCTCGAGGATGTAGTTTTGCCGAAAGGATTTGAAGAGATTTGTATTATTGATTTGGATAAAGCGGCAAGCACATCATTAAATACTGGTACTGATGAGGATAAGAGACCAATTATCTATGATAGCTGGAGTGATAAAATCCAGAAAAATGTTTATCTCGTCGGGAAAAAGACTGAATCTTTCTATATTGATAAATTAAAGCCATCAGGTGCAGTAGGGGTTGTATGCATTAAGCTCACAGACGGAAGAGCAAAACTAAGATTTGAGGGAAAAGGAAGCTATACTTTAGTCGATCAACACAAAATAGCAGAATTACCTATATAACAGCACAAATATTAAAAATAAGTAATAATTTTCATACTGAAATGAACCAACAACCAATAGCAACCAGAGACGGATATGGAAAAGGGCTGATTGCTCTCGGGAAAAAGAATAAAAACATTGTTGTCATAGATGCTGACTTAGGCAAATCTACGAGAAGCAGCCAGTTCGGAAAGGTTTTTCCTGACAGATATTTTAATGTAGGAATCTCTGAACAGGATATGATTGTATGCGCAGCAGGGCTTGCAAGTTGTGGAAAAATCCCGTTCGCAAACACATTTGCAATTTTTTCAGAGAGGGCATTTGAGCAGATTAGAAACTCTCTCAGCAGAATGAACGCAAATGTCAAAGTGATTGGATCTCACGGTGGAATTCAAGTAGGTGAAGACGGCGCGTCTGCGCAGTGCATTGAGGACTTTGCAATTTACAGATCTCTGCCTAATATGGTTGTCTTAAATCCATCTGATGGAGTTGAAACAGAAAAAGCAATCGAAGCAATTGCAGAGCATAATGGACCTGTTTATATGCGATTGACAAGAGACAAGCTTCCAATACTTTTTGACGAGAATTATAAATTCCAAATAGGAAAAGGTGTTATTGTAAGAAAAGGAAAACACGCAGTAATCTTTGCAACAGGCGCTCTTGTGTCAGAAGCGTTAAAAGCTGCAGATGATCTTGCAAAAACCAAAATTGAATGCTATGTTGTAAATATCCACACAATCAAGCCGCTCGACGAAGAACTGGTTGTAAAACTTGCAAAGGAAACTGGAGTTGTCATAACAGCAGAAGACCACAATATAATTGGAGGTTTAGGAACTGCAGTTGCAGATTCGCTGGCAGGAAAATTCGCATTCAAATTTCTCAAGATAGGTCTAAACGATTCTTATGCAGAGTCCGGCAGTCCCACTGAGTTATACAAAAAATACGGTCTCTCCGGAGACATTATTGCATCAAAAGCAAGGAGGTTAATAGAATCAAAATGATAGTTGTAATGAAACAGGGCGCTTCTGACAAGGAAGTTCAGCGCGTAATTAAAAAAATCGAAGAAATGGGTTTGAAAGCACATCCCTCAAAAGGAGTCGAAAGAACAGTCATCGGTGCAATTGGCAACGAGCATTTGCTTAAAGAAGACCAGCTCAAAGCAATTCCAAGCGTTGATACTGTTCTTCCTATTCTAAAGCCGTATAAATTGGTAAGCAGGGAATTCCAAAAAGAAAACACAATTGTCGAGATAAACGGCATAAAGATTGGCGGAAAAGAAATTGTTGTTATCGCAGGGCCCTGCTCTGTTGAAAGCGAGGAACAATTAATGAAGATAGCTCTCGAGGTAAAAAAAGCAGGAGCAAAACTCTTGAGAGGAGGAGCATACAAGCCGAGGACATCTCCTTATGCTTTCCAAGGAATGGGAGAGGCAGGATTGAAACTATTGGCTAAAGCCCGAGATAAAACAGGGCTTGCAATTGTAACAGAAATTGTTGACACAGCAGATGTTCCATTAGTTGAGAAATATACAGATGTTTTTCAGATAGGCACAAGAAACATGCAGAATTTTGCTCTCTTGAAAGCCGTAGGGAAAACAAAAAAAGCAGTCTTATTGAAGAGAGGAATGGCAGCAACAATGATGGACCTGCTGATGAGCGCAGAATACGTTATTTCAGAGGGAAATCCTAATGTGATTTTATGTGAGAGAGGAATAAGAACTTTCTGCACGCACACAAGAAACACTCTTGACTTGAACATTGTGCCTGTAATAAAAAAAGAAACTCACCTTCCAATAATTGTTGACCCAAGCCATGGCACAGGAAAATATGATTTGGTAAATCCAATGAGCAGGGCAGCAGTCGCTTGCGGCGCAGACGGATTAATTATTGAAGTGCATCCTGACCCAGTGAACGCATTTTCAGACGGAGATCAGAGCTTGACTCCGGAAAATTTTGCTGAGTTAATGAACAACATAAAGCTGATTGCAAAAGCAGTTGGAAGGAGTGTTTGAGATTTCAAGAAAATACATACAATTCACAATCATAAAATCTATCTTCATATACAGCTTTAAACCTGCTTTTGATTAACTGCATCAATTTCTGCTTTTCTTCCTCGCATTTCTCCTCTTTTGGCGGGCATGGAATATCACATGTATTCAAGATAATATGGCTCGCATTACCAATATCTTTCTGCAATTCAATAGCTTTTTTTGCATCGAATGCCTCATACATAAGCTTGTGAGCTTTTTTATCCGAATAAACAATATAAGCCGGATTTGTAATCCAGATTCCATCGTTGTCCGAGAGAGTATTTGCATAAGAGTATAATCTGTCCATCTGCTTATGATAAGGATCAAACTTGTATTGCGGAATTGAAACTATAAGAAAAATTACAGCCACTGCGCCAATCTTGAAATTCAATGTCTTTTCATCTTTTCTTAATATACTTACCAGAGCATAAGCAGCAAGAATTGACATATAAGGGAGAAATGTAAGCACAAATCTCATCTCCTTATGCTTTACCATCGAGAATGAAAACAAATAAAACAGGAATGCAAGCGAGAGGTAATTTAGTTCTGAGTCCTTTCCTTTATTTTTCAAGATGAGAAAAATTCCAGCAAACGCAAAAAAATAAAACAAATTTTCCATGAACATATTAGCAATGTAATACCACACTGGCTCGAAATACATCCAGCCCGTTGTTGCTGTCAATGTGTACTGCATCAAGAGCGGCTTGAGAGGATTTCCATATAAGCCAGAGTTAATTATGAAATATACAGATGCAGGAATTAAAAATCCGAGAGCTATTTTGACTGCTGAAAAAACATTCTCTTTTTTCCTGTAAATAAGATAGAGAAAAAACAATCCGACAACAGCAAATCCAAAAAGCTGTAAAAATCTTGTTGTAAACGCCAGACCAAAGGATATTCCTGAGGAGAAATATTGCTTTCTTAAAAGAAGATAAATTCCCAAGAGAGAGAAAAATGCCGAGGATAAATCTGTAAGTATGTTTGAGCTGAAAAAGAAAAAAGTAGGAGAAAATCCTACAAAGATTGCAGACAATATTGCTGTTTTTCTATCAAGAAATTTTTCTGCAAGGAGATAGGCAACAATAATTGTGAGCGCGCTGATAAGTATCATTGCAATTCTTCCGAATAAGATTGTGTCTAAGCCGAGCTTCCAGAAAAATCCGAGAATAATTGGCAGGACCAAAGGCCTTGAAGATTCCCATAATCCTGAGTTTCCAGCAGAGAAAATATATTTTCCCATGCCAACATAAACAGAAGAATCCCACCAGACATTTTCATAATAAGGCAATGTGAATATTTTTATTAGGAGAAATACTCCGACGATAATTGCTATTGGGAGTTTATCTTGGAATTTCATGGCTCAATGTTTGCGCATTCTTCTGTTTCATTGCCATAATAATTGCAGAGTTCTTTCAGGAGTGTTTCCTTTGATGTGAACCCTTCAAACTTTTTGCCGTCAATAATTATAATAGGGAACTTATTTACGCTGTACGTGCTTTTGAGAATATCAATCATCGGCTCGTCTTTGATTTTCTCGTCGAATACAAAATTAAGCAGTTTATTCTTGAATTTCAGCTTTAGGTATGTCAGCACAAATGCTTGGTTGTCGCATTCAGGGCATTCTTTTGAGTCTGTGAAAAAGTAAAGCAGGTTTACAACAGTGTCGTTTGTGCAAATTCCAGAGCGTTTTTTAGACAGCAGCCAGTATTTTATCTGCGCTTGTATATATTCGCGCTTCAGCATCTGAAAATCCTCTTTGTTGATTTTAGAGTTCTGGTCGTAATTCTCCAGTTTAATTCTCGCCGCCTCAAGCTGGTCAATGCTTGTGTCAAATGTTTTTGAAACAGCGTCGCAATTTTTTTCTTGGCTAAGCTGGTCTATATAGGCATACTGGAGCTGAAGGCTGTTAAACTCAAGGGAATTTATTCTGCCCTCTTTCTGAATATACTCTGCGCGCTTCATGTCAATCACAAACCCGAGAAGGAATCCAAGAAAAAAAATTCCTATGACTATAAGCCCTGCAAAAATATATTTCTCCTTACTGATTTCACGCTCTATCATTTATATCCCTTCAAATCTGTCATATCTACCATCTCTGCTTTTTTCCTCTTACAAAATCAATCGCAATTCCAATCCACACAATTCCTAAAATAAAAAAATAGGATGTGATATATATGACTATTGACAATGGACCCAAGCTTGTGCTTTTCTCCTTGAAAAACTTATGCGAGATAATAAATACATATATGCTGAACAGGAAGATAATGAAAGACACAAAAACCATCAGATAGTTTATCTCGAGAATATCAAAATGAAAAGTATAATTCCTTATATAAGTCATAAAATCAAATCCAACAAAAGACATATTGTAAAGACCTTTTACATACGGTTTTATAGTATAATAAATAATTGTCAGCATCATTACCAAAGCCATCAGCCCGGAAAGAATAATCATCGGAATCTGAAACAATCCAAAGTCCCCGTATTTTTTATTGAAAATCATTTCCCTGTATTTCACAGCATTCAGCACTGAACCTTTGTACCATCTGTTTCTCTGCTTGTAAAGGGCTTTCAGGTTGTCTGGAGCAATTGTTGTTATCGTCGGAGATTTAAGCTGAATTAATTTATATCCGTGCTTTTGCAGTCTCAGCGCTATTTCCAAATCCTCTGTAAGATTATGATTCTCGTCAAAGCCGTTTACCTTTTCAAGGATAGATTTTTTATAGACGCTGAACGGACCTGGAAGAACATGAATGCAGTCGAGCTTTGCCAGCAGATATTTGTAAAACATATTGATATGATACTCAAACCACTGCATTTTTTGGATGAAGTTTTTCGGCTTCGAGACTTTAATTATCGGCAGAACAGCAGCAATATCCTCGTCGGTAAAATAAGGGAGCATTATCTCCAGAGCATCAGGCTCGACAAAAGAGTCTGCATCAAAGCACACAAAATACTCACCTTTAGAATTCTTCATTCCATTATTAAGCGCGGCGCCTTTTCCCTTGTTCTGCTGTGATATGAGTCTTATTGAAAATTCTGGATTCTCTGCAATTATCCTCTTCACAATCTCTGCTGTTCTGTCTTTTGAGCCGTCATTGACAACAATAAGCTCTATTTTATCTCTCGGATAATTCAAACCAAGAATTGATTCTATAGTTGGCTTGATTCGCTTTTCTTCATTATAAGCAGGAATCACAATTGAGACAAACGGCTTTTCTCCGAGTGGCTTTCTTTTTGGAGATTCTTTTTTGTCAAGAAAAACCAGAAACCAGAATACTGCAAAATAAAGCGAGATAAGGTAAATAGTCCAGAGGATTATTTTGATTATGAGGTTCATTACGGTTTTTTAGTCGAGAGTAATTTATAAGCCTTTTGAATTAAGGTAATGGATGTTCAATTTGATAATCAGTTCACACATTTAATAATTGGTAGAGCTTTCTTTTCTTTTGAGGTGTTTTATATGGAAAAACTAAATGAAAAAAAAGAAAATGGGTAATTCAGCAGTTCAGG
>ORJL011897941.1_pt1 | contig 14319 bp, 9 predicted proteins | sample 1779941 | NCBI WGS metagenome assembly ORJL01 (sample SAMEA104232317, study PRJEB22302) | groundwater metagenome | biome: forest; feature: aquifer; material: groundwater | place: USA | collected 2011-08-07 | depth 5.8 m
AGGTAGGAAAGCCCCGCTTCCGCTGTTGGACCAAGTCTTGCATGCCGTGAGTACGGACTCTTGTGCCTTCAAACGGACCTGGGAGATCGATGGGATTGCGTATTCCTTTCTCAAACTAATCCTCCTCACATAAGTATTGGCAGCACCATGGTGCGTAGTGGCTAGTCGAGGATAGTCCGGTCATGAACCGATGATGCTACACCTGTGCTGGTTTGGAGCGTACAATTGGTCGCAGTTTCCACCGCCGAATCCCGGTGTGTACGCGCCTGTGCCACCGTTGCCCCAGGACTTGCAGGCGGTCAGAACGGCCTCCTCTGCCCTCAATCGGACCCTCAGCATGATAGGGATCGTGTATTCTCTCTTCATAACTCACCACCTTTCAACCTAGTCTGGCCGCTTCTCGGGGTCAAGTTTCCGGCCCAACCTCCCCGCCTTTGGCTGGGCTGGGGCCTTGAACACACCTTGCGTTTCTTTCCTGCTTCTCTGAACGCACCTCCTCTCAATACATCCACTCAGCAAAGGCCCGGTCGGTCGACTGGAACCGGGTCTCAGCATCATGTGCTGGAGAAAAGCTTGAGCGACTCGATGAACAAACCGGATTCCTTCCACGGCCTGGATGGTCCGGTCCGGTCAAGTCCCTCAGTTTCGCGATCAATCCAGTGCGTTGAAGAATAACCGGAGGTTCCGGAGACAAAAACGCGCCGATTGCTGGACTGGTTCCAGCGATCAGCGCTCACCACCACCCCGCCTCGGCGCTAAGACGAATCATGTTTCCACTCCGGGAAGGATCGTCAAGAGACGTGCAGGTGGTATCTTACCATGTCGGAAAGTCGATGAATAGCCTATCCGGGTAAAATGTTGGTAATGTTTTGCAGCCCATCAGGAGGTTGGCGGCTGGTTGTAGGCGTCAGTCTCCCCGGCATTTGTCTGGCAACTAGCTTGCTGCTATACTCTTGGCAGTCCCCAGGAGCCCGGTACAGGACGCCAGGTCTTCTACTCGGCCCGGCAGTCCCGGGGTGGCCAGGGACCAGCTCCAAGAGATTCACCCGTCCTGGCGGGGCTGTCTTGATTTGGGGGTATAGGATGACCTACATGGTGGGGGTAGATTCCGGAGGCACCTTCACCGATACCGTGGTGGTGGATTCCCAGGGGCATATCACCTTGGGGAAGGCCTCTTCGACTCCTCACGATTTTTCCCAGGGAGTGCTCGACTCCGTGTCCACCGCCGCTCAGGCCCTGGGCCTCTCGCTGCGGGAACTGCTGGCGCAGACCCGTGTCTTCGCTCACGGGACCACGGTAACCACCAATGCCTTGCTGACCCGTCACGGGGTGAAGGCCGGCCTGATCACTACCAAGGGCTTCGAGGATACCATGATCATAGGTCGCGTCTACCAGAAGGCGGCCGGCCTCTCCGAGAAGGAGATCATACAGGCCTCCCGGCTGGACAAGGCCGATCCCATCATCCCGCGACCCCTGATCAAAGGCATAACCGAGCGTGTGGACTACCAGGGGAGAGAGCTGGTGCCTTTGGACCTGGAAGAGGCCGCGAAGGCGGCCAGGGACCTGGTGGAGACCGGAGTTGAGGCTATCGCCATCTGTTTCCTCTGGTCCTTTATGAACCCGGCCCACGAGGCCCAGGTGAGAGACCTGATTCAGAAGGAGCACCCGCAGATCTTTGTAACGGCCTCCAGCGACCTCGCGCCTCAGATGGGAGAGTACGAGCGAACGGCTACGGCTGCCCTTAACTGCTATCTGGGGCCTGTGGCCTACCGGTACTTCCAGGCCCTTGGCCGTCAGCTCGAGGAACAGGGCCTGGACTGCCCCCTTTTGGTGATGCAGAGCTCGGGCGGGGTGCTCCCAGCCGAGGATGTACGAGAGCGGTCCATTAGCACGCTGTCTTCCGGCCCTGTCGGCGGCATCACGGGCGCTCTGTTCCTGGGGAAGCTCTTAGGCTACGAGAATATCATCTGCACCGATGTCGGCGGCACCAGCTTCGATGTGGGGCTTATTGTGGGCGGACGGGCGGAGCAGGCCCGTGAGGCCATAGCGGATAAGTATCATACCCTGGCGCCGACCGTCGATATTTCGTCCATCGGCACCGGCGGGGGTAGCGTCGCCTGGATCGAGGCGAACACTGGCATTCTTCGGGTGGGGCCGCAGAGCGCCGGGGCGGCACCTGGCCCGGTCTGTTACGATCGCGGTGGGAAGCAACCCACAGTCACCGATGCTGGAGTGATCCTCGGTTACATAAACCCCGACTATTTTCTGGGAGGCCGGATGCGTCTCAACCGGGACAAGGCTCTGGCCGTGACCCAGGAGAAGATCGCCATTCCCCTGGGGATGGATGTCTTTCAGGCGGCAGCGGGTATCTACAAGATCTCCAACTCCCAACTGGCGGACCTTGTCCGCAAGGTGACGATAGAGAAGGGCTATGATCCCAGGGAGTTCGCCCTCTTCGCCTACGGGGGAGCCGGCCCGCAATACGCCGGTCTCTACGGAGCGGAGATCGGGCTGCGGACTATCGTCATCCCGGGACTGGCCTCGGTCTTCTCGGCTTTCGGGGCGGTGGTGTCGGATATCGTGAAGTTCCATAGCCTTTCCGATCCCATGGTGGCGCCCTTCAACCCTCAGCGTCTCAATGAGATCTATCGCTCTGTCGGCGAGAAAGCACGTCAGGACCTGCGCAAAGATGGAGTCGCTGAGGCGGACATGACGATCCAGCGTTACGCTGAGATGCGCTACAGACGCCAGGTCCACGAGGTGAGGGTCCCCGTGCCGGAAGGCGATCTGAGTCCGGCCGGGGTCGCCGCAGTGCTGGAGAGCTTCGAGAAGAAATACGAGGACCTCTATGGCAAAGGGGCCGCCTTCAGAGAGGCCGGCATCGAGGCCATAACTTTCCACGTGGTGGGTACGGGGCGCACCATGAAACCGGTGCTGACTCGCCTGGAGGAGGGAGGGCCGGACTCCTCGCTTGCCCGGAAGGGGTCCCGTCCCGCCTACTTCGATAGGGCCGGCGGGTTCGTGGACACGGCGGTCTACGATGCCGCGAAGCTGAGGACGGGACATATCGTGCCGGGGCCGGCCGTCATCGAGGCCGCTACCACGACCATCGTGGTGCAGCCGGGCCTTCAAGCTCGGGTGGACCCCTATTTGAACATTGTGATAGAGCTGTAAGATGTTTCCAACCTTCTTCAGGAACAAGCATGTCGGGACCGAGAACGTGAAGGGGGGCCTCCGCATCCGTACCACGGTGGAGGAGACCTTCTTTTCCGCGGAGGTAGAGGTGCATGTCAAGCTTCCCAGCCTGGAGATCGCCTCTGTCGGCGGGCAGATGCGCCGGGGAATCGTGCCTCAGTGCTACGGCGCCCTGTCGATCCTGGACAGGGTAGTCGGGCAGCGGGTCTACGAGGGCCTCACCCGCCGGATAGATGACCTCATCGGCCGGTCCGATGGTTGCACGCACATGACCAACCTGGTGCTGGAGAGTTGCCACGCGGCGGCTCTGGGATTTCGCCAGGTGAAGATGGCCGAAGCCGAGGCCCAGGGGCTCAGCAATGAGGACTTCTACGCTGAATGGGTCAAGACCCGTCCCAAGGAGCTTATTAATAGTTGCACGGCCTTTATGGAGGACAGCCCGCTCATGACGCGCCTTCGCACTGAGCCACACCGTACGGCGCCCAGGATGCGTCCTTTCCCCGAGATCCAGCCGGGAGTGCTTCGGTTCAGCCGCAACAAGCTGCTCAAAGTATCCAGGTCCGGCAAGGACCGGCTCTTCATCCGGGGCATCCTGGAGGACAACGCTCATAGTATGCTGGTGGAGCTGACGGTTCAGATACCGCAGATGGAGATCGTGGCTGTCCGTGGGGAGATGAGCCGCGTGCCCAACGATGATATTTGTGCCTGCGCCGTGGACAAGCTCCAGTTGGCCGTGGGTATGCGCATACAGAAAGGGCTAACGTCCACGGTGGATGAGCGGATCGGAAGGCAGGGCTGCCCGCATCTTGGCAACCTCCTGTTAGAAGGATGCCATGCAGCCATTCAGGGGATGCTAGGGGTGCAACTGGAGGAGAGCCACCTGAATGATGACTCGGATTATGACGCCGTTCGCCATCGCTGGGCACAGAGTCTACCTTTCCTTCCCCATTCTTGCCTCGCCTACCAGGACGGTGGGCCTCTGCTTGGAGGAGGTTAGCTGATGACCGGACCAGATATAGACCCCATCACCTTCGAGGTGCTGCGCCACCGCCTCTGGGCGATCAACGACGAGGCGGGCTCCACCATAAAGCGCATCTCCGGGTCGCCCATCGCCACCGAGGCCTATGACTTCAACACCGGCATCCTGAACGCGCAGGGTGACATGCTCATCATCGGCGTCTACATCACCACCCACGCCTCGGTGCAGGATATCATCATCAAGAACATCCTCAAAGACTACGCCGACAATCCCGGTATCGGCGAAGACGACATGTTCATTACCAACGATCCGTACTACGGCGCCCTTCATCAATCCGATGTCACCCTGGTGGCGCCCATCCACTGGAAGGGGGAGTTGGTGGCCTGGTGCGGCTGCACCATCCACCAGATCGACGTCGGGGGGCCGGTGCCGGGCAGCTTCGCGGTCGGCGCCCGCTCCATCTATGAAGAGCCCCCGCCGATCCCGCCTATGAAGATCGTGGAAGGGGGTGTCCTTCGGCGCGACCTGGAGCGAGAGTACCTGCGGCGGTCGCGCACCCCGGCCCTGGTGGGGCTGGACCTGCGGGCACAGATCGCCGCCAACAATGTGGCGAAGTCCCGCACCCTGCAGCTCATCGGTTCCTACGGCATAGATACGGTCCGCGCCGTAATGGACCGTATGATGGACTATGTGGCGGCCCGTTTTCGTGACCGCCTGAAGGAGCTGCCCGACGGCGTCTGGAAACACGTCAGCTTCGTCGAGCATGACGGCCTGGAGGATAAGGTCTACCCCTGCTGGCTCACCGCAACCAAGAGCGGGGACCGGCTTACCCTGGATTTCACCGAGGCTGCCGCCCAGGCGCCGGCCTTGATCAACGGATGCTATAGCGGCCTCCGTGGAGGCATTATGTCCTCCCTGCTGCCCATGCTCTGCTACGACATGCCATGGAGCCCGGCAGGGCTCTGGCGGGCCATCGATCTCAAGACCAAGAAGGGGACCATGGTGGATGCGGAGTGGCCGGCTGGGGTCAGCATGGCCCCCATCTCTGCCTGCTGGGCCGCTCGCGTGGCGGTGAATGTCTGTCTCGGCAAGATGCTCGCGGCCAGCGATACGCTGCGGGACCATGCCATGGCTTCCTGGCAAGGGGCCTGGCCAGGGCAGAATCTGGCCGGAATCAATCAGCGAGGCGAGCCCTTCGGCACCATGATACTGGATTCAATGGCGGGAGGCAGTGGAGCACGCACCTGGAGGGACGGCGTGGACTCAGGCGGCATCCTTTCCTCCCTGGGTTCGGCCACGGCCAACGTGGAGACCAACGAGTATTTCTACCCGCTGCTGTACCTCTACCGCCGTCAGGTGGCCGATTCTGGCGGACCAGGGCGGTTCCGCGGGGGTGTATCCGGGTCGTACTCTTTCGTCCCTTATGGTGCGCCTGCGCCCCTGACCTGCGCCCTTTTCTCCCACGGGGTGGAACAGCCACCGTCTTCCGGCATAGGCGGTGGGTACCCCGGCGGGGCGGCCCAGTTTGCCCTGGTGCGCGACTCCAATTTCTGGGCCCTCCTGGAGGCCGGACGCATGCCGGAGAGGCTGTTGGACCTGGACGGATTGTTGGAACTGACACCTCCCAAGGCGGTTACTCGGATCGGTCTTTCCGATGTCTTCCATTGCCACTTCCCCGGGGGCGGAGGTTACGGCGATCCGTTGGAGCGCGACCCGGCCCTCGTGATGTCGGACCTGGAGCGCGGCCTGGTTTCCCTGGGGTCTGCCTCCGATCTCTACGGTGTGGCACTGGACTCCGCCGGCCGTCTGGATGAGGACGGCACCCTCTGTCGCCGGCGTGAGCTTCGGGAGGCGCGTCGGGCCTATCATTCACAACTGCCCGCTCCGGAGCAATCGATGTCCTGTAGCGCCGGCCTGTCCATGAGCGAGTCCCTCGAGGTGTGCGATGCTGGAGGAGTACGGTATGTGCGCTGTCGCCGTTGCGGGGCCGTCATCTCCCCTGCCGGGGACAACTATAAGTTGCATCTGCCCATGGGGGAGTTCCCGCCGCGGCGGGGAGGCCCGGTGACAGGTCCCATCCGCGACACTGGACGTTTCGTTCTGCGCGAGTTCTATTGCCCGGGGTGCTGGACTCTCCTGGAAGTGGAGACCAACCTGAAGGGATCCCCCTTTATCCAGGACGTGGAGCTCAGTTGATTTGAGGTGCAGGGGCGTGAGCCTCCTGACGGGGGGTTCAGGGGGTGTCCCCCTGAACTCAACAAAGGGCGCCGAAGGCGCACCATGAACCCCCTTAAAGGGGGTTTGGGGGTCGTCCTTGAGGACGCTGATGCAGGATTTGGCGGGGTTGCCGGGGCTTTGATTGGCCCCCGGCCTCGATGCTTGAGAGGAACTACAAGGACTGAAGGAGGATAGCAGATGCCCAAAAACCTGCGGTCGTTCATCGAGAATCTGGAGGAGATGCACCCAGAAGAGGTGGTCCGGGTTACCAAGGGCCCTCTGAGCCCTTCGGAGGGGGAATGCGTGGCCCTGATGTACCATCTGGTGAAGCAAGGGAAATGGCCCCTGGCAGTGTTCGATCATGTGACCACGCTGTCCGGGAAACGCTGGCCGGGGTCTCTGGCCTTCGGACTGGCCGGCACCTGGAGCAAGGTGGCCATTGGATACGATCTACCCCCGGAGAAGCAGACCCCCCTGGGCATCGAGGATGAGACGTTGCGAAGGATCAAGGCTGCTGAGAAGCCCATCGTGGTCCCGGCCAGCGAGGCGCCGGTCAAGGCGAAGGTGCTCAAGGAGGGCGAGGTCAACTGGTACGACCTGCCGGCCTACCGTGCTCACGCCAAGGATGCCCGTCCCGGATGGGTGACCGGTCCTATCGTGGTACGAGATCCTGATAGCGGCCGGTATAACCTTTCCTGGCATCGGGAGCATATCCTGTCTCCGGACCGGGCAACCTGTAGAATAGCGACCATGCACCTCTGGGACATCCTCAACCGGTGTCGGGAGCGTGGGATTGAGGAATTGCCGTTTGTGCAGGTCTTCGGGCACCATGTCCTCTTTGGCCTGGCCGCGTCGATGCGATGTGGCCTGGATGTGGATGAATATGATTTTGCCAGCGGGATCCTCGGCGAACCCATGCGCCTGACGCCGTCCCAGACCTGGGGCGACAAGTTCCTCATCCCTGCCGATGCCGAGATCGTCATGGAGGGGTATATCTCGACCAGAGAGCGGGACGCCCTGGGGCCTTGGGTGGAGTTCATGCGCTACTATTCCCCTCAGAGCAAGGAATCCGTTTGCCGGATAACTGCGCTCAACATGAGGGAAGATCCTATCTTCGAGGGCACCTGGGTGGGGCAGTATGTCTATAGCGATGTGGCCCATGGGTCCTATTTGAGGCAGATGCTCCTTAGCCGTTTTCCTGGGATCGGGGCGGTCAACTACGTGGCGCCCTATATGGCCATTATTCAGTTCAAGCCCAACCGGCCTGGTGATGTCCGGCGCATGGTGGGACTGGCTCATGCCTACGGCGAATACCTGAATCACGTCATCGTCGTTGATGAGGACGTTGACCCCTTCGACCTTTCCCAGGTGTTCTGGTCCATCGGCACCCGGGTGGACGCCACCAAGCAGGTCTATGTGGCGGACGGTTTGTCCGCCATGTGGGACGAGCCTATGGCCAGGGAACTGGTGTCGAAGGAACTGGTCAAGGGTATGGGCGGGCTGGTGATCGACAGCACCAAGCCGGTCGGCGAGTGCTTCGACGAGGTGGGCTACCCGGACTCCGGAGTCGTGGATCGGGTCAGGCTGCTGGACTACGTTTCCCAAGAAAAAGTAGAGCAACTGGTGGCTGGCAAGACCAGCCGTCCCTGGGCTATGAAGTAAAGAGGGAGGAATGGAATGGCGCCTTTCGTCCGGATTCAGTGTCCCAAGTGCAATACCGTCTTCGACGTGACCAAGATGATCTATGAGGATGGCCCGAAAGCTTCGATATACTGTCCTCTCTGCACGGCTCGCTGGCCGAGGGAAGAGGGCAAAGTGCTGGACGCCAATTTCGTATTGCCGGAGAAGATAGCTTAGATGAGGTTAACTGACAAGGTTGCGATAGTTACCGGCAGTGGCATGGGATTGGGCCGCGCCTACGCCATCGGCCTCGCCAGAGAAGGAGCGAAGGTCGTCTCGGCCGACATCAAATTCCCCGAGGCCCAGGAGGTTGCGGCCGAAATAGAGGCGGCTGGCGGGCAGTCTCTGGCGGTGGAGGTGGACGTCTCAGACCATGCACGCGTGCAGGAGATGGCTCGTCGTGCCGTGGAGCGGTTTGGGCGGGTGGACATACTCGTAAACAACGCTGGTGTCTGCGCGGACGTGGTGAGTCGTCCCTTCGCCGAGATCTCGGTGGAAGAATGGGATAAGGTGATGGCTGTCAATGTGAGGGGGATGTTCCTGTGTTGCCAGGCGGTCTTCCCCCATATGAAGGCGCAGGGTTGGGGCAAGATTATCAACGTCTCGTCCAGCACCTTCTTCATGCCACCCTCTTTGGTGCTCCATTACGTGACCAGTAAGGCCGCGGTGGTCGGACTGACCCGCGCACTGGCCACGGAGGTCGGGCGGTTCGGCATACGGGTCAACGCCTTGGCGCCGGACCTGGTCCCGACTGAAGGGGGCAAGCGGATCGCCACCCCGGAGGCTCACCAGGCGTCCATTAAGGCCAGGGCCATCAAGAAGGAACTATTGCCAGAGGACCTCGTGGGAACCGTTGTGTTCCTGGCCAGCCACGACAGCGATTTCACGACTGGCCAGACCTTCCTGGTGGATGGGGGCAAGTGCATGCACTGAGGCTATTCCTCCCCGGCTAAGGACCAGCCGGTGCCTTCCCGCTTGGCCCGGTACGATGCTTCATCCGCCTGCATCAACAGGTCTACGTCGTACCCTTTAATGGCGGAGGCCCAGGCTACGCCGATGCTTACCCCCCAGGGGATGGAACCGCCCGAGAGCAGCGGACATGGCGTGGCGTCCCGCAATAACCGGTCGGCCACGGTGCAGGCCTCTTCTCCGCTGGTCTCCGGCAGTAAAGCGACGAACTCATCGCCGCCGTACCGAGCCGCCACGTCTGTGATTCGCAGCAGCCTGACCAGGAGGTTTCCGACATGGCGCAGTAGAGCATCCCCCTGGAGGTGGCCATACCTGTCGTTTACGACCTTGAGCCGGTTCACATCGAGAAATAGAAGGGAGAGGGGATGCGAATACCGCTTTGCCCTCCGCATCTCTTCTGCAAAACGGCTGTCGAAGTGACGTCTGTTATAGAGTCCGGTAAGTTGATCGGTGGCTGCCTGGCCTTTTACCTCCTGGTAGAGCAAAGCGTTCTCCAGGGCCAGAGAAGCCTGGGCAGCGTAGGCGGTGAGTAGGCGCAGGTGGTCGCCGGATAAGCTCTCTGCCTGCTTGCTCACAGCCGCTACTACGCCGAGCACCTTGTCTCTAACCTTCAGGGGGACGGCCACCACGGATCTGGCGCCCTCGCCGAGAGAATGGCCTGCGCCGATCCGGGGGTCCGCGCTAACGTCGTCCCAGACCACAGCCTGCTGATGTTGGGCCACCCAGCCAATGATCCCTTCGCCGACTTCCCAGGTCACCTCCGATTCCGAAGCGCCATCGCCCCAGAAGGTCGTGGCGCTCAATATCCCTCTTTCCTCGTCCATGACGCACAGAAAGCCACGGCTGGCGCCGATCTGCGTACAGACTATGGCCAGGGTTCGGTCGAGCACGGCTTGCAGGTCGAGGGTGGAGACCATCTCGCGGGTGACGGAGATCAGGGCGCCCATTTCGCGGTTTCGGGTCAGAATCTCTTCCTGCAATTGGTGAGATTCGGTAGTATCCCTTACATTCAAAAGACTGCGACCGGTATTGGGGATCATGACTCCGCTGACTTCGGCCAGCCATTTCTTCCCGGTCTTGCCTATGAACCATGCGGAGTGCCGGGGTAGGATCTCGGCAGGCTTCTCTCTGCGCAGCCGGTGTATTCCGAGCATTCGCTGATGCTCTCCCTCGCCTATCAGAGATATGAAGGACATCTTTCCCTCCACCTCTGCGCGGCTATAGGCTGTCATTTCCTCGAACCGCCGGTTGACCATAGCGATGGTGGTATCTTCTTCAATCACCATCAGGATATCAGCGGAATTGTCAAAAAGCGCCTGATATTGAGCAGCGGACTCACTGAGGGCCAGTGCTTGTTTGGCTATGGTAGCTTCCCATTCCTTCTTTCGAGTTATGTCAGAAACGATTGCTACGTAAAGGGTGACCAGCCCCAGACGCAATGGACTGACAGTGATTTCGACCTGGAGGATTCGTTGGCTCTTGTGCAAGATATGGGTCTCAACGCGGGGCAGACCTTTTGCTGCAGACTCCGCCCAGGAAGTCGCCAGACTTGCAGGAACGAAGTCGGTTACTTTCATCGTCGCCAGGTCTTCCTTCTGGTATCCCAACATCTCACAGAGGGCGGGGTTGACGTCCACCAGCTTTCCGCTGGGAGTGACAACAGCCGCCCCTTCCTTGATGGAGTCGAAGATACGGAGGTAACCATCCTCAAGTCCATGTTCCCGCGGCAAACAAAGGACCGAATCGAGGGCGCCATCAGGTCCTCTCATGGGCAGGGCCGTTATCTCGAGATAGCGTCGATAACCCTCAGAGTTGACCAGATGCTTGAGGACAGAAACGGGCTTTCCAGTCTCTTGTACCTGCCGTACCGGGCACTCCTCGCCGCCCTCATCACAGGCGTCGTGGGAATCGCAGACAATGCGGTGGCATGGCTGCCCAACTACTTGACGCGAGGTCAAGCCCAGCCTTTGGAGGGTGGCCAGATTCACATGACCGATGTTCCGGTCAAGGCCAACCACGATCGCCTCCTCTCTCAAAGTCGAGAGGAGATCCTGGCAGGAAACCGACCCGTAATCCGGTCCTGGGTTAGCCATCATTTCGGAGCCGCCTGAAAGCATTGCCTTGATAATAACACTCGTAAACGCGGAGTCAATAGGTACGTCATGGAGATATCGCGGCTGATCAAGGACTCCGTATACTCCTTTCGGTGTTCGCTGACGGCCATTTCTGGCTCGCTTAGAGAGGCGCGCCACCCAAAATGCAATTGATTCAGTTCCTATACACTATTACTTTACCGTTGGTTTACCCTTCACAACTCAAATGTGTACCTGGAAAGGGTAGTGTAGTCGAAGAATAGCTGAAAAATAGGGTTCTATGGAAGAATTATGCAGCACATTTGCCAGAGCGGACGCTAGCGGCGGCGGGGTCCAAAGGCCTGAGGCCACGCTGGATGGACGGGGTCTCCTGCCCGAGACCGGCGATGCGGTGGAAGAGCTCTCTCGACAGATTCCCGAAGCTGCCGACCTTCCGGAGCACGGAGGAGCGAAGTTGGCGACTCAACTAGGCGATCTCGATCTTGTGAAGATGTTCCCCATGGTAGACCTTCTCCCGCCTTATGCCTCCTATTCAAGTTGGGTGAGGCTTCTGGATGCCTTGTCTGGAGGGCTGCCTCCTGTATTGGATGAGGCGTACCTGGAGAGTCTGGGCTTTTCCGACAGCAGCATTAAGCCGTTGAGATCGGCCCTGCGATTCTTGGGTTTGGTTGGGCGAGATGACCGTCCCACACCCCGGCTCGATAGTCTGGTCGATGCCCTTCATGCCGGAGGAGCGTCCCGGCTGGAGGCCCTTCGGCAGATGATCCTCCACGCGTACAGCCCCCTCTTTGCGCCCGACTTTGACCTGCGTTCGGCCACGACAGAGCTGTTGCGGGTGTATTTCGGACGTTTGGGTGCTCAAGGGCAGATCCAGCAGAAATGCAGTTCCTTCTTTTTGAACTTCGCCCGTGATGCCGGCCTGGAGTTGCCTCCCCAGCTCATCTCCAGGGCTCCTTTGGCCCTCGGTCGGAACCGGGCCGCAGGTTCGCCCTTGAAGGGGTCTCGACCGCGTCCAACGCGTCAGGATGCGGATCTCCGGCAGCCGGCTTCCCCGGTTTCAAGAGAGGCAAGCGTCTTGCGGGACGTCTTTCCTGTCTTCGATGTCGACTGGCCCGAGGATAAGAAGCAGCGCTGGTTCAAGGACTTCGCCAGGCTGATCAAGATCTACGAGATGGACGGTGAGTACCAGACCGGCTAAGACCGCCGTTAGCTCAGGTTAGGACGTCGCTGGCTGGCAAGGGTTGGATCATGGGAGCGGCGGCAGGAACGGGGTGGAAGGCGTCGGCAGGGAGAAGGAGAAGGTGCTACCCTGTCCTTCCTGACTCGTTACCCAGATCTTCCCTCCGTGCTGCTCCACCAGGGGTTTGGCGATTGCCAGGCCGAGTCCGCTTCCTTCCTGGCCTTTGGTATCAGGGCCCGCGCCTCGATAGTATTCCTCGAATAACAGGGGAAGCTCGTTCCTGGGGATGCCGGGTCCCGTGTCCGTGACGCTTATCAACAGGCTCCCATTGTTGGACTGGCAGGCGAGCCTGATACCGCCTCCTTTGGGGGTGAACTTGCTGGCATTAGAAAGAAGATTCAGCAGGACCCGCTCAACACTTGGAGAATCGATCACAACGTCCGGCAGAGCGTCCGGAACGTCCAATTCGAGACGTTGTTCTTTGGCCCGGACGGCTGAGCCGATAAGGTCTACCGCCTCATCGAATATGGTCCTTATGTCGGTCGGCTGGAGGTCCATTTCCAGACGCGAGCTCTGCATCCGGGCATAGTCCAGGGACTCCTGTATCAGCCTCTGAAGGCGATCTACGCCCCTGTGAATACTACTCAACAAACGCCCCCTCGAGCTGCCGGGCGGGCTCTGCTCCATGTCCGTTAGAAGGTCCACGGCGGCTCTGATGGTAGTCATAGGGGTCTTGAGTTCATGGGAAACCGTGAGAAGCAAGCTGGACTTGAGCTTCTCAAGGTCCTCTAACTGGTTGAGCCTCTCCATCTCCCGAGCATAAAGCCGCGCGTTTTCGATGCTCGTCGCAGCCTGCCTGCTCACGGCTTTTAGAAGGTCCGTGTCCTCCCAGGTGTACTCTCCTCCAGCCAGCTTTGGCCCCAGGGCGAGAATGCCGGTCAACTCATCTTTGCCTTTCAGCGGGACGAGCAAGGCGATCCCCGCTTCGCTTAGTGCCTCCCGGTCCTTGGGATTGAGGATTCTCAAGTATGGGTCCAGAATGATTAACTCCGGCCTGAAGGTCTTGTCGTTGCTGGTAAGCCAAACCACCAGAGGACTGTTCTCGGATATGGAGAATGAACTCCCTTGATCCGGAGCGGTATCTTCGACTATGACGAATCTGTCTCCGGTCGGAGAAGGCAGCATCAAGAAGACTCGTTCAGACTGCATGGCGTGTGTGACTATGGATACCAGGCTGGAGGAGAGCCTGGCCAGTTCTCGCACATCCCAGGTCTCGTGCGCGAAACGCTTGAGAGCTTCAAGGTAATCCCATCTCTCTCTCTGAAAGAAACGGTCAATGAGGCGTTGGACCCGGCTCACAAGGGGTTGGAGGATGATCGACACAAAGACTATGGAAGCGATACTGGCGAGAGCGGTGGCCTCGGCGGCCTGGTCTCTGAAGATCAGGTTGAAGCCCCAAATGGCTATCCCATAGAACATGACGATGAACGTGCTCAAGGCAATATATGCAAAACCCTTTCGCATTACCATGAGAGGATCGAGCAGGCGGTGCCAGACCACGGCGATCGTGGCAAACAAGCCGAAGAAGATGTTCCCAACAATCCCTAACGGGTAGATAGGGACTCCTAGGACTGGCAAGTAGTCGGTGGTACCGCCAAGCAAAGAACACACCGCGCCGGCTATTATATAGGCGTGTTGCCGCCGTTCCTTGGGTAGGGCTGTTCGGTTCGCTCGAACGAGGATCAACATGCTTAGCAGGCTGGGGGCGTATATAAGGATCACGTAGAGGGGGAAGAGAGGGCCGAGTACAGGCGCCCAGCCGTAGCTCTTCATCTGCATGCCGGTTACCGTGAGACCGGCGAAGGCAAAGCCTCCGAACGCAAAAACACCGGCATAGAGGAAAGGAAGGAACCTCCGTCCGGATTGAGAGCGCGTGAAGTCCACCACAAAATGGAAAAGCGTAGCCGCGGAAAACGGTATGATCGTGAATACCATTCTCTCCCAGA
>ORJL011072439.1_pt1 | contig 14314 bp, 16 predicted proteins | sample 1779941 | NCBI WGS metagenome assembly ORJL01 (sample SAMEA104232317, study PRJEB22302) | groundwater metagenome | biome: forest; feature: aquifer; material: groundwater | place: USA | collected 2011-08-07 | depth 5.8 m
ATCCTCAATGGGCTGGACTATTGGCAGAAAAGAATCGATGAATTAGTTGAGCTCGTACGTAGTGGTAACGGAGAAGGTATAGCCCAGGCTTTTATCCAGGCTCATATAGTTAGGGAAGCTTTGTTAAACGCACCTAGCAAAGGTGTCGAAGAGATCTGAAAGACTCCCCCGAAGGGATGAGAGTTTCGGGTGGAATAAGAAAGAATTAATGTCTAGTGGAGGGTAATGACATGAGTGGAACATTCATTAAACCTGTCTTGGAAATTAATGGACAAGTCCAGGTGCCAGGGGATAAATCAATTTCACACAGGGCAGCGCTTTTTGGAGGTATGGCTCAGGGTGATACGCAGATCACTAATTTCCTTTTAGGTCAAGACTGTCTAAGTACACTTAGGTGTTTAAAGGACCTAGGGGTTAAATGGGAGCAACAGGGTTCAGAGGTCTGGATACGTGGCCAGGGTATGGAAAACTGGGTTGAACCGAAGGATATATTAGATGTAGGGAATTCAGGAACGACCATTCGTTTGATGCTAGGAGCCTTAGCAGGTAGTCCCTTTACTGTTACCCTAACGGGTGATGAGTCAATTCGTTCTCGTCCAATGAAGCGTGTTACTCAACCCTTAAGGCAAATGGGAGCCGAAATCTTGGGACGTCTTGGAGGAACTCTAGCTCCTTTAACCATAACGGGAGGTCGTTTGAAGGGTCAGGCTTTTACCACTTCTGTGGCTTCGGCTCAATTAAAATCAGCTTTGATCTTAGCAGGATTAAGGGCTGAAGGGGAGACCTGGGTAACTGAACCGTATTTGTCTAGAGATCATACTGAGCGTATGTTAAAAGGATTTGGGGTTAATCTTTTTTGTGAAGGGACACAAGTAAGGGTTAAGGGTGGGGCAAGCCTAAAAGGGCAAAAAGTAGCTGTACCTGGAGATATTTCCTCGGCGGCTTTTTTTCTGGTACTGGGCAGTTTGATTCAGAAGGGTGAGCTAATTTTACCTGGCGTCGGTGTTAATCCCACTCGCACTGGAATTCTTGACGCTTTAAGGTTAATGGGGGCGCAAATTACTGAATCTGAAGTTACCGAAGTCTGTGGAGAACCACAGGCTACGTTGCGGGTGAGTCCATCCCACTTGCGGGGAATTGAGATTGGTGGAAGTCTAATTCCTCGTTTGATCGACGAAATACCTGTGTTGGCGGTGGCTATGTGCCTGGCGGAAGGGGAAAGCGTTATTCGGAATGCCGAAGAATTGATGATTAAAGAAACGGATCGGATTAGTACAGTTGTTGAAGGTTTAAGTAGCCTAGGTGCTAAAATAGAAAAGTTACCGGACGGACTACGTATCCAAGGTCAACCTTATTTACGTGGAGGTAGTGTTAATAGTTACGGGGATCACCGTTTAGCAATGGCTTGGGCAGTAGCAGGGCTACTTACACAAGAAGGAGTCAGTGTTCAGGGGATGGAGGTAGCCTCAGTCTCATACCCGGATTTTCTTCAGGATCTAATTCGGGTGGCAAGGTGAACATCAATTCATAATGCAGGCAGAACAATTCATAATGCAGGCAGAACAATTCATAATGCAGGCAGAACAATTCATAATGCAGGCAGAACAATTCATAATGCATAATTCATAATGCATAATCAATAATCAACAATTCATATTCAACAATTCATAATTCACAATCAACAATCAACAATCAACGTTCAACATTCAACAACATTCAACAATTGAGCTTTGAGCATTCAGCAGGAAAACAATGCATAATTCACAATTAATGATTCACAATTGAGCATTGAGCGTAAAGCAGGCAGAGCAATACATAATGCAATGCATTGTCACAATTCACAATTGAGCATTAAGCAGGTATAATAGTTTATAAAGAAGCATTAAGTACGCCCACAATTCACAATTCATAATTATGCATTGTGCATTATGAATTATGCATTGAATAAGGGGGTAAGATCATGGAACTATATTTTGCGGTGATCGGTGATCCCATTGCCCATTCCCTATCCCCGGTGATGCATCAGGCGGGTTACAATGCCCTTGGTCTTAGGGCGCAATATTTGAAATTTAAAGTAGAAACACAGAAACTTCCAGAGGCTATCTCTGGACTTCGTGCTTTGGGATTTTCTGGTTGTAATGTTACAATACCTCATAAGGAAAGTGTTATTCGTTGTGTCGATGAACTTACCCCTGAGGCACAACGTGCAGGAGCTGTAAATACGATTAGATTTACCCCTGAGAAAATAATTGGTCACAATACAGACGGTCTAGGCTTTGTGCGTTCTATTCAAGGGAAGATGGATACTTTTAAAGGTCGTCAGGCGGTAATCTTGGGGGCCGGGGGGGCTGCTCGAGGAATAGCTTTAACTCTAGCGGAACTTGGTATGAATTTGCTTATTCTTAATAGGACACCTGAAAAGACGTCCGAATTAGTTGAAAATATTCGTTGTGTCGGGGGAAGTGCTTCAAGTGGTGAATTACAACCGGGTGCTTGGCTGAAAAGTGTGGATCTCTTGGTGCAAACAACGTCTGTGGGACTGCACGGAGAAAGCTATCCTTTTGATTTAACTGGTCTTTCTCCTCAGGCCCTCGTTGCCGATGTTATTTTTGGTCCTAGCGTAACTCCCTTTTTACAAAATGCTCAATCTCTAGGATGTGACACTTTGAATGGTTTAGGAATGCTTTTGCATCAAGGGGCTTTAGCTTGGGAATTTTGGTTAGGTGGATCAGCCCCAGTTGAACAGATGTGGGCCGCGTTACTTAACGAGGTTGAAGCCAAGAAGAAACCTTTAGAATAATGATTAAGAGGAACAAGCGAGTTCAAGGCTTTACCTTGTTAGAACTGCTTTTGGTGTTAGCTATTTTAGCGGGAGCTGGATTTGTTCTAATCATCAAACTTCCTCTTCAGTCTCAAAGTCAAAGGTTAACCTTGACGTCTACGAAACTTCTGGCTGAACTCAGGGATACCCGCCAAGCAGCTATGTCGGAGAATACTTGGTATCAGATTAAGTTTTTTTATGAACCAAAGTATTACCGGATTATGAGGCAAGGTGTCCTTGTTAAACAAATTGAGTTAGAAAAAGGGATCGTCTTTGGTAATAAGCCTCCTGATTTAACCTTTAGCGCTACAGGAAATCCTAATGGTGTTGGAATGACCATACTCCTGGAAACAGCTGCCGGAGAACAAAAGAAAATTATTGTTGCACCTATTACCGGACGAATCAGGGAAGAATAATTTTGTATTTATAGAAAGGTGAGTGGAAATGCGATTTTTAACAGCGGGAGAATCTCATGGTCCAAAATTGCTGGGAATCATTGAAGGTCTTCCTGCCGGATTAACTATATCCAAGGAAATTATTGATGAGGTTCTAAGGAAACGTCAAAAGGGCCCTGGCAGGGGTGGGAGAATGCAGATTGAACTAGATCAGGTAAACTTTGTCTCTGGTTTGCGTGGTGGTTTGACCACTGGGGCACCTCTGGCTATGGAAGTTATTAATCGGGATTGGGCTAATTGGGAGAAGGTTATGGCTTGGGGTGAAGATGCTGATTTAGAAAGCCGTAAAATACTTACTCCCAGGCCAGGTCATGCCGATCTGGTTGGAAATATTAAGTACAGGACAGAAGTGCGTAATATTTTGGAACGGGCTAGCGCTCGTGAAACTGCAATGCGCGTAGCCATTGGTAGTGTCGCCTTGCAACTCTTGAATCACCTTGGTATTAAAGTGCAAGGACGAGTTATGGCTATGGGGGGGATAAAGGCCCAAGCCTTTGAAGATCAGAACTACTGGGACCGTGTCGCGACCTCAGAATGGGCTGTTGGTGATCCTCAGGCAGAACAGAGGATGTGGCAGCGCTTGGAAGAGGCTAAGAATAAGGGCGAATCTTTAGGGGGAATTATCGAAATCCAGGTTCATCATGTCCCTGCTGGTTTAGGTTCGCATGTTCAGTGGGATCGTAAATTAGATGGCAAGTTAGCCCAAGCCGTTCTTTCCGTCCAAGCCATTAAAGGGGTATCCTTTGGTTTGGGCTTTGAAGCTGGGAACCGATTGGGTTCGGAAGTTCATGACCCGATTCAATATACGAAGGGAACAGGCTACAGTCATGCCTCCAATAATGCCGGGGGAATCGAGGGAGGAATGAGTAACGGAGAACCCATCATAGTGCAAGCCGTAATGAAACCCATCCCTACTTTATACAGCCCTCTAGCCACAGTGCACCTAGAAAGCAAAGAAGTTGTTCAAGCCAGTGTAGAACGTTCAGATATTTGTGCAGTTCCGGCAGCTAAGGTAGTTCTGGAACATGTTGTTGCTTGGGTTATAGCTGTAGAAATTCTGGATAAATTTCCGGCAGATACTTTTAGTGAGCTGCAAAAAGCGTGGCAAGACTATGGAGATTATTTGAAAGCACTTTAAGGATAGGTGTAATTTATGAAGGGTTTACAAAACATAATTCTTATAGGATTTATGGGAACAGGTAAAAGTACGGTAGGTAGGCGTTTAGCTAAAGAACTTGGCTGGGAGTTTATTGATACTGATTTAGTCATTGAAGAGGCAACGGGACTTACTGTCGAAACTATTTTCCATCGTTATGGGGAAAGCCGATTTCGTTTTGAGGAGTCCCTAGTAGTCAAAAAGCTTAGTTCAAGTCAGCAATGTGTTATTTCAACCGGTGGCGGGACGGTACTTAACTCAGAGAATTTTGAGATATTGCTGAAAAGCGGGCTTGTGATAGGTTTATATGCCACTTTGGAAGCCATACTTCAACGAGCTGGGAGTTCAGATCGACCGTTGCTTAAACGAAGTCCAGCAGAAATCGAGGTACTATGGCAGTCGCGTCAAGAAATATATGCCAGAGCACCTTACACTATTGATACAACAAATAAAGAAATCGACGAGGTTATTAACGAGATTCTTAAAACTATACATTTCATCAAAGATTAATAAATATGAGGGAGGGAGTACAATAAATTGGCAAATTGGCAAAGGATTGAGGTAGCCTCAAGCCGGACTTATCCTATTTTTTTGGGAGTTCCTTTGGAAGGACTTGGCGAGTACCTTCAAACACGTTCGTCAGCGGTAAATAAAATTCTTATTATCACTACTCCCACTGTAGCTGACTTATACCTTGGTCGCTTAATAGAAGGATTAAAGGATTTTGAAGTTCATTCGATAAGTGTGCCAGATGGTGAAGAACAGAAATCCCTTGATCGACTGAACCAATTAACAACCGAAGCCATGCACTTAGGTGTTGATCGTGGTACCCTGGTCATCGCTTTAGGTGGAGGTGTGATTGGCGATCTAGGAGGTTTTTTCGCTAGTATTTTCATGAGAGGTATCCGTTTTATTCAAGTGCCAACGACCCTCTTGTCTCAAGTTGATAGTAGTATCGGGGGAAAGGTAGCAGTAAATCATCCTTCAGGAAAGAATCTTCTCGGGTCTTTTTATCCTCCGTTGGCGGTATGGACGGACTTTAGTACATTAGAGACACTGCCCTGGAGTGAAGTTCAAAACGGGTTGGCAGAAACGATTAAGCATGCTCTAATAGCTGATCTGGAGTTTTTCTGTTATTTGGAAAAACACATAGAGGCTATCAAAGAACGTGATACAGTGGTCTGGCGGGAAATGGTTACTCGCTCCTTAGCTGTCAAGGTCAAAAAAGTGTCGGAAGATGAATTAGAACAAGGTCCACGGGCCTTGCTTAACTTAGGACATAGTTTTGGTCATGCTCTCGAGACCGAGTTAGAGTATAAAGGAATAACTCATGGTCAAGGAGTAAGTGTAGGTTTAGTAGCAGCCGCCTATTTAGCTAAAGGTAGGGGGATGCTGACTACGGCTGAGTTAGAGAGGATCATCACCCTTCTTAAAGGTTTCGACCTCATGACGAAGGTTGAGTCTGAAGCCCCAGAAAGGCTTTTGCACTACATGCAATCTGATAAGAAAAACCAAGCTGGTCGAAAGGTTTTAATTTTACCTAAAGGAATTGGGCAAGCAGTGATTTTGAAAGATTGCACTGATCAGGAAATACTGACAGCATGGCAAGGGGTACTTTAACAGAAGTCAGAGGTCAGAAGTCAGAAGTCGGATAATGCATAATGAACAATGCATAATGAACAATGCATAATGAACAATGCATAATGCACAATGCTTAATTATGAATTATGAATTATAAATTGTGCACGATGCATGGTTCGGGGTCTCGAAAGGGGCTCTTTTTTCGTATTGACCCTCGACAAATTTCAGCGGTTTTTTTACAAGGACTTGTGATAGAATGGTGGCAAAGGAGTATTAAACAAAGAGAGGATATTTCGGCGTTAAGAAAGGACGTTGGAGAGGATATTTCGGCTCTGAGAAAGGACGTTGCAGAAATTAAATTAGAGCTTCGGTATGTTTGGGATGATGTTAAAAGAATAGACAACCGTCTCAGTGCACAGGATGAGCAGTTGGCTAGTCTCAAACGATTGAAATGAAACCGGAAGCCAGAGGTCAGAAGCCAGAGGTCAGAAGCCAGAGGTCAGAAGCCAGAGGTCAGAACGAGGTTCGAGGTACGAGGTCCAAAGATTCGAGCCTCGTGCATCGTGCATCGTGCCTCGAATTTCTGCCTCGCGCCTCGAATTTGCACATCGCGCTTCGCAAGGGTCCTTCGTTAAATTTTAGCGAAGGGCCTTTTTGCGCTCGCGCCTCGATTTAGTTAAATATAGCAATAAAACACGATTTATACATTATTAGGCAGTTATATGACAGAAGGGGAGACTTCGCGTGAAGATGTGTCGACGATAGCAGGAATCCCTAAAAGCACAGAGAATTAATGAAATTAATGGGATTTTACAGGTGTTCTTCGTGAAATCTTAGATATAGGATCAAAAGAATTATAAAAAATCTGGGTAGAGCGAAGGAGTAAGAAAAAAGGTGATCGATGCCAGGTTCAAGACTGAAAAAGGTTTTACTCTCTGGGAAATAATGATTGTGTTATTCCTTGTAGGGCTGCTTATTGGAGGTATTATGCCACATTATGGTGGTTCGAGGGAAAATGCCTCTGCGAAAGTAAATCTGACAAATATTCAATTGATAGAAGGGGCAGCCCAACTTTATCGGTTGGATATCGGTGTTTATCCAGCAAGAGTTGACGACTTAATGCTAAACCTAACGGGTGCCACTCATTGGAAAGGTCCCTATTTAGATCAATGGCCTAAGAAGCCAGATAGTCCAACTGAAACTTATGAAATTGATGCTTTAGGGCAGGTAAGATGATCTGGGGTGATTGAAGGTTGCGCATGAAGATGGTTAGTTCGGAGAGTAGTAATGGAGGATATGCTCTCTTAGATGTGTTGATGGCCTTGTTTTTATTTTCCATAAGTTTTCCAGTCATATTTAGTTTAACTGAGACTACTAACTTTCAAAATCAACAGGTGACTAATTTGACACAAGCCATGATCATGGCCCAGAGATCAATGGACAGGCTTGCAGGACGGTCTTGGACAGAAAATATCGCAAACGGAGAGTGTATTCCTGGGGGTATAGTTGAGGGTAATGAAGGATTTTTTGATTGGGCTGTTTATGCTCAGTGGGATAATTATCCTGTATTACTAGAAATAGAAACGGAAGTTAAGTGGTTAGAGAAGGGGAAAATTCGTAGTTATCGTTTAGGAAGCCTTTATCATGTGGATTGAAAACAATTCCAAGTATAAGGGATTTACTTTATTGGAAGTGTTACTAGCCTTATTGATTACCTGTAGTCTACTAACTCTTAGCTTGCGTTTACTGGCAGATCAATGGCGAGCAGCAAAGGAAATAAAAGATCGGCAGGAGATCCAATATGCCTTATTAACTGCTGGAGAAACTGTTTCAACAGCTATTCGATCAGCCCAAAAGATTCAATGGATTTCGCCAGGTGTACTTAAAATTATTCCTTGGTCAGAAAGTATAGACTATCCAAAAGTTTCGTATTACATTGCTGATAAAGACAATGATGGTATTTTAGACTTATATCGTGAACATTCTTCTGCTGATCCCTATCCTATAGTCAGTCGGATTACAGCCTTACAATGTATGGAGGTGGAGCCAGGCTTGTGGCAAGTAACCTTTCAAGCAAGTATGAATCATCAACAAGCTACGTGGCAGGCTCTTATCAGACGCCGTTCCTAGCCATTATTTTCAAAAATAGATGTTCAGGATTTACGACCTTAATGATTATGCTTTTAGTCTTTACTCTTTCCGGGATAGGTCTAGAAGGATTTGTCAAAGCAAATGCTGGACTTCGAATGGTTAATCGCCAGGCACAGAGTCAGCAAGCCATCTATTTTGCTGAAGGCGGAATCGAGTGGGCCAAGGCGCAATTAATAATTAACCCTAATTGGCAGGGTGGAAATAAGGTTATTGCCGAGGGGCAAGCCCAAGTTAGCATTTCTGCAAGTGGGGGCGGGTATTGGGTAACTTCTTTGGCGACATCTGGGTTGGCTAAGCGGGAAATCAAAGTTTATTTGAGCTTAATTTCCGGAAATTGGAGTATAACGCATTATCAGGAGTTACACCGTTGAGATGGAGTTTTTAACTATGAGTCAAAGTAATTTTCTTAAGCCTTCGGAATTGACTTTCGGTCAATTCTTAGTTGCAAAATTGTATATTAATGAGAGGGAACTTGTCCAGGCCTTAGAGGCTCAGCGCACGTCTGGGGAACGGATTGGAGAAGTATTAGTTCGTTTGGGTATTTTGTCTTATGAGCTTTTGGAAGAAGCTTTGAGTAACTACTTAAACTTACCTATCATTTCTTTGACCCAAGTCACAATTGACCATAGTATCGCTCAGATCGTATCTGAGGAATTGGCGCGTCGTCATTCCTTGATTCCTATAGAATTGCGTTCTGGAGTTCTACGTGTTGCTATAGCAGATCCCACTGATTTACGGGCGCTTGATGATGTTCAACTCTACACTGGCTATAAAGTAGAGGCAGTATTGGCAGGAATTGAGGAAATCAGGACAGCAATAGGTCAGTTTCTAACGGTTGGAAAATCGGTAGCCCAACTATCAAAGCTTCAAGATTCAAGCCAAGAGGGCCAAGGAGTTTGGACTATCGATGAATCAACAACTGACTATGTCGGACGTGATGCTCCTACCATACGTTTAGTTGATACACTTTTGGACCAAGCTGTTGTTCAGGGCGCGAGTGATATACATTGGGAACCCCAGGAACTTGATTTTATTGTACGATATCGAATTGATGGAGTACTTAGTTTGAAATGCCGATTGTCTTCAGGGGCAGCCCGAAGTGTTTTATCACGCTTAAAAGTTATGGCTGGCTTAGATATCTCCGAGAGGCGTATACCACAAGGCGGGAGAATGTCGATCGAAGTAAGGAATAGACGGATTGATCTGCGTGTTTCGACTCTGCCTACTGTCTATGGGGAAAAAATAGTCGTGCGTATTCTTGATCCAGAAACTGCTAAACGTTCATTGGATGCGTTAGGCATGCGTTCACAGGTTGAGGCCGGTGTTCGTGAACTTTTGAAAAGACCTCATGGCTTAATTCTCGTGACTGGACCGACCGGAAGTGGTAAGAGTACAACCCTTTATGCCCTATTACGTGAACTAAGAGCAGAAACTTTAAATATTGTTTCAATTGAAGATCCCGTAGAATACCGGTTAGTAGGAGTAAATCAGGTTCAGGTTCACGGTCATGGTTTAACCTTTGCTAAAGGGTTAAGATCTATCCTGCGTCAAGATCCCGATGTCATCATGATTGGAGAAATAAGGGATGAGGAAACAGCTAGAATTGCTATTGCCGCTGCTTTAACTGGGCATCTCGTGCTATCTACATTACATACAAATACAGCTGCACAAGCTCTAACACGGCTTCTGGATATGGGGATTGAGCCCTATCTTTTAGCTGCGGCAGTAAGTGGAGTCTTATCCCAGCGTCTGGTTCGCGTACTTTGCCAACACTGCAAAAAGCCCTATGACTTAAGCACCGCGGAAAAGCAAGCACTCCGTTTTGAGACGGAAATCGAGATATTCTATCTTGCCCAAGGGTGTAAAGCTTGTAGAGGAACAGGTTATAGCGGAAGGCTTGGGATACATGAGCTTTTGCTATATAATCAGGATATAAAACAGTTGGTTCTGGCTCAAGGGAGTTCCAGGGAAATTGAAAATTCAGCGATTAACCATGGTATGTTTCCTTTACTTCAAGATGGATTATCTAAAGTATCACAAGGGCTTACTTCGATTGAGGAAGTATTACGCTCTACAGTAAATCTAGATAACTAAAGGGGATTGATGAAGAAATGTTAGCCATTCATGAATTATTGCAACAGGCTGGGGAACAAAAAGCCTCTGATATTCATTTAACCGTGGAGAGCCCACCGGTCTTGCGGATTGATGGAACACTTCATCGCATGGCTGAAGAAAATCTATCTCGTGCTGATCTGGAGGCATTTGTGCGTTCTTTAATGAACGATGAACAAGCCCGAAATTTTGCTGAACGTGGAGAGTTGGACTTTTCTTATGGTCTACCCGGGGTCGGTCGTTTTCGGCTTAATGCTTTTCGCCAACGAGGGTCTGCGGGTATGGTAATTAGGCTTATTCCTTTTAATATTCCATCTCCTGAAACGCTAGGTCTTCCGCCTGTGGCTATTGAACTAGCCTGTTTACATAAAGGGTTGGTTTTGGTTACCGGTCCTACAGGTAGTGGTAAATCAACGACCTTAGCGGCAATGATCGATTATATCAACCGAAATAGGTCGTGTCATATCGTAACTATTGAGGACCCCATTGAATATTTACACCAGCATAAGCAATCGTTGGTTAATCAGAGAGAATTAGGAAGTGATACTCAATCTTTTGGCAATGCCTTACGAGCTGTCCTACGTCAGGATCCTGATGTAATTTTGGTGGGAGAGATGCGTGATCTAGAGACAATCAGTACAGCAATTAGTGCTGCAGAAACTGGACATTTAGTTTTCAGTACTTTACATACTAACGATGCAACTCAGTCGGTAGACCGTATAATCGATGTTTTTCCACCTCATCAACAACAACAAATTCGGGTGCAATTAGGGGCGGTTTTACAAGGGGTAATGTCCCAACAATTACTGCCACGTGCTGAGGGAAAAGGACGAGCTGCAGCAATTGAGGTGTTGTTAGCTACGTCGGCAGTACGTAATCTTATCCGGGAAGGCAAGACGCATCAATTACCTACAGCTTTACAAACCGGTGGAAAGATAGGAATGCAAACTATGGACTCTGCACTGCAAGATCTAGTACGCCGGGGTATTGTCAAGGCCGAAGTTGCCCAAGAAAAGATGTTGAATCCGGAGGCACTTAAGAGTGATCCTCGTAGGCCTTACTAATACGAAACACTGTTGAGCCTGTAATAGTCATCCAATGTCGACAGTGTTCATTTGCTATTCACTATAAACTTGTAACAGGGGGTCAATATGAAGTCTTTGGCCTATGTTTGGAAAGCCGTGGATACTAATGGAGAAATACGGCAAGGAGTATGTGAAGTAGCTGAAGTTGCTTACATCCGTACTTGGTTAAGAGAACAAGGGCTATTGCCGTTGAAGATTAAACCTAGACGGGTTAGATTAAGGTCTCTTTTGGCTCGGAAAAACGCCAAACGTCAATGGGCAGTGTTTATACGTCGTTTAGCTATTGCTCTAGAGGCTGGGATTCCCTTATTAAAGGCTTTAGATATTATAACTTTACATGTACCTTCGAAAAATCAAGGGATTCTATGGCAGGGTATTAAGGAACAAATTCAAAGGGGAAGTGATCTATCTGAGGCATTTCAAATCGTTTCCCCAGCTCCGAGTTTGTTTATCCAGTCTATGGTTAAAGCAGGAGAGAAAACGGGTACACTTGCGAAAACCTTAAGCGAAGTGGCGGATGATTTAGAACAGGAGTGTTTATTTCAACGTAAAATACAGGGCGCCCTTACTTATCCATTGCTTTTGTTAGGTTCGGTTTTTATTGTTATTTTTGTTCTTAGTCTTTGGGTTTTGCCAATTTACGAAAAATTATTTACTAGCCTTGGGACACAGTTGCCATACTTGACCGTGGTCGTTTTTGCCTTTGGTCGCCAACTACCTATTGTTGGCACAACTGTGATTGTGCTTGGCTTTTGCAGTATGCTGTATTTAAGACTAAGTCGTGCTCGAACTTGGCAAGAACTAATTTCTAACTTTGTTATTCGTATTCCGTTATTTGGCTCGATTTTTAGATTAAGTGAGCTAGTTCAATTTTGTCGTGTAATGGGGGGACTACTATCTGCAGGTATTCCCTTATTAGAGGCTTTGCAGTTTACGGAAGACACTGTCGTGAGCGGGCCAATGCGGCAATTGGTTAAACAAGTTTTTTTAGGAGTACGCCAAGGGAAAAGTCTTACCGGAGTGCTGAAAGGGTTACCACTCTTCCCCTCAGATGCGTGTGAGATGTTAGTCGTCGCCGAGGAAGCCGGTAAATTGGATGTAATGATACAACGATTAGCCATTATGTTTCGCCAAGAACTTGAACAACAGTTAGATCGTTTAGCCCATCTTGTTGAACCTACCCTTATCGTGGGCTCAGCAGGTTTAATTGGTTTAGTTGCTGTGGGGATTTTGCTCCCAGTTTTTGAGATTACGACCTACGTTCAATAGAAGTCGGAAGTCGGAGGTCGGAAGTCAGAAACCAAATCGGAAGTCGGAGGTCAAATCGGAGGTCGATTTCGGACATCGGATATCGAGGTCGGAGGCTGGAGGTCAGAGTGTTAGGCGAAGTTTGATGTACGAGAGCAAATCAGAGGTCGGATGAGAGTGTGATTCGCGATGCTAGAGTCACGATGGACGTGAGAATGCGAATTAAACAGAAGCCAGAGATCAGATCGAGGCCAGATCGGAGGTCAGATCGGAGGTCAGAGGTGTGAAGCCCAGAGCCTGAGACCTAAATATCGAGCTTCGAGCATCGTGTCTTGAGCATCGTGCATCGAAAATAGGAGGAATATAAGAATGAGAGTCAAAAAACTGCAGGATGAGAAAGGGTTTACGTTATTAGAAATCATGATGGTCATCATTATCTTAGCTGTCATAACCTCGATTGCCGCATCGAAATTCACTTCTAGCGCTGATTTAGCTCGACGTAACGCTGATATTGCTACTGGTCATCAAGTAAAAACGGCCTTAGATCGTTATCAGGTAGAAAATGGTGTTTATCCTAAAAATGATGATGTAGAAGTTACCGCGGCAGATGGAGTTGTAACAGCAGTTAATTTTATACCAAAGTATATAAGCAAGCTCGATACAAATACGACTCAGCAAAAGGCCATTGACCCCACCAAGATGGGCTTTGGTCTTGCTGATCTACCAACGGATAGCGTTTATCCAAATACTCAGTCAAATCTTATTGTGATTTATCTCAACACTACGGGATCAGGTGCCGAAGTTCGTGTATTTAATGATAAGTTTGATACGGAACTTTGGTCTTCAGCTAATTGATCAACATGAGGAGGTAACTTGTTTGTTTGCAGTGAGTCTTTTTTATGGAGTTTTGGGACTTTTGATAGGAAGTTTTCTGAACGTAGTCATTTATCGGGTTCCCCGCGGAGAATCGATCATTACGCCTGGCTCTCATTGTCCAGTCTGTGGACATGTTCTCCGTCCCTGGGAGCTAATTCCCGTTTTGAGTTTCTTGGTTCAAAAGGGTTCTTGTGCGAAGTGTCATGAGCCCATCTCTTGGCGTTATCCTACTGTAGAGGTCTTAACGGGAGGCCTTTTTTTCTATACGTTATGGTTAAACCAAGGAGTTCAGAATGCTAGGGTTTTCTGGCATTTAATTTTCATAGCCATCCTTATTGCTTTGGCTTTTATTGATCTGGATACGATGCGTTTGCCGGATGTGTTAGTATTTCCTCTTCTGACCATTGGTTTAATAGGTGCATTCTTCCTCCCAGGAACTCCCGGTTGGCTGGGAAGTCTGCTCTCAGCGATAGTATCAGGAGGAGCCTTTTGGTTGCTTACTAAAATTTATCCACAGGGAATGGGGTTTGGAGATGTTAAATTTGTTGCAGCCTTGGGAGCGTTCTTGGGCTTTCCTAATATTACTTTAGCAATTTTTATTGCTAGTCTGCTGGGCAGTTTTGTCGGGGTGAGTATGCTTTTATTTCGCCGTACTCATTTAAAACAACAAATTCCTTTTGGACCTTTTCTAGCTTCTGGAGCCCTAGTGGCCCTATTTTGGGGAGAACGAATTTTTGAATTTTATTGGTCTCTAGCACTACGCTAATCGCCTAACGATAATGGCATGCCGCTGCAAAATGCATAATTCATAATTCATAATTCATAATTC
>ORJL010581331.1_pt1 | contig 14312 bp, 9 predicted proteins | sample 1779941 | NCBI WGS metagenome assembly ORJL01 (sample SAMEA104232317, study PRJEB22302) | groundwater metagenome | biome: forest; feature: aquifer; material: groundwater | place: USA | collected 2011-08-07 | depth 5.8 m
CAAGCAGCGTTGGCCGGTTGTCGGACCCGTGCCGTTCGACGCGCGGGCGTCTTCGTGCTCGTGATCGTACTCGTACTCGGCCTCGTTATCGTACTCGCAATCGTGCTCGTTCTCGACGGCGCACCCACGAAGCGATACGACCGGGATCGCGATGCCGATCCTCATGCCTGGTCACGGGATTGGAGATTTGGGGTTTGGGATTTCGCGGCGTGCGGCCGCGCTGGTATACTCCGCACCATGAGCGACGCCGCGAAGAGGGTCCTGCTGGTCGACGACGACAGGTTCGTCCGGGAGTGCATCGGCGCCATCCTGGAGCACATCGGGTACCAGGTGCGCACCGCTTCCTCGGTCGACGAGGCGTTGAAGGAAGCTCCCGTCTGGTCGCCCGAGCTGGTGATCCTCGATGTCGACCTCGGGGCGGGCGGTGACGGGATCACCTGCTGCCGGCGCATGCGGGAGATGGAGGGCTTCGCCCGCACTCCGATCGTCATGATGACCGGGCTGGCGTCGCGCGAGCTGGTCATCCAAGCGGCGCAGGCCGGCGCCAACGGCTACGTGCTGAAGACCACCCTCAACATCGCCGATTTCACCGATCGCCTGAACCGGATCCTGCAGGGTCCGGCGCCCACGCCCGACTCTGCCCCGGACGCCCCTCCGGTCCCCGCGGTCCCCGCCGGCCAAGACCCAGCGCCGGCCGGTCCGCCGCCGGATCAGGAGGGGGAGCGCCGCATCGCGAAGATCCACGAGCCCCGCGCGCTCCCGTTCCTCGCGACGGAGCTGGGGAAGCTCGCATTGAGCTCCGGGGCCACCACCGAGGACATGGTGAACGTGATCAAGCGCGACCCCGCGATCTGCGCCGTGGTGTTGCGGACGGTCAATTCCAGCTTCTACCGTGCGCGGGGGAAGACCCTCTCGCTCGAGCGCGCGGTGGTCGGCCTCGGATTCGGCGGCTTGCGCACGCTCGCCGGCTCGCTCGAGAAGTTCGAGGACCTGCTCGATTCACCCGAGTCGGCCGGGTTCGCCCTCGGGTATTGGCAGCATTCCCTGGCGTGCGCCATCCTCGCGCGCCGCTTCGCCGCGGGGGGAGGGGCCGAGGAAGCGGAGACCGCCTTTCTCGTGGGTCTCCTGCACGACCTCGGCCGGCCGCTGCTGCGCGAGGCTTTTCCGGAGTTCTACGGCGAGGTGCTGCGGGATGCCGCCGCGGGCGTGCCGCTGCGCGAAGCCGAGCAGCGGCGCCTCGGCACCGACCACCTCGAGGCCGTGTGCCGCACCCTCACCGCGTGGAAGATCCCTCCCGAGCTGGTCCAGGCGATCGGTGCCCACCACGATTCCTGGGACCAGCTGCGCCGCCGCAATCTGGAGTGCTTTCGACCCGCGGCCGCGGTCGCCGTCGCGGAACGCGTGCTCACCGGCCTCGCCGCCGGATGGCCGGACGACGACCGGATCGAGGAGGTCCCGGACGACCTGGCCGCCTTGCTCGAACTGCGTCAGCCCGAGCTCGAGCGGATGCTCGCCGATGTGTACAACGACCTGGACGACTTCTGCGCGGTCTTTTATCTGCACATGCGCGAGGATCAGGCCCTGCCCCCCCTCACGGCCCAGGCGCCCCCGGAGAGCCCGTCCCGGAAGGCGTTCTGGGTGCGCGCGGCCGAGCCGCGGGTCGATACCGTCGCGCTCGCGCTCCGCCAATCGGACTTCGCCGTCCGCTCCGGGACCACGCCCGAGCAGGCAGCCGAGCCCCGGCCCGACCTGGTGCTCGCGTCCGCCGAGTTCGTGAAGGACGTCCCGGAGCGACTGGAGTCTCTCCGTCGCATCCTCCATTCGCTCGGCGAGCCCGCACCGCGCGCCCTCTTCCTGGCGCCGGAATCCGCGCTCTCCGGCCTCGTCCCTCCACCCGGGATTGCCCTGGTCAACCGCCCTCTGCGCGTCACGCCCCTCCTGGCGGCGCTGGCGTGATGCGCGTGGCCGGCGCGGCGACGGGACCCGATTCGAAGACGCCGGCGAAGCGGCAATGCCAGGAAGATAGGCGGCGGCCGACCCCAGCCCTGGTGTTGCACCCGACCGGCGGCTCAACCGATTGGGGCTCTTGCCGCGTTTGAGCTCCTTGATTTCCAGGCATTGGGCCTAGCGACAACTCGGCCCTGCGCGGAGAGTCGCGGATTCGCGGATTGTGCTTGCCTGCCGCGGAGGGCGAGGATAGAACCACCATGTGACTGGCCGTCCCGGGAGGGCGGCGATGCGCAGGGGAACGCAACCGCGGGCGTCGGGGCGGCGCGTGGCATGTTTCCCGGGCCCGCGCGCGATGCGCTCTAGGGAGGTGATCGAGGGGCATGCCGTCCGATTCCACCATCACCCGGGCGGTCGCCCGGCGCCGAAGTCCGCTGCTCGCTCCCGCGGTCGCGGTGATGAACCGCCTGCGCTATCCGCAGAAATTCGCGGTCATCAGCCTGCTGTTCGCCGTGCCCCTCGCGCTGGTCACGTACTTCATGGTCACCGAGCTCGACGTCCGCTACGAGTTCGGCCATAAGGAGATCCAGGGGGATGCCTACCTGCGTCCGCTGCGGCGGCTGCTCGAGCACGTGCCGGAGGCGCGGGCGCTGTCCCGGGCGCTGGCCGCGGGCCAGGTGACCGCGCGGCCGGATCTCGTGCGCAAGCAGGGAGAGATCGCCGACGACTTCGGCGCGGTGGCGGAGGTCGATCGCCGGCTGGGCGCGTACCTGGGCACGTCCGAGAAGTTCCGGGGCGTGCGCAACAACTGGGACTTTCTCTACCGCAAGACCAGCGAGCTCGAGCCGAGCGACGCGGATTCGCTCTTCCGCGACCTGATCGCCGACCTCCGCGCCCTCATCTCCCTCGTCGGGGACACGTCGAACCTGATCCTCGACCCCGACCTGGACTCCTACTATCTGATGGACTCCGTCCTGCTGAAGCTGCCCGAGGGTGCGGACCAACTGGCGCATCTGCGCCTCACCCTCGCGGCCGGGGCAGCGGGCGGCGTCTTGGACAAGGGGGAGCTGATCCGCCAGGTGGGGCTGATCCGTTCGACGTACGACGCCATGCGCTTGGGGATGACGACGGGCTTCCGCAACAACGGGAGCGGGATTCTCCAGCCGGCGTTGGACATGGTGCTGATCGACTGCAACGGGGCGGTCACCACCTATCTGGAGGCGGTGGGAAAGCGCATCGAGGGTGGCGCCCGCGGCGCGGAGGAGGAAATGCTCCTCGACCGCTCGGCCGGCGATGCGCTCCAGGCCACCTTCCGTCTCTGGGACCGCACCGTGGACCAGCTCGACGGGCTGATCCGGGTGCGCATCGAGGCCTTTGCCCAGCGCATGCGGCAGGCGCTCGTCCTGGTGGTCGCCATCCTCGCCGTGGTGTTCTACCTGTTCCTCGGCTTCAACCGCGCGGTCATGTCCACCGTGGCCAGCCTGGAGGAAGCTGCGCAGCGGATGGTGAGCGGGGACCTCGGCGGGACCGTCACCCTCGAGACGCGCGACGAGCTCGGGCAGGTGGCCAAGTCCTTCAACTCGGTGGCGACCCGATTGCGGGCCGAGTGGTCGCAGGCCCGCGAGGAGAGCGCCAAGGCGAAGGCGGCCGAAGCCGCCCTGCGCGATTCCGAGGAACGCACCCGCTCCATCGTCGACGGCGCGCTCGACGCGGTCGTGACCATGGACTCCGCGGGGAAGATCACCGGGTGGAATCCCCAGGCCGAGAAGATCCTCGGCTGGACGCGGAACGAGGCGTTGCAGAAGCCATTCTCCGGGCTGATGCTCCCGGTCGCGCACCGGGAGGCGCACGATCGAGGGTTGAAGGAATTCCTCGCCGGAGGCGCCGGAGCGCTGCTGAACAAGCGCGTCGAGGTCACCGCCCTGCACAAGGCGGGGCACGAGTTCCCCGTCGAGCTGGCGATCTCCCCCCTCAAGTCGGGCAACACCTGGGCCTTCAGCGCCTTCGTGCGCGACATCACCGAGCGCCGCCAGGCCGAGCGCGCGCTTCAGCACCAGACGTCCCTGGTGAAGCTGCTCCAGGTGGTCGCGGTCGCGGCCAACGAGGCGGCGGGCATCGACGAGGCGCTCCAGGTCGGCGTCGACAAGGTGTGCGACAGCACCGGTTGGCCCTTCGGCCACGCCTACCTGCGCTCTCCCGACGACCCCGATCTGATGGTCCCGACCGGGATCTGGCGCCTCGCGGATCCCGTGAAATACGCCCCGCTGCGCGAGCTCACCGAACAGACGCCCTATGCCCGCGGCACCGGCATGCCGGGCCGCGTCCTGGCCACCGGCCAGGCGCTGTGGATCCAGGAAATGACCATGGACCGGACCCTGCCGCGCGCGCGCCTGGCGCTGTCGCTCGGCTTCAAGTCCGGCTTCGCCTTTCCCGTGGTCGTCGGCAACGATGTGGTCGCGGTCCTCGAGTTCTTCTCCACCGTTCCGACCTCGTCCAACGACGCCCTCACCAAGGTCATGGTGCACATCGGCACCCAGCTCGGCCGGGTCTTCGAGCGCAAGCGCGGCGAGAAGAAGCTGCGCGCGGCCGAGGAGCAGTACCGCAGCATCTTCGAGAACGCCATCGAGGGGATCTTCCAGATGCTCCCCGACGGGCGCTACCTCAGCGCGAACCCCGCCCTCGCGCGGATCTACGGCTATGGCTCTCCCGCCGAGCTGGTCGCTGCCTTCGCCCGGCCCACCGTCCGTTTGTACGTGGATGCCCAGCGGCGGGGGGAGTTCCTCAGTCGCATGGCCGAGGAGGGCACCGTCGCCGACTTCGAGTCGCGGATCTACCGCCCCGACGACTCGATCATCTGGATCACCGAGAAGGCCCACGCCGTCCGCGATGCCTCCGGCAAGGTCCAGTGCTACGAGGGGTCGGTCGAGGACGTCACCGAGCGCAAGTGCGCCGAGGAAGAGCTGCGCGTCGCCATGGACGCCGCCGAGGAGGCCAACCGGGCCAAGAGCCAGTTCCTTGCCACCATGAGCCACGAGCTGCGCACCCCGCTCAACGCGATCATCGGCTACAGCGAGATGCTCGGAGAGGAAGCCGAAGCCACAGGCCAGACCACGTTCGTCGCCGACCTCAAACGGATCCACGGCGCGGGCAAGCACCTTCTCGCCCTGATCAACGAAGTCCTCGATCTCTCCAAGATCGAGGCGGGGAAAATGGACCTCTACCTCGAGACCTTCCCGATCGAGGAGATGCTGAACGACGTCGTGACCACGGTCCAGCCGCTGGTCGCCAAGAACCAGAACCGGCTCGATCTGGTCTGTCCCGAGGGCCTGGGCTCGATGCACGCCGACCTGACGCGGGTACGGCAGTGCCTGTTCAATCTCCTGAGCAACGCCTGCAAGTTCGCCAATCAGGGCGTGATCCGGCTCGTGCTCGAGCGCTATTCGAGCGGCGGCCTCGATTGGATCCGCATGAGCGTGAAGGACTCGGGCATCGGCATGACCCCGGAGCAGATGCAAAGGCTGTTTCAGGTGTTTTCCCAGGCGGATGCCTCCACGACGAAGAAATTCGGCGGCACCGGGCTCGGCCTCGCGATCAGCCGCAAGTTCTGCGAGATGATGGGCGGGACGATCCGGGTGGAAAGCCAGTACGGGAGCGGATCGACCTTTCACATCGAGCTCCCGGCGCAGGTGCACGATTCGCGTGCCGAGGCGCTCCCCGTAGCGACGATGGCGTCGGTCGCGGCCGCGGTTCAGGCCATCGATCAGGACGCGATGACGCTCGCGGAAGCGAGGCCGGGGCGAACGGTCGTGCTCGCGATCGACGACGATCCCACGATGCACGATCTCCTGCGCCGGACCCTGGAGCCGGAGGACTTCCATGTCGTGGGCGCTCTCTCCGGCGAAGAGGGGCTTCGCCTCGCGCGCCAGTTGCACCCGGTGGCGATCACGCTGGACGTGATGATGCCCGGCATGGACGGGTGGGCGGTGTTGACCGCGTTGAAGACCGATCCGGAGTTGAGCGCCATCCCGGTGATCATGATCTCCATGATCGAGAACCGGACCATGGGATATGCGCTGGGAGTGGCCGACTACCTGATGAAGCCCCTGGATCGCGGCGCGTTGGTCCACCTGCTGCAGAAGTTCCGCGTCGGCGAAGTCTCGGGCACCGTGATGGTGGTCGAAGACGACCCCGTCGCCCGCGGAATGATGGAAAAGATGCTGCTGAAGGAGGGCTGGAAGGTCGTCCTTGCGGAGAACGGCCGCGTGGCTCTCGATCTGCTGGCGGTGCAACTTCCGGAGCTGATCCTGCTCGACCTGATGATGCCCGAGATGGACGGATTCGAATTCGTGCGCCACCTCCGGACCCGGGAGGACTGGCGGGCGATCCCGGTGGTGGTGGTGACGGCGAAGGAGCTGACCGCCGACGATCGCGCGGAGCTGAACGGCTACGTGCACAAGATCCTGGCGAAGGGTGCGTATTCCATCGCCGATCTGCTCAGCGAGATCCGCAGGCAGTCGAGTGCCTGGGCCCGCCATCGGTCCGGGACCGCCGTTCTCCGCTAATAGGAGTCATGGCCGCCATGGCGAAGCTTCTCCTCGTCGAAGACAACCCGGACAACCGGGACATGCTCTCCCGCCGACTGCAGCGCAAGGGCTACGAGGTCGCGATCGCGGTCGACGGATTGGCCGGCGTGCAGATGTCCGAGAGCGAGAAGCCCGACCTGATCCTGATGGACATGAGCCTGCCCGGGATCGACGGCTGGACCGCCACGACCCGGATCAAGGCCAATCCGGCCACCCACGGCATCCCGGTGATCGCGCTGACCGCCCACGCGATGTCCGGCGATCGGGATAAGGCGATGCAGGCGGGGTGCGACGAGTTCGACAGCAAGCCGGTCGACTTCCTCAGGCTGCTCGGGAAGATCGAGACGCTGCTGGCGCGCAAGGCCGGAACCGGGCCGACCTCGCCGGCCGCTTCCGGGCCCGTGTCGCAATCCTAGCCGATGTCCGGAGCCTACTCCGGGCTCGGCGTGCCCGGGGGCGGGGCTCCCAGGCTGCGCAGGAACTCGCCCAGCTTGCGGCCCAGGACCGCCGCGGTCGGGCGCGCTTCCGGGTCCTTGACCAGCGCCTCGGCCACCAGGGCGCAGATCTCGGCCGGCGTGTCGGGCGCCAGCGAGGTGACCAGGGGCGGTGGCTGGTTGAGGTGCAGCATCGCCAGGCCGAGGGTTCCCCCGGACTCCGAGATGAACGGCTTGCGCCCGCCGAGCATCTCGAACATCATCACCCCGAGGCTGTACACGTCGGCCCGGCCATCGCAGGGAGCGTCGCGAAAGCGCTCCGGAGCCATGTAGGCCGGCGTCCCGAGGAGCGTGCCTTCCATCGTGAGCGGCTCCTCTTCCGGGGTGTCCGGGTCGAACATCTTGGCAATGCCGAAGTCGACCACCTTGACCAGCTCGCGCCCGTGCAGGCGCTCCAGGAACACGTTCGCCGGCTTGAGGTCGCGGTGAACGATGTTCGCGGCGTGGACTTCGGCGAGCACGTCGCAGATCGGGATCGCGATCGACGCGCAGCGGGCGGCATCCATCTTCCCGTCGCGGCGGATGACCTCGGACAGGGGCTTGCCTTCGAGCAGTTCCATCACGAGGAAGGCGATCCCTTCGGGCGTGACTCCGAAATCCAGCACCATCACCGCGTTCGGGTGCTTCACCCGGCTGCTGGAAACCGCTTCGCGCTTGAACCGTGCCAGCACATGGGGCTTGGAGTTCATCGAGCCGTGGAGCACCTTGATGGCCACGTCGCGCTGCAGGGTGAGGTGGTGCGCGCGGTACACCGTGCCGAACCCGCCCGATCCGAGCGTGGACTCCAGGCGGTACTTTTCGGACAGCATCATTCCGGGCTCGATCATCCCCGGAACCGCGACCGGGTTCGCGGGCGTGGCGCGGGGTGGCGCCGTCGCGGTCGCCACCGGTCGATTGCGCAGCTGCGCCTGCACCCGCGCGAGCAGCACGGCGAAGTCGATCGGCTTGGTGACGTAGTCGTTCGCCCCGAGGTCCAAGGCCTCGACCATGTCCTTGCTGTCGGCCTTGGCGGTGGCCATGATCACCGGGAGCTCCGACGCGGAGCGCGTCTTGCGGATTTCCCGCAAGACCTCGATTCCGCTCATGTCCGGCATCATGATATCGAGGAGGACGAGCTGGAACGTTTCCTGGCCGAGCAGGTCGAGGGCCCGACGCCCCCCGCTGGCGGTGGCCACACGGAAGCTCTTTTTCTCCAGGCGTCGGGAGAGCAGGTCCCGGTTGCTCTCGTTGTCGTCCACGACGAGGATGCGCGGAAGCTCTCGGCTTTCCTCACTCATCCGCGCGATGCTACCGCAAGTCAGGCCCATGTGCAACCGTTGAGTCCGACCGATCCGATCCGCCGCCGCGGCGAGACGGCATCGCGGCCGGGGCACGGTCCGACGGACGGAAACCGGCCGCAGGCACCCGCCCCCCGCGCCCGCGCGCGCATGCGCGCTTGAAGCCTCATTGAACCGCGGTCCCGGGCGTGCTATCCTGCGCCCATCGGACGTATCCCGGGGGGCTTCCAGGTCGAGGAGTGGACCATGCTCCGTGCCGCGCCGGTGGTCATCGCGTGCGTTGGATTCCTCCTCCTGGCGCCGCGCGCTCGCGCGGGCGACGTCGAGGGCAAGGTCGAGCTCCCCGAGAAACGCGCGAAGGGGAAAATGTACAACGACCGGCGCTACCCCGGCACGGTCCCGCAGGGGGCGGATCGCGGGCGCGGGCCGGCCCTGGTTTTCCTCGAACCGCTCGCCGGCGGGGCCGCACCGGCGCCTCCTGCCGAGAAACCGAAACTCGAGCAGCGGAACCGTCAATTCCATCCGCTCCTGCTGCCGGTGGTGGTCGGTACGACGGTCGAGTTCCCCAACTACGACGAGGAATACCACAACGTCTTCTCGCGCTCCGAGACCAAGGAACTCGAACTCGGCCGCTACGGAAAAGGGGAGCGCCGCGAGGTCACCTTCGACAAGCCCGGCCTGGTCCGGCTCCGCTGCGAGGTGCACAGCTCGATGCACGCGGTCATCGTGGTGCTCCCGACGCCGTACTGGGCGGTCGCGGACGAAGCGGGGAAGTTCTCGCTGAAAGGCGTGCCGGCGGGGAAGTACCGGGCCTGGGCGTTCCACGAGGACGCCAGGCCGAAGGAGAAGGGGGGCGATCCGCTGCGTGCGTTCGGCAAGGAGATCGAGGTCCCCGCCGAGGGTTCCGTGAGCGCCGAATTCGACCTGCGGGGCGAAGAGTAGCGCATGCGGATCGGCTTCCGGGCCAAATTGTTCCTGTTCTTCCTTTCCGCGCTCGGCGCGTTGCTCGGGGGCGCGCTCTGGGCGGTCGACTGGATCACCCAGCGGCAGTTCGCGGAACTGCTGCGCACGCGCGGCGACCAGGGGCTGCAGAACTTCCGCAAGCTGCGCAAACTCCGGCAATCGGAGCTGGTCGATCGCTGCATGGAGCTCGCGGGCTACGCCCGGTTCACCGAGGAGTTGGTCGAGCGGCCGTCGCCGGAAGACGTCGGGAGAATCGCCCTCGGGGAAATCGAGATCCGCAGGATTCCGCTCGACCTGCTCGCGATCGCGGACGCCGAGGGCAACCTCCTGGTGCGCTATCTCGCCCGGGTGGGTCCCGCCCCCGCCGCGCCGCCGATCCGGCGGCTCGAGCTGCAGCGGATGGAGTCCGGCGCCGACCCGCCGGAACGGGGGCTCCTCGCCGCGATCGCTGCCGGGGAGGACCCGCAGGCGATGGATCCATTCCTCGTGGTCCAGGATCGCCTGTTCCTGGTCGGCGGCTTTCCGGTGCAGGACGACAGCGGGGACGGGGTCGGCGTTCTGTTGTTCGGCGAGGAGATCGACGACGCAGCGGCGCAGGACCTGCACGACTACCAGACCGAGCAGGACCAGGTCGCCTTCGCGATCGGTCCACGACTGCTCGCGACCAGCATCGGCGGCGGCGGACGCGATTCCGCGGCTGAGGCATTCGCCGGGTCGCTGCCCCAGGGGGAAAGCGACGAGCGGGTCGCTCGCGATCTCTCGATCGGCCCAGAGCCGTACCGCGCGCTGGTCTCCGCGGTGCGCCCCCGCGGAGTGAAGGAGCCGGTGTACGCCGCTTTCTTTCTCTCTCTGCGCAGTCTGGTGGAGTTCCGCGACCAGGTGGACCGGCTGCTCCTGGGGGTGATGGCGAGTGCGATCGCGGTTTCGACCGCGCTGAGCTTCATGCTCGCGGGACAGGTATCCGCGCCGGTCAAGGACCTGGTCGGGGGGACGCTGCGGATCGCGCGCGGCGAGTATTCATCGCGGGTCAAGGTGCGGTCGCGTGACGAGCTCGGCGACCTGGCCGAGGCTTTCAACCAGATGGCGGACGACTTGGAGACCAAGGAGAAGGCGCGCGCGGTGCTGAACAAGGTGGTCTCGCGCGAGGTGGCCGAGGAGTTGCTGAGGGGCGACCTCGGTCTGAGCGGACGGCGGGGCACGGCGACGCTGCTGTTCGCGGACCTGCGGGGCTTCACCGCGATGACCCGCGGGATGCAGCCGGAGGCGGTGGTGCGGATGCTCAACGAGTTCATGACCGCGATGAGCGCGGTGATCCTGGGCTGCAAAGGGATCGTGGACAAGTACGTCGGCGACGAGATCATCGGCGTGTTCGGCGCCCCCCGCTCGCACGGGCAGGACGCCGCGTCGGCGGTCACGGCGGCCCACCTGATGCGCCGGAAGCTGGTCGAGGTCAACGCGGCGCGCGCCGCCCGCGGCGAGCCCGCGCTGGCCATGGGGGTCGGCGTCCACACCGGCGAGGTCGTCGCCGGGTGCATGGGCAGCGAGGAGCTGCTCAGCTACACCTGCATCGGGGAGGCCGTCAACCTGGCCAGCCGACTCTGTTCGAACGCCAAACCGGGCCAGATCCTGATCAGCCAGGCCACCCGCCGGGATGCGGGTGATCGCATCGAGCTGCGACCGCTGGCGCCGATCCTGGTGAAGGGATTCACCGAGCCGGTGGAGATCTTCGAGATCGTCGAGGCGCGGGAGTCCCCGCCCGCGGCGGTGAGGGAGGTGGTCTAGGTGCGCAGCCGGATGGGGCAGGCGGCGGCGGTCGGGACCGTGGCGCCCGGTCCGAGATTCGCGCCGGTCGTCCTCGTTCTCGCCGCGGCGATCGCCCTCGCCGGGACCCGGTCGGCGCGGGCGCAGGAGGAGGAAGAGGGCTTCCTCGGCCTCGACGCCCTCGACCTGGGGTTCGCGACCGAGGATGGCGGCTTCTCCCTCGACCTGAGCGGAATCCTCGACGTCGAGGGGTACGTGCCCGGAAAGGAGGCGCCCGGCCTGGTGTACGCGGATCACCCCCTGGTCAGTCCGCGGCTCTCGCTCTTCGTGGACGCGTCTCTGGGGGAGCACCTCTTCGTGTTCCTGCAGGCGCGCGCCGACCGGGGTTTCGATCCGGACGACCACCCCGCGCAAGTGCGGCCCGACGAATACTTCGCCCGCTGGACCGAAGCCGGGGAGGACTGGAGCGTCTCGGCGCAGGTCGGAAAGTTCGCGACTCCGCTGGGGAGTTTCGTGCAGCGCCACGACTCCCTGCGCAACCCCCTGGTGCGGGCCCCGCTGCCCTACGACTTCATGACCTCGGTGGGGGACGCCGTCGCGCCGAAGAGCAACGCCGCCCAGATCGCCCGTCGCGACATCGAGGACCGCAAGGAGGACTGGGTCCCCATCCTTTGGGGACCCGTGTACCACACAGGGGCGATGCTGTTCGGCGCCGTGGGGGACTTCGACATGCGCCTCGCCGCCACCAACGCCGCTCCGTGCGAGCGGCCGGAGGAATGGACCTGGCAGGAGGACGACGGGGAAGCGATCGCCTGGTCGGCGCGCCTGGGATGGCGGGCTTTCCCCGGATTCGTGGTCGGGCTCGACTGGGCGCGGGGGCCTTACTACCGCCGCGAGGCGGAGGACTCCCTCGCCGGCTCGGACCGCGAGGACTTCGACCAGAAGCTGATCGGGGTCGACCTGGAGTACAAGGTCGGCCACCTGGAGGCGTGGGCCGAAGTCTACGCGAGCGACTGGGAGGCGCCGAACATCGTCGGCGACCTGCGCGCGCTCGCCTACTACGTCGAAGCGAAGTACACGCTCACCCCGGCGCTGCACCTGGCGGGTCGGTGGGGCCAGATCTTCTTCAACGAGATCCGCGACGCGAGCGGGAGGCGCACGGAGTGGGACCGCGCCTCGTGGCGCGCCGAGCTGGGGGTCGGGTACCTGTTCGCGTCGAATCTGCTCGGCAAGGTGCAGTACGAGGTCAACGAGCACTCGGGCGGGCGCGAGCCCCACGACGACATGGCGTCGTTCTCGATGTCGCTGGGATTCTAATAGTCGGCCCCAGGAATCCGCCCGGTTACTTTCCGGATCGTCCCCCCGCCGAGACGGGCGGGCCACGCCCGCGTTGGACCCTGTCGGAATTCCCGCGCGTGGACTCTCCCCGTGGCCGAAGCCTACTGCCGAGGATGCTCCGCATGCTCCACGCCGCCTTCGGCCCGCAGCGCTGGTGGCCGGGCGAGAGCGACTTCGAAGTGGCGATCGGTGCCGTGCTCACCCAGAACACCGCCTGGACCAACGTCGAGCGCGCGATCGCGAATCTGCGCGCGGCCGGCTGCCTCGGCTTCCGCGAGCTGCGGAGTCTGCCGCACGCCCAGCTCGAGCGCCTGATTCGGCCCGCGGGCATGTACCGCGTCAAGGCGGGCCGCCTGCGTAACCTCCTCGACTGGATGGAGCGGGAGTGCGGCGGCGACCTCGCGCGCCTGCGCAGCCGACCCTGGCCGGAGCTGCGCGAGTCCTTGCTGCACGTTCACGGCGTCGGCCCAGAAACCGCCGACTCGATCCTCCTCTACGCGCTGGGGATGCCCGTGTTCGTCGTCGACGCCTACACCCGCCGGATCCTGGGACGGCACGGCTTCGTCGCCCCGGAGGCAGGGTACTCGGAGATTCAGCAACGGTTTCATCGCGAACTGCGCCCGGACCCGCCCGTGTACAACGAGTACCACGCCCTCCTGGTCCGACTGGCGAAGGTGCACTGCCGCACCCTGCCCCGCTGCGATGGCTGCCCCCTCGATCGGCTCTGGAGCGTCTCGCCGGCCCGCCGCCCCGTGCCGGCCGCGAAGGAGACGACGTGAGCCTCTTCTATCCGGCTCTGTGCGCGCTCGCTTCAGCGGCGATCCTCGCGACCCTGGTGCAGGCGGTCCTCGGCGACGGCTCGCCCGGCTCGGTCGGGCGGCACGCGATTCTGGGAATCCTCACCACGATTTTCGTCTCGTTCGTGCACAGCATCCTGATGTCGTGGATGCTCGGGCTGGGGAAGAGCCAGAAGACCGCGATCCTGGAGTTCGCTCTCGACCCGGAGCTGATGCGCGAGATGCGGCGGATCAAGTCGCGCGGGTTCCCCATGGCCACCTTCGCGCCCCTCGCGTTGATCGCCGCCGGGCTGATCGGCGGGGGCGTGCAGGCCGGCTCGATCTCTCCGCTATGGCACCAGGTGGCGGTGGCGGTCGCCGCGCTGATGAACCTGCTTGCGTTTCCCGGTCAGGTGCGTGTGGTCCGCGACAACGAGCGGCTGATGCGGCGCGTGGAGGAGGAGGTGGACCGAGCGATGTGGATGTCAAGGAGATCGCCGCCGCCCCCAGACGGTGCGAACCTCGTGGAAACCGAGGGGACCGGACCGATTCGTCAGGGGCAGGCGGAATCGCCGAACGCCGCCGGAGTGGCGTCGGGAGGCGGACCGTCGCCCGAGGGCGCGGCGGGATCGGCCGACGGGGAGGAATCGACCGGCGCAGGGCAGCAACCGCCGGGTGCGGCGGGATCGGCCGACGGGAAGGAATCGACCGGCGCGGGGCAGCAGCCGCCGGGCATCGCGGGATCGGCCGACGGGGAGGAATCGCCCGGCTCAGGGCGGCAGCCGCCGGGCATCGCAGGCGCGGGGCCGGCGGCGGAGGCCTCCGGGACGTCCACCCAGAGCCCGTCGGGGCGCGCCTCGACTCCATAGGTGGGCACGGCCAGCTTGGGGACGAGCGGCATGGCTCCCGTCCGCACGTGGAATTTCCAGTAGTGGAGCGGGCACACCACGAATTCGTCTTCGATCCAGCCCAGTCCGAGCGGTCCATGCTGGTGCGGGCAGGCGTTGTCGAGGGCGTAGAAGGCGCCCCGGTGGCGGAAGATCGCGATCGATACCGGGCCGCGATTGACGACGATCCCCCGCCCTTCGGCGACCTGCTCGGCCGAGGCCATCCGGATCCAAGTCATGCGGTCGCGGCGCCGGCGGCGGCGGGCGCCTCCCGGTACAGGCAATC
>ORJL010301633.1_pt1 | contig 14306 bp, 12 predicted proteins | sample 1779941 | NCBI WGS metagenome assembly ORJL01 (sample SAMEA104232317, study PRJEB22302) | groundwater metagenome | biome: forest; feature: aquifer; material: groundwater | place: USA | collected 2011-08-07 | depth 5.8 m
AAAATTTCAGGTCTTCTTCCAGGAATAAATCAAGACTTTGAAAAATATTCAAGCCGTTATATTGAATCGCAAGCGCTTCTTTGTTATAGCGCGTCCCGTGGCACTCCTCGCACTGAACGTAAATGTCCGGCATAAAATACATCTCGATTTTTTTAACGCCCTGCCCTTCGCAAAGCTCGCACCGCCCGCCTTTGACGTTGAAAGAAAATCTACCGGCTTTGTATCCGCGGCTCCGCGCTTCCCGCGTCTTCGCGAAAATCTCCCGGATAAACGAGAAAGTTCCGGTATAAGTCGCGGGGTTCGAGCGCGGCGTGCGTCCAATCGGCGACTGGTCCACCACCACGACCTTGTCCAAGTTTTCAAGCCCGAGAATTTCTTCGTGTTCGCCCGGCTGGTCTTTCGAGTTATAGAAATGCTTCAGAAGAGCGGTCGCCAAAATATCGTTTATCAAAGTGGACTTCCCCGAACCAGAAACCCCCGAAACGCAGACGAATTTTCCAAGCGGAATTTTTACGCTGATATTTTTCAGATTATGTTCCTTGGCGCCTTTTACCGTGATAAAAGCGGTTTTTTTATCCGGAAGATCGGCGGGTTTTATCAAAAGAGATTTCTTGCCGGAAAGATATTCGCCGGTAAGAGTGCGGGAGCGCTTGAGCTTCGCATAGTCGCCTTCAAAAATAATTTCCCCGCCGTGCTTGCCCGCGCCCGGGCCCAAATCCAAAATCCACTCCGCTTCTTTCATGGTTTCCTTGTCATGCTCCACCACCAAAATCGTGTTGCCGTAGTCGCGGAGTTTTTTCAAAGTTTGGATTAGCCGCGCGTGGTCGCGGGCGTGGAGCCCGATGGACGGCTCGTCGAGCACATACAAGACGCCGGAAAGACCGGAGCCGATTTGCGTGGCAAGCCGCACTCTTTGCGCCTCTCCTCCGGCAAGCGTGGTGGAGGAACGGTCGAGCGTCAAATATTCAAGCCCCACGTCAATTAAAAATTGGAGACGCGCCGCGATTTCTTTCAAAATCGGCCCCGCTATTTTGGCGAAGCTCTCGCGCTTGGCAAAATCCGCCTGAATCTTTTTCACGAATAAAAGCGCCTTCTCGGCGGAGTCTCCGGCGATTTGGGCGATGTTCCGGCCTTGGATTAAAACCGCTAAAACTTCTGGCTTTAACCTCTTCCCTTTGCATTCCGGACAGGGCTCAAAAGTCATATAACGTTCCACCTCGGAGCGCGTCCATTCCGATTCGGTTTCTTTCCAGCGCCGCTCGAGATTCGGGATAACGCCCTCATAATTTCCGTCCGGATCGCCGCGGAGAATAAGGTCCAAATTTTTTTTGGAAAGGTTCCTGACGGGCTCGGAAAGCGAGAAGCCGTATTTTTCCGAAAGCTCCGAGAGCATATACCAATACCAGCTCTGCCGGCCGAGGCGATGCGAAGCCCGCGCCCAGGGCAAAATCGCGCCTTCGTCGAGCGTCAGGTTTTTATTCGGAATCACTAAATTCGGGTCAACCTCCAAGGTATGTCCGAGGCCGGTACACCTGGCGCAAGCGCCGTAGGGCGAGTTGAATGAGAAAAGCCGCGGCTCAATCGGCGGCAGAGAGCGCTGGCAATGTGGGCAGGCAAAGTGCTCGGAGAAAAGATGGTCTTCAAAATTACCCCCCTTGTTTTCAAGCGCCACAATCGCAATCCCTCCTCCTTTCCGGAGCGCGGTCTCAAGAGAATCCACCAATCGCGTCCGCTCCGTTTCTTTATCCAAAATCAGGCGATCCACCAAAACTTCGAGGGAGTGTTTTTTCTTGGGGTCGATATCGGCTTCCAAGGCCTCTTCAATCCGCATCGGAACGCCGTCGAGGCGCGCGCGCAAAAATCCTTCTTTCGCGAGCGCGGCAAGTTCGCGCTTGTGCTCCCCTTTCCGGTCGCGCACGACGGGGCCCAAAACCAAAATCGAGGAGCCCGCGGGAAATTCCAAAATTTTCTTTACCATTTTATCAATGGACTGCCTCTCCACTTTCCGTCCGCATTCGGGGCAGTGCGGCTCGCCCGCGCGCGCGAATAAAATCCGCAGGTAATCGTAAATCTCCGTAATCGTGCCTACGGTCGAGCGCGGATTTTTGGAGACGGATTTCTGGTCAATCGCGATCGCGGGCGAGAGTCCGGAGATTTCATCCACGTCCGGTTTCTCCGCCACTCCCAAAAATTGGCGCGCGTAAGAAGAAAGCGATTCCACAAACCGCCGTTCCGCCTCGGCATAAATAGTATCAAAAGCGAGCGAGGACTTTCCGGAGCCGGAGAGCCCTGTAATGACCACGAGCTTATTTTTGGGAATATCAACGCTGATATTTTTAAGGTTATGCACCCTCGCCCCCCGAATTCGTATAAAATTTTTTCCGTCCTCTTTTGATGCCATAAAGTTCTAATTATATAGTTCTTGTCAAGAACTTACAAGTGTGATAAAATAGCCCAAAAGAAAGGGGGCTTTATGGCACTTTGCAAAGACGAAACCGGAAAAGAGAAACGAAAACTCGAAGCAGGAGACTTTGTCTGCTTCAAAAAGGGCGGCGCGGATACTTTAATCAGAGTGAAGGAAAAAGGGACAACTCCCGGCGCTTCCCTCTTTTGGGAGTCTGACGCCGACCTTCCTAATGAAATCCGGATTGAGGGCACAGTAAGCGCCATTCAAGCATCTCGGCTTGCAGCGATAATGTCGCATGCGGCCGGACTCGAGGGAAAAGCCGAGCCGATCGGATTCGTAGAGCCGGGATGGCTTACATTTCGAGTCTCTTGACCGGCCACGAAAGAAAATACCGCAGACGAGAGTTCCAAACGGAGCTGCAATCTCGTCTGCGGTTCGTTTTTTATATGGACTCATTCGCGCGAATGAGTCCTCTTCCAGCTTCCTGCTATAATAACCATATGCTCTCACGAAAAGCTTTCAAAAAAGCGCCCAATTCGCCCGGGATTTATTTTTTCTCCGCCAAAAGCGGAAAAATTTTATATATCGGAAAGGCGAGAAATTTGAAGCTCCGGCTTTTGAGCTACGCGGACCTGAAAACCCTCGGCCCAGCGAAAGCGCAGATGGTTCAAGAGGCGAAGAAAATAGAGTGGCGGGAACTTGAATCCGAAATCGAGGCCCTGATAGAAGAAGCCGCCGCCATCAAGCACTTTCGGCCGAAATATAATATCGTCTTTCGGGATGACAAACAATATCTTTTCGTGGGATTTTCGCGCGAGAAATTTTCAAAAATATTTACTACTCATCAAAGAAAATCCGCCTTCGCCAAGGCTTCAGCGGACTACGTCGGGCCTTTTACGGAAGCCACATCACTTAAAATAGTTTTAAAATCTCTTCAGAAAATCTTTCCGTATTGCACTTGCCGCGAGTGGCATAAGCGTCCCTGCCAGCGCTATGAAATCGGGAGATGTTTGGGAATCTGCTGTGCGGACTGGAAATTTTTCGCGGATGCAAAAGAGCGCAAACAAAACTACAAAACAAACATCAGGGCTATAAAAAACATTCTGAAAGGAAAAAGACAGGACGTCCTTAAAAATCTTGAAAAAGAAATGCATGGATTTTCGCGCGAGCGGAATTTTGAGGAAGCCCGAAAAATCCGCGACCAGATTTGGGCGCTTGAAAACATTTTCAAACACGCCCCCATCATAAAACGCGAGCTTGACCCCGAACGCCAAAAAGCGCTCGTTCTGGCGAAAGAGCTTCTAGGCCTCGCGGACATTCCGGGCCGCATTGAGGGCTATGACATCTCCAACTTACAGGGCAAAAACGCCGTGGGCTCAATGGTGGTCTTCTCTGAGGGCACTCCCAAAAAAGAAGATTATCGCTTATTCAAAATCCGTTATAAAAAAACACCCGATGATACGGCGATGTTGCAGGAAGTTTTGATGCGCCGCCTCAAGCACGACGAGTGGATATTGCCTGATTTATTCTTGATCGACGGAGGGTTGGGACAGTTAAACGCCGCTAAGCAAGTTCTTGGTTTATACCAGCTGAAAATTCCCGTGGTCTCGCTTGCCAAGCGCGAGGAAGAACTTTGGCTTTCCCCCAAAAAGAAGTTCCCTCTAAAGCGCCTCTCCCCCGCTCTTTTGTATTTATTCCAAAATATCCGCAACGAAGCCCACCGTTTTGCCATAAATTTCCACAGAAACCGCCGTTCGAAATCGCTATTGACAAATTAAGCCGCAAATAGTTATTCCATTGAGGGAGTTCGCGCTCTGTATGGAAAGGAGGTGATTCCGGAATGAACCGAGGATACGAAGCAATAAAACGAGCAGAACAAGCGGACGAATTAAAACTCGTAGCAAAAAGGGCGCTACGATGGGCCATTACTACGGTGATAGCGACGGTTCTGGTTATTTTTGTTCTGACATTATCAGGAGTTGCTTTTGAACAAAAATTGCCGGGCTGGTATCTCGTTACGCTGATAGTAATAACAGTAGCGGCTTGTTTCTCCGCCGTTAGAGCCATGCACTTTGCCGAAAAAAGAAAAGAGCTTTCAATGCCATAATAAGGGGCGCTTGACAAACCAGTGGAGGCAACATTACAACTTGCCTCCCTCTCCTGAATTCATCACTTTGGGTGGTGGGACGCTGAGCGTCCCGAAAACCACGCTAAGCGTGGTGGCTTCGGAAGAGGGAATATGGTATCATCGAGAAATGCTTAAGAACACTAAAAAAATCCTCGAATACCGCATTCTGATAACGCCCGATCTGCGCACAGGAACAAATAAAAAATGTTTTGCTGCATATGTGCCGGTGCTCGGAATCGCAACTGACGGAGACACCGTAGAAGAGGCAAGAGCTAATGCGGAAGAATTGACTTCATTTCATTTGGATTCCTTAAAGAAAGAAGGAAAGCCATTGCCGCGCGAAACAAATGTGGACTTTATCTCAACAGCCAAAGTTTCTATTTAGCAACTCATGGCAAGCCGCGAAGTAAGGCCAAAAGATGTCGCGAGGGCCTTATTAAAAATTGGTTTCTCGGTAATTCATAAAAGGGGCAGTCATTTTCGCTTGGGGCATTCAGACGGCAGACGAGTAACTATTGCTATTCACTCAAAACCGCTTGCGTTAGGTACCCTTGCTTCCGTCTTAAGACAGGCAGAAATTACCCGAGAAGCACTGGACAAATTATTTAAATAAGCTATCCTTAAACTAATGTCATTTCTCGCGGGCATACTCCCGTATCTGCAGGTGGGAGTAGCTATTCTGCTTGTTATCGCGATTTTACTGCAACAGCGCGGCTCCGGCCTTTCCGCCACTTTCGGCGGCGAAGGCAATGTTTACCGCACCAAAAGAGGTCTGGAAAAAATCCTTTTCATCTCGACCCTTGTTTTAGGCGCGCTCTTTTTGATTCTCGCTTTCCTGAATTTACTCGCAAGATAAATTAATTAATGATTTACCCGTCTCGGGACCAGCTTCGCTATACTTTTCGCCTTTTCTCAAAATGGGAGCGGCTTGTTTTCGTCATCCTGATAATTTTGGCCGCAATCGGATTTTTCGGGACTCTCGACAAAATAAACCAAAAAGTTTCAAACCTGATGCCCGCGAGCGGCGGGACTTGGCGGGAGGGAATCGTTGGCTCGCCCCGTTTCATAAACCCGCTTTTGGCAATCACGGATCCGGATCGTGACTTGGCGAGCCTCATTTATTCCGGGCTTTTGCGCCCCGACGGGAAAGGCGCTCTAATCCCGGACCTGGCCGAGCGCTATGAAATTTCTCCGGACGGACTTTCCTATACTTTTGTAATAAAACCGGAGGCGAGTTTCCATGACGGCAAACTTCTTCGCGCCGACGACATAATTTTTACGGTGGAACTTGCCAAAAATCCGGTCTTGAAAAGTCCGGCGCGCGCGAACTGGGAAGGAGTCGACGTGGAAAAAGTTGATGACCGCACCGTTCGCTTCGTCCTGAAACGCCCCTACGCTCCTTTTTTGGAAAACCTGACGCTGGGGATTTTGCCCAAACACGTTTGGAAAGACATCCAGCCGGAACAAATGTCTCTTTCAGAATTTAATATAAATCCGTTGGGCTCCGGGCCTTTTGAAATCGCCAAAGTGTTAAGAGAATCAAGCGGCCTTATCACTTCCTACACTTTGGAACCCTTCCAAGATTATCTGCTGGGCCACCCCTACCTTAAAAAATTAATATTCTATTTCTATCCTTCGGAGGTCGAACTTTTGGGAGCGTACGAGCGAAAAACAATTGATGCCGTGGGAGCGCTCTCTCCTCAAAATATTAAAAAAATCCTGAGGAAGGACGGCCGGGTCCAAACCCTCACCCTGCCGCGGGTCTTCGGAGTGTTTTTCAATCAAAACGAAAAATCGCTTTTTGTGGAAAAGCCGGTGCGCGAGGCCTTGTCCCTCGCCACAGACAAAAAAGAGGTTCTCCAAGAGGTGCTTCAGGGCTACGGCGAAATACTCAACTCTCCAGTTCCGCCCGGCACCTTTGGGGCCTTGGAAGAGAACGAGGGCGTGACTTACAATATAAAAGCCGCCCAGTCACTTCTCGAAAAAAACAGCTGGAGAAAATCCGCCGAGACGGGAATTTATGAAAAAGTTGAAAATAAAAAAGTAACGAAACAGCTGATATTTTCGCTCGCCACTTCCAACTCTCCCGACCTTATCCGGACGGCCGATGTGCTGAGAAAAAATTGGGAGGCGTTGGGGGCCAAAGTGGAAGTGCGCGTTTTTGAAATCGGCGATTTGAATCAAAACGTAATCCGTCCGAGGAAATACGACGCGCTTCTCTTCGGAGAGGTAGTGGGGCGGGACCCGGATCCCTTCGCTTTCTGGCATTCCTCCCAACGAAATGACCCCGGCCTGAATATCGCTCTTTACACCAACCGGAAAGTGGATAAAATTTTGGAAGAAGCGAGAACGCTGTCTTCTCCCGAAGAGCGTAGGAAAAAATATGAGGAGTTCCAAACAGAAATCGCGAAAGACTCCCCGGCAATTTTTCTCTACTCGCCTCACTTCCTGTATTTAATCCCGTCGGAACTGAAAGATTTCGGCACCGAGCATATCGTGCTTCCTTCGGAACGATTCGCATCGAGCTATCTTTGGCATTTTGAAACCCGCTATGTCTGGAAAATTTTTAAAAAAGGAAAATAGGGCATGATCCTATCCAAACAGGCCGGGCTTGATATCAGATCAAAAAACGGCGAGCTTAGCTTCGGACCTGACATTGAAGTCGGGGCAGAGACGGAACGAACGGCCAAGGATTTGAGCCCGGTGCTGTACATATCATCTCCTCGCGAAGAAAGGGTAGTATATAAAGTCTGGAGGGACATTGCGAAGAAGGAAGACGTTAAAATCAAAAACGGGCTAAAAATCCGTTATGACATCACGGCAATCTCGCCCGGGAAAATCGGCAGAGAGCTCCCCAAGACTTTCGGACATTATCATCCCCGCGATAGCGAGGGAGTGGGATATCCCGAGGTTTATGAGGTTCTCTCCGGCCGCGCTTGGTGGTTAATCCAGCTCCCGCAAAAAAACAATCCCAAAGCGATAGAAGAAGTATATCTGGTGGAGGCCAGGGAAGGAGAAAAAGTTTTGATACCGCCGGGCTTCGGATTCACTTCCATAAACCCGGACAGCCGAGAACTCATCATGGCAAACTGGGTAAGCTCTGAATTCGAAAATGATTATGAAATTTTTGAAAATTTGCGCGGGGCGGCCTACTATCTGCTGGAGTCGGCAAACGGAGACAGCGTGGAGTTTGAAAAAAACTCCTATTACGATAAAGTTCCGGAAATCATAAGACTGCGTCCGCGCGAAATTCCGGAACTGGGGCTTATCCGAAGGTTGTCTCTTTATCAAGCGATTAAAGAGCCAAAAAATTTGGAATTTCTGACAAAACCGGAGAAATATTTGGAACTTCTGACGATAGAAAAATGCTTTAAAAAAACATAAAAAGGGCGAGTGGCGGAACCGGCAGACACGCACGGTTCAGGGCCGTGTGGGGGTAACCCCGTGGAGGTCAAAATCCTCTCTCGCCCACTATGACACCACAAAAACAATTAGAGAGGCCCCCGCGGCCTCGACGGGACGCTCCTAGAGCTCGTCCCGAGCCAAGAAAAGCGCCTCAAGTAGGCAAGCTTTCCTTGAAGTTCACTCCTCTTGGCGGGTGCGGCGAGGTAACGCGCTCCTGCTACGTGTACGAGTACGGCGAAGATATCGTCATCGTCGATATGGGACTGCAATTCCCCGAAGAAGACATGCCGGGAATTGATTATTTAATCCCCAATATCGAATACTTGATACCCAAAAAGCGGAACATCCGCGGGGTTATCATCACCCACGGGCACTTAGACCACATCGGGGCGATTCCCCATCTCCTGGAGCCGCTCGGCCATCCGGTGCTCTACACCATGCCTCTGACGCGCGGCATGATTTTGAAACGCCAGGACGATTTCAAGAACTACGCCAAGCCGAAAGTGGAAATTATTAATGAGAATTCGAAGCTGAAGCTGGGAGCTTTCGACATAGAATTTCTGCACGTGAACCACAATATCCCCGACTCCATCGGCGTGGTGCTGAAAACCCCGGCGGGCACGGTGGTGCATACCGGGGACTGGAAATTCGACCATACTCCGGTAAACGAAAAACCCGCGGATATGGCTCGCCTGAAAGCGCTCGGCGATGAAGGAATTTTACTCTTGGTTTCGGACTCAACCGGAGCCAAAGACCCCGGCCGCACCATGTCCGAATCCGAAATCCAGAAAAATCTCGAAGAAATTTTTCAGAAAGCTGACGGCAGAATTATCGCCGCCACTTTCTCTTCGCTCTTAACAAGAGTCCAGCAGTTAATCTGGCTCTCCGAACAATATGGAAGGAAGGTATTGATCGAGGGCTATTCCATGAAATCAACCGTCGCCGTGGCGCAGGAACTCGGCTATCTCAAAGTCAAAAAAGGAACATTCGTTACCAAAGAAGAGTTTTCGCGGCTTACTCATAAAGAAGCAACCGTCATTTGCACGGGCGCGAACGGAGAAGACCGCGCGGTTTTGATGCGGATAGCGAACGGTGAGCATAAATACATTCAGATTGACCCGAGAGACTCTATCGTTTTCTCCTCTTCGGTCGTACCCGGAAACGAAGCTACCGTCCAGCGCTTAAAAGACACTCTATATAAAAAAGCTGGAAAAATTTATCACTCCGAATCCATGGATATCCACGCTTCGGGACACGCCAAAGGTGAAGACTTGAAAGAAATGGTGCGGCTTATCAAACCGCGCTACTTTATCCCGATGCATGGAAATTATTTCATGCTGCGCCTTCACGCCGAGCTGGCGATGGAAGCGGGAGTCAAACCAACCCATATCGTAATCGCCGAGGACGGAGAAATTATAGAGATGGACCGCGAGACCGTCAGGAAATTAAAAGAGAAAGCGCCGAATAACTACATCATGGTGGACGGACTCGGCGTGGGCGATGTGAAAGAAGTGGTGTTGCGGGACCGGCAGATGCTCGCGGAGGACGGAATTTTCGTGGTCATCGCGGTAGTGGACGGACATACCGGAAAAGTAAAGGGCTCGCCCGACATCATCTCCCGCGGCTTCGTCTACCTGAAAGAATCAAGAGAGCTGCTCGCGCAAGCGCGGCACTTAATCCGGCGCGTCATCGAGGACGCCACGGCCGAGATGCATCCTATCAACTGGACTTTCTTGAAAGACGAACTTCGGGAAGAGCTCGGGAAATTTCTCTTCAAGAAAACCGCACGGCGCCCGATGGTGCTTCCTGTCATAATCGAAGTGTAATGACAATGTTTGTCAAAAGCACTAACAACGTGCCGCCGAGTCTCGCCCCGTACCAAGCTTCGCTTGGGTGCGGGGTGGTGCTGCCCGTCATCATAGAGGTTTAAACTTGTGATAAACCCCCACACCAATTATTCTTAAAAAATATTTTGCTAAACTATACATAAAATTGGTGTGGGGGTAAAATAGAAAAATGGCAGGAAAACCAATCGTCGTAAGCGGAGTACAGCCCTCCGGGAAAATCCATATCGGAAATTACCTTGGGGCGATAAAGCAGTTCGTGGAACTTCAGGACAAATATGAAGCTTTTTTCTTCATCGCGGACCTGCACGCTTTAACTTGGCAGCAAGAACCAGAAAAATTAAAACAGCAGACTCTGAACTTGGCGGCTCTATACCTCGCCTGCGGGCTTGACCCCAAAAAAACGACTCTATTCGTTCAATCCCACGTCCCGGCTCACGCCGAGCTCGGCTGGATTTTAAGCACGATGACGCCGCTTGGCGAGCTTTACCGCATGACCCAGTTCAAGGAAAAAAGCGAGAAACATGAGGTGCTCGCGGGGTTTTTAAACTATCCGACTTTAATGGCGGCGGATATCCTTTTGTACCAAGCCAACTTCGTACCCGTCGGCGAAGACCAGCTTCAGCACCTGGAACTCACGCGCACCCTCGCGCGGAAATTCAATTCCCGTTACGGAAAAACCTTCAAAGAACCCAAAGCGCTTTTGCAAAAAGAGGGCGCAAAAATAATGGGCTTGGACGACCCATCCAAAAAAATGTCGAAATCAGATCAAAGACCCGCTAATTATGTGGGGCTTTTGGACGCTCCCGATGAAATCCGGCGCAAAATAAAAAGCGCGGTGACAGATTCGGAGCACGAGATAAAATATCAGCCGGAAGCAAAACCCGCCATTTCAAATCTTCTGGCGATTTACAGCTTGATGACGGAAAAATCCTTCTCTGAACTTGAGAAAAAATATGTTGGTAAAAGTTACAGTGGATTCAAAGCGGATTTAGCGGAAGTTCTGGTGACAAAACTTTTGCCCATCCAAGAAAAATACCGCGAGCTTGCGGACAACAAGGTTAAGCTCTTGAAAATTCTTTCCGCGGGCGCAAAAACAGCCCAAAAAACCGCAGAGAAAACGCTTTCGGAAGTTAAAGAAAAAATCGGTCTTCTGGAAAATTAAACCGGAGAGGCGCCGAGCTGCATTAAAAGTTTCATGAGCTCCTCTTTTTTTTCTTCAAAAGTTTTCTTGTCGCGCGCCTCCATGACCAGGCGCAAAAGATTTTCCGTATTGGAAGGACGCAGATTGAACCACCAAAAAGGATACTCCACGGTGAGGCCGTCCAGATAGTTTTTATGGCCGTCGCGGTATTTTTCATACACCCGCGACATTACCTCTGATTTGTTATTTGCCTTTAAATCAATATCTCCTGAATAAAAATAGCGTTCGTAGGGACGGACCAAGGCCGACAAGGTTTCGGGAGAACGCGAAAGAATTTGAAGAACTTTAAGCGCCGCCAAAATCGCCGAATCGGAATAAAAATTCTCCTTGAAATAAAAATGCCCCGAAAGTTCTCCTCCCAACACCGCGTCTTCCTGCCGCATCAAATCTTGGATAAAAGAACGCCCCACGCGAGAGCTTAAAACCCTAATTTCTTTCTCTTCCAAATCTTCCCGCAAAGCGCGCGAAGCGCGCAGGTCCGCCACGACGCTATCGTGCGGAGCGGCAAAATAATTTGAAAGCAGCCATATGATTGAATCTCCGCGAACCACCGCCCCTCTTTCATCCAAAACCACGAGTCTGTCTCCGTCCGGGTCGAAGAGAAAACCAACTTCGGCTTTAGTTTTTATCAAGAGCTCTTTGGCATTTTTTTGAGCTGCGGCCATAAGCGGGTTGGGCTCTCGTTTGATGAGACTGGGGTCGGGCGCGAGATTCAGGAATTCTGCCGGAATCTTTAATTTTTTAACCAACGGCGGCAAAATAGCCCCAACCGTCCCACCACCGGCGTCAAAAACGGCCTTAACGCTGCGCGTCAGGATTACCCCCAAAGTTAAAAACTCAAGATAAGATTTGATAAAATCTTCCCTCCAGAACTGCCCCGGCCTCCCGAAAAATTTAAACCTCCCGTCCTCGATTATCTTTTTCATTTCTTCCAGACCCGAGAATTCATGAAGAGAGCGGGTTTCCTCGTAAAACTTAAGCCCGTTAAAGCTCGCAAGATTATGAGAAGCTGTTATCATAATGCCTCCCGCCGCGGCTTTTTGGGCCAGGGCGAAAATAAACATGGGGACGGTGGTAACGCCTACGTCCAAAACATCCAGCCCCGCAGACAAAAGGGCATCTCGGACGACATTTGAGATTTCCTCGGAGCTCCATCTAATATCCCGTCCTAAAAGACAAAGCTTCCCTTCTTGATGCCATTTCAAATATTCCGCAAACCCTAAGACGGAAAGTTCAACAGTATTCAGATCCAGCTCTTCGGGATAGCGTCCTCGAATATCGTAAGCATGAAAGACCCCGCGATGAAAGGCCTTGAGTTTAAGTTTTACATCCATTATTCTTTATCCTAGCATATTCGTATATTCGTTTTTATTCGTAATTCGTACTCAATGAAAATAGGAATTGTCGGGCTGCCCAATGTGGGAAAATCCACCTTGTTCCAGGCCCTCACCAAAAAAGAAGTGGATCGCTCCAACTATCCTTTCGCGACCATCGACCCCAACGTAGGCGTGGTGGAAGTGCCGGATGAGCGCCTTGGGATTTTGGCTAAATTGTCGAACTCTAAAAAAATCGTCCCCACCATAGTGGAATTTGTTGACATCGCGGGGCTCGTCAAGGGTGCGGCCGAAGGCGAGGGCCTGGGAAATAAATTTCTCTCCCACATCAAAGAAGTTGACGCCATTGTAGAAGTAGTCCGAGCTTTCGAGGACCCCCAAATCACCCATGTCGAGGGGACACCCAATCCGAAGCGCGATATTGAAATTTTGGAGACCGAGCTTCTGCTTAAAGATTTGGAAACCGCCGAGAAGGCGCTTCCCCGCTTTGAAAAAGAGGCCAAAACCGGGGATAAAAAAGCCCAGGGGAAATTTGAAATTTTAAAAAAAATAATCACAGAGCTTAAAAGCGGGGCGCGGGCCTCGAAAATAAAAGAGGGAGATGAAATATTTACGGAGTTGGGGCTTTTGTCCTCAAAGCCGGTGTTATATTGTTTCAATGTCCGTGGGGGTGAAGAAAAATTAAGAGAGCTCAAGCCCGACGCCGTAATTTTAAATTTGAAAGATGAACTGGAGGCAAGTTCGCTCAGCGAGGAAGAAAAAAAAGAATTGGGAATAAGATCCGGGCTTCCCGAGCTTATCGGGACCGCTTATCGGATTTTAGGCCTGATTACCTTTTTGACGACGGGCGAGGACGAAACAAGGGCTTGGACCGTCCCGGAGGGCTCGAGCGCACCCCGGGCCGGGCGCGCTATTCACGGCGATTTCGAAAAAAAATTCATAAGGGCCGAGGTAATCGCTTTTGAAAAACTGATTGAAGCGGGCTCCTTGGCAAAAGCCAGAGAGTTAGGTCAAATCCGCACGGAGGGCAAGAACTACGTAGTAAGGGAGGGGGACGTGATAGAGTTTAAGATTTAACTCCGCCGGTTGCAAAAACAAGCCGAAAGAGTATACTGAAGCCATGTTGCTCGAGCCCACTTTATACGAAATTACATACCTCTTGAAAACAGTTCCGGAAGAAGAAGGCGAGCTTTCGGCCGAACGGATTAAAAAACAGATTGAAGACCGGAAAGGAATAATTCTGGAAGAGCTGAGAGCGCATAAAATCCGCTTAAGCTACCCCATCAAGAAACAAACCGAAGCGTTCCACGGAGCTTTTAAATTTATGATGAAAACGGAGGAGTTGGAAGCATTGAAAGAAAGTTTGGCAAAAGAACAAAACATTTTAAGATACATTCTGGCGCACGCGAAACTCCGGGAGGCAAGGCGCCATGCTTTCGGAACCAAAACCAAGGAACCGCGGGGGGCCTCCGCCGATGTCGCCACAATCGATAAAAAACTGGATGAGCTGTTGGGCAAGTAAAGGAATTTGCCCAATCCCGCCACGACGGGATTGGTAGCAAAACCTTTACCCCGCCCTCTAAGCCAAATTATTTGCTCAAACAATTAGGATAAGTTAACATAATAAAATATGAAAAATCTAAGCATCAAGAGCAAAGAGGGCGGGGTGCTCAAATTTATTAATTCGCTTGCGCTCATATAAATTTGGCATGAATCTAAATAAAACTTTTTTAATAGGAAATCTGACGCGCGACCCGGAAATGCGAACGCTCCCCTCGGGGCAGCCCGTAGCTTCCTTCGGGCTTGCGACCAATCGCGTCTGGTCCAAAAACGGCAAGCGCGAGTCGCAAGCCGAATTCCACAACATCGTCGCTTTCGGACGCCTCGCCGAGATTGCCTCCCAGTATTTGACGAGGGGCAAAATGGTTTTAATTGAAGGCCGAATCCAAACTCGAACCTGGCAATCCAAAGACGGCACCAAAAA
>ORJL010395990.1_pt1 | contig 14306 bp, 11 predicted proteins | sample 1779941 | NCBI WGS metagenome assembly ORJL01 (sample SAMEA104232317, study PRJEB22302) | groundwater metagenome | biome: forest; feature: aquifer; material: groundwater | place: USA | collected 2011-08-07 | depth 5.8 m
AAATATGAAGCTCCCGAGGTGTTCGCTAACGAATACGCGGCATATTTTCACGCTCTGGTGGACTCGGCTGTTTTTACCCGCGAACTGACGAAGGATGAGTTAGCCAGTTGCAGCGGCAGCGACATCGCGGCATTGGAACTAGGCATAAGAGCGGAAAAAGACTCGATTATCTTCTACTACAACATGAAAGACATGATGCCCAAAGAAGAAAGGGGGCCGGTAGACAAGATAATCAACGAAGAAAAAGCCCATTTGCAGCAGCTTTCCGATTTAAAGAAGAAGCTGGCTTCATCCTGAAATCTGGTCTCGCTCTCTTCGCCCCAATGATGTGAAAGCGGGTTCCGGGCAAAACCTGCCTTTTATTCGTAGGCAAGTGCACGGACAATGCCGATAGTAGCACCAGAGTCATCGGTGGTACAGGTATCGCTCAACGAAATGACCTTGGTTATGCCGTTTTTCTTAATGAATTCATTCACCATCTCGTCCAACTCAGTTATTTCCTTCGAGACCTGGAAGATTTGCAGTGAGGTTGTGAATGTCTTTACCTTAACCATATGCCCTCCTTAATTGTCAAAAAATTCAAACCGGAAATATTTGTTTATCGTAAGGTTTATGCCGTGGCGTCATCAATGACTTTAGTCGTGTCCCGGGCTTGAGCATAAGAATACATAATAAATGCGGCAGGCGCAGGCGACAATTACGTCCAAGATTGGGCCAAGTTAAGGGACCTTGTTTATGCGCAAGATTGATATAAAATATTATGGCGGACGCGGGTATCTGTCCATTGGGAAAAAATATCGAGTTTCATTTCCCGGTTGATAACAACTGCTCTTTTACAGCATTCTTTTTTTGAATAACAAGCACCGGTTTTCGGTCTTCGTGAGACATCAGGGCGGCATAAGAACCGAGCAAACTTTCATACTGGTGATGATAAAATTCCGGTAAAACATCGGTTTCATGTTCATGAAAAGCTCGGAATTGTTTATCGGTTTTCAATAAATTCAATATATTCCTGAATCTACCTATCATTTGCCGGTTACCCAGGGTTTTCAACAGGTTGTAGCCGGCGGGTATAAAGGCAGGAGCAGCTCGTAGCCGTTTTCGCAGCATCTTTCCGGAGGAGAGGTAAGAAAATATATCGATGAGTTTTTCATAAAAAACAACGGGGCTGTAATTCTTCAGCGTGTACACCAGGTAGGGCAAATAATAGAAACTAAACGGCATGCCGGTTAAGATGCGGCCTTCGCTTAAATATTTTTCATATAGCGGAGTATTGCCAAAAGGGACCGGAATATTGAAGTTCGGCATAACGAAGGGGACTCGATCCGTAAATTCTTTGGTGAGCTCTATGGGTTCGTCTCCAATATCCACATCCAGGCCGAAGATAAAGTTGGCTTGAATTCCGGCGACGTAAGGCCGAATGGTATTGATCCGGTCTATGACTTTATCAAGTTTTTGGCGGGGACTTGCCGTAGATCTGGCACCGACCTTGTTCGAATAGGCAGTCCACGATTCGATCCCGGGAACAATAAAGAAGTCCCCCATAGCTCTCAGCCGATCCAATCTGGAACCTCGTAAATTAGAGAGAGAGGTCTCCATCGTATAATTGTTGCGTCTCCGGTTGGGTATCTTTTCAAGTACGTCGAAGACCTGCTCAAATTTGATGGCGAAGTTGGGGTCATGTAAACCTATCATCACCTTAGGGAAATGCTGAAAGATATATCGCATATCCGCCTCCAGTTGATCCAGAGGTAGAAGCACATAGGGATTATTCCAATCGGCACAGAAATCGCAAGAATTGGGACAGCCAATGCTGGTTAACAATGGAATTGAGGTAAAAGGGAACGGCTTATTTCCGAGGAAAGTGGAGGCACGGATTTCCGGCATCCTTTCCTCCACGCCAGGAATATTAACAAGCGTGCGCCCGCTGGAGAGAACTTCTCCCCGAGGCAAATCTCGTAAAATATCAGTTATCAGAGTCTGATCACAGTCACGCACAACGATATCAAAAAAGCGCAAACAATCCTCTGGAAATTGTTTAGCATGAGGACCGCCCACTACCGTAAGCGTTTTTTCCTTGCGGTACAACTTTGCAAGCGCGTATGCAAGTGCACTTGCCTGAGTATAAGTTGAGATAAACACAACGTCGAGGTCGTTGGGAAGAAGTTGTTTTGGGTCTTTATCGCCCAAATAAGTAGCATAGAAGACTTGGTGGCCCAGGTTGCGGCACCAGACGCTTACAGCCTGGGGCATGATGCTTGCATATTGCCTGGTAATCAGATAATTATAGGCTTTATGATCCCACCTTCGGGTGGTTCCGGCACTTATCAGCTCGAGTATTCCGATTCTCATAACGCTTTACCGTTAGTTGTACTCCAAGAACACGGGGAGGTTCGCAGGTTTTGTTTTTGTCTGTTGTGCATTACACAAACTGTGCATATCGGGCCGGACGGTGAAGCTGCCGGCTAAAACCTCTTCTTGCTCTTTCTACTTTTCGTCGCCGGCTTAATTTTTACTTTAGCCTTTACCTCAGCTTGTGCCACCGGCTGTTTGTTCTTTCCAAGTAAGTCTTTTGTTTTCATATTTTCTCCGTTTCAATCTATAATTTCATTCTAACACACTGGGGACTGGGGACAAAAAATTCCAATAACCAAGATACAAATACCAAACGATATTCAATTCACAAATGCCAAACTGACAAACTATTGATATGGATTGCTTAGGTTTCCCGATTTTCATCGGGATAAATTATAGAGGCCGAATCCCGCAATGACAACGAGGGGGAACGGAGTGCTTCCCCTTCGAAAGCTGTGGGCTAAAGGCTCGTCCGGACGAACGGAACGCATTTTGTTATGCTTTTTTTATACCGCGAGGGCTTTTTTGGTGGTAGGATAAAAAGGGAAACGATTAAATACGAAATACGAATATCGTCCCGATTTATGCCGATTGTGATACGGCATCACGAAGGAGTAAGGAATCGGGACATGCGGGATGCCAAGCGATACAAAATCCGAAACAAGCACGAAATACCCAAGAAACAAGATACAAACACCAAACAAAAAACAATAACCAAATGGCAAATTACAAACCTTAGAAACTAAGTTTTTTGGAGAATGACAATTTATATAGATTGCCACGGTTTCCCGATTTTATCGGGATAAACTATTGGAAGCCGATTCTCGCAATGGCGGTAGAGAATAAGTGAACTATATTGTTCTGGTTAAGCAGGTGCCGGATATCAGGAACATTCCTGACGAGGCGTGGGACTGGGAAAAGGGCACGCTGAAAAGGGCGTTTCTGACGAATGTCCTTAACGAGTTGGACAAGCAGGCACTGGCTTTCGCTATCAGAATGCGGGAGAAGCAGCCGGGACAGATCGTCGCTCTGACGATGGGGCCGCCTTTCGCCGAAGAAGTGCTGCGTTACGCGATGTCCATCGGGGCTGATGCCGGTATCCTTGTTACCGACCGGAAGATGGGCGGAGCGGACACGGCGGCAACAGCTTACCCGCTGGGGCAGGCCGTCAGGAAGATCGAGAAGGAAATTTTCAAAGGCGACCGGAATTACATCATCCTGGCAGGTATGCAATCGGTGGACGGCGATACCGCACAGGTGCCGGCGCAGGTGGCCGAAGAACTGGGCATCGCGCACATAGCTTATGCCGAATCGTGCGATTTTAGCGACGGCGAATTGAGGGTAACCCGCATAACCAGAAGAGGCGACCAGATCGTCTCACCGACCAGGTACCCCTGCGTAATAACCGCGACCACATGGACGGAGCCTTTGAGTGCGGCATTCAGCCGTACAAGGTGGACCAATTCGCAGAAGATAACCGCATGGGGCGCCCCCGACATCGGCGCCGTGGAATCACGCATCGGCCTGCCCGGTTCGAGGACGACGCCCTTCCGCATCTTTTCTCCCAAAGACATTAGTCAGAAAAAAACGGTCATGGAAGACGATCTGGGAAAATTGGTCAAGCTGGTAAAAGACGCCTACAGCCAGAAGCTAGCCGAAGCCGATATGCCTCAAGAACACGCGGCCTACAAATTCCAGGAAGGGAAGGAAGGCAGCTATCATGGCGAGGTTTGGGTGTATATCGAACAGGAAGGCGGGGAAATAAACCCGGCCTCACTGGAAGTGCTGGGGAAGGCAACGGAACTTGCCCGCATTCTTAAGGAAAAGGTAGGAGCCGTGATTGCCGGCAACGGCATCAAAGGCCTGGCTAAAGAGGTCATAGCCTTCGGGGCGGACAAGGCCTACGTGGTGGACGATCCGCTGCTGGCCGACTTTTTACCGGTGCCGTACGCCAGGGCAGTCACCGAGATGGTGGAAAAGTACCGCCCGCAGATGATACTCTACAGCGCGACGCCGATGGGCCGGGAGCTGGCACCCAGAATAGCCTACCGGGCGAATTCGGGGCTGACGGCGGACTGCACTTCTTTGGAGATATTCGACTTCAAGAGGGGATCCACGGAACTTACCGCGATTTTGAAACAGACCCGGCCGGCGCTGGGCGGCAATATCATGGCCTCGATCATTACACAGAACTCGACTATCCAGATGGCGACAGCACGTCCCGGCGTACTGAAAGCCTTGAAACCGGACTATGGGAGGGAAGGGGAAATAATCGAGCATACTAGCCGGCTCAGCGGCGTCGACCCCGGCGTGCGTATAATCTCGACGGAATCGCGGCCGCCGTCTTCCGAACTTAAAGACGCGGTAGCCATCGTGAGCGGCGGGTTGGGGGTGAAAACACGGGAAGGCTTCGACAAGTACATCCGCCCGCTGGCGGCAAGTCTCGGAAAGTGCCTTTGCTGTGAGGTGATGGTGGGGGCTTCCCGCCTCGCCGTGGAAGCGGGCTTTATCGAACGCAGCCATCAGGTAGGGCAGACCGGGCAAACGGTCAAACCCAAGATATATGTGGCTGTGGGCATATCCGGAGCGATCCAGCACCTGACGGGTATGCAAAATTCCGACGTTATCGTGGCGATCAACAAGAACCCAGCGGCTCCGATATTCAAAGTGGCCGATTTCGGGGTGGTAGGGGATATAGAAGAAGTGGTGCCGAAATTGTGCGAGGCGTTAAACCAAAATAGCTAAAAGCTAAAAGGTTAAAGGAAACGGGCGACGAGATGTCTTCTGGATTCCAGCTTCTGCTGGAATGACAACCCTGCACAGGCAAGATGCCTGTGCCCACCATGGGATTACAGGAGTCAAGTATGGACAACCTCAACAAAGTAGATGTGCTCTTCGTGGGGGCGGGACCGGCGAGCCTGGCCGGAGCCATCAAGCTGAAGCAAATACTTAAAGAAAAAGGGGAAAATAGCTCTGTGGTCGTCATCGACAAAGCGGGCAAACCGGGGCAGCACAACCTCTCGGGTGCGATTTTCGAGGCTTGGATTCTCGATGAATTGCTACCGGGATGGAGGGAGCGGAAAGAGGACTTTGTCACCAGGCTGCTGGCAAACAAGGTGGAAAAAGACGAGACCCTCCTGCTTTCCGGAAAGAACAACGCCATGCGAATCCCGGGTTGGATGCTGCCGTCGTACATGCACAATAAGGGCAATTACGTCATCTCCCTGAGCGAAATGGTGGCGTGGCTTACTGATATCGCGCGTAGCCTGGGAGTAGAAATCTACCACGGTTTTGCCGCTAAAAGCGTGGTGGTGGAGAACGGGGTGGTGAAGGGGGTAAAGCTCGACGACAAGGGGCTGGATAAAGAGGGCAAGTCCCAGTCGAACTACCTCCCGGGGGAGGTAATCGAAGCTAGCGTGACCGTTTTCGGCGAAGGTTCGCTGGGCAAGCGTACCGACGACCTGATAAAACAGTTCGGTCTCAACAAAGGGAAAAATCCGCAGATATATTCGGTCGGGGTGAAGGAGGTCATCAGGCTTCCGGATAAGAACAACTTCGGGCCGAACCGTGTGATACATACTTTGGGCTTCCCGGCACCATCGGATATTTTCGGCGGGGGCAGCCTTTACAGCATGGGAAATAATCAGGTAGCGGTGTCGCTAATTCTGTCCCTGGACTGGAGGTACTGCGACCTGAGCCCCCAGCTCGAACTGCAGCATTTGAAGACCCACCCGCTTATCAAGAATTTGCTCGAGGGGGGACAGGTGGTGGCGTATGGAGCCAGAACGATACCCGAGGGCGGGTATTATTCGCTTCCGGAACTGGTGGTAAACGGGGCGTTGATCATCGGCGATGCCGCCGGCACCGCCAACGTCCGGAAACTCAAAGGTATTCACTATGCCACGAAATCGGGCATGCTCGCGGCGGAAGCGATAGCTATGGCACTGGAAAGCATGGACTTTTCCCGGCAGACCCTGGGCATGTACGAACAGCGACTGAAGACAAGTTTTATCGGGCATGACCTCCGCGCGGCGCGGAACTACCGACAGATCTTCAGCAAAACGGGACGGCCCGGCTTTTACCTGGGAGCACCGCTTTCATTGATACAGGCCTGGTTCCCCAGGCTGGGAACCAGGCCCGACCACGAAGGCATGCGAGTGGTAAGGCTTAACCGGTCTGACGCCGGGCTTTTGGACAGGGCGACGGCGGTCAACCTTTCCGGGACGAGCCACCGGGAAAACGAGCCGTCGCACATCACGTTCAAAGAAGATACGAACGATCATGGGTGCTTCGACAAATTCGGCGTCCATCCCTGCCAGTTCTTCTGTCCCGCCCACGTCTACAAATTCGAGAACGACGAACTGATACTGAGTCCGTCCAACTGTGTGCACTGCCAGACATGCCGGGTGAAATGCCCGAGGCAGGTGATACACTGGGAGATACCGGAGGGCGGGGATGGACCGAAGTACAAAGTGATGTGAACGAAAATCAAAAAGCAAAGCCTAAAACTAAAAGTTAAAAGTGATACCTAAGATACAAGATTTCCCATTCTAGATTCAGGATTTAAGAGATAATAACAGAGAAATAATCAAATGACGAACCCCAAATGACAAATAAAATTCAAAATTATAATAGCAAAATCCGAAATGCCGATCCCTAAAGTCATGCGGTATCCCAAGGGAGTTAGGAATAGGGACACGCGGGATAGACTGCAGGGCGAAATCCGATACCTTTGCTTATTCTGGGAAGATAGTCACGTGCCGGACGACGGTGGGTACGACGGGGCAGCGTTATGCGATTTAGCGTGACGGGCGATGAGATACAAACCGACTCCGGCAATCGCTAGGAGACCCAGGCTTTCCGCGGCTTCGCGGTTGCTGATGATGTCGGAAACGTATATCTCGCCACCTGATACCACGTCCCCATTAAATGGGCCGCGGGACATATGACTTAGAGACGGAGCCGACTCCCGCCAAACTGATGCTAACAGAAGACAGTGAGAGAAGGGCGGCCGGCAGAAGAATCACCCAACGCGATCCTATCGGAAGTAAAGCCGACGAAAGTGTCAGGAGGTAAGGCGTCAACAACAGGAAGATGAAGACAACGTTGCTAAAGGCTTCCGAGGCACGCAGAGGGGGCGGATCGTTCACAAAACGAAGAACCCACAGTGTTAATGCAACAATTAGACTAATATCCCTACTACCAGTTCAAGGGTAAGCCCCCTGTTTTGCTGCATCGGTTTTTCCTGTCCGGATAAAATTCAAATTAAAATTTCGAGCGTGCCTGACCTACGTAATCATACATCAGATAAAAAATCGAGTATGCACTGTCCCAAGCATTTGAAAGGAGAACTCCTTCCCCTTATGAAAATCGGGGAAGGAGGGTAAATCTCTCCTGACCTCTCTTTGCGAAAGAGAGGGATAATTTACCGAGATTGCCATCCTTCGTCAGGCTCAGAGCTTGCCCCGTACTTGATACGGGGGCTGAAGGCTCACACGCTCAGGATGAAAAAAGAAACTGGATCCCCGCTTCCGCGGGGATGAAAAACGGCTAACGCCGTTTTTCACTTATACGGCCAATCGACGGCGAATTTGAACCTTTCCATGCGGCCTTTAATCCAGGAGCGAAGGACGTCATCGTCGATCTGGCCGGCGTGGGCGATGTTGCGGCATTCGGGGCAAAGCACGACAAGATTTTCCAGGGCATTGGAGCCGCCCTTTTCCAGGGAAGCGATCTGATAAACGTCGAGGAATTGGGTAAAGTTACATTTCGGGTTTTCACAGCGGTACCACACCGCGTTCATCAGGATGCTCTTGGCTTCATCGGGCAGGGTGGAAGAATTACCCGGTTCGGGAAGCCTGGCCAGTTCCCGCAGGGGATCGGAACCCGGAATTTCTGTGTTAATCTGCGGGTCGGACACGCCGCCTGAGGGTTCTTCCCCTATCGGGCGCTCGATGACAGCCTTTTGCAGCTTACGCACGGCTGCAGAAGCCACGCCAACTGCCAGGGTGACTATAACCATCGCGGCCGCGATAATTCCGTAATCGATAAGGGTCATGTTGCGCTTAGATTATACAACGTATTGCGATAAACTCAAAAGTAAAAGCTAAAAAGTTAAAAGGAAATAACCAAGATGCAAGAGATAAAATCCAAATTACAAACAAAAATCAATAATCAAATTTCAATAACCAGGGGACTAGATTGGGGACTAGGGACTGGAGGCTGGAGACTGGGGATTGGGGAATAAATCCGAAATCCGAAGTACGAAATCCGAAACAACCACGAATAATCAAAATCCCAAAGACCAAGAAGCAAAACCTAAAGAATAACCAATCGACAAGAGAAAAATAACCAAACGAGTCGAAGTTATTATTCCCCTCACCTTATTCCTCCCCCGTAAGGGGAGAGGAAATTATTTCTGGATTCCGTGACGGCACGAACGGTTATTAGAGACGATTGGATTCCGCTTTCGACGGTATAAAGCCTCCCCCCGGGATCCTTCCCCTTCGTCAGGCTCAGAGCTTGCCCCCGTATCAAGTACGGGGGCTAAAGGCGCACACGCTCAGGATGACAAGCGGCGCGATTTTACGCTGGATCCCCGCCTTCGCGTGGATGAAGAACGGCGTAGCCGTTTTTCACTTGGCTTTTGTTGTTGCCCAGATGCCGAGAATAACTACGGGCACGGTGAAAACCGCCCAGACGATGTCTTCCAACTGCGAGAATGGGGGTTTATCCACCATACCGGCGGCGTGCAGAACGAACAAGGCGATAATCGCCAGGTTGAAAAAGATGGTATACCATGCCAGAAATTTCATGACTACCCTCCTGCTACTTTTTGTCCTCTTAACTATCGGCAACCTAATCCCCGGTCGCTAACCACCAGTCCCCAGTTTCTCTTTTCTCTTTTACTTGTAAGTTTTTGTCATTTGAATTTTGAAATTGAGATTTATTTGGGATTTAGGATTTTGAATTTGGATTTCTTTACCCGTGCTCTTTTATCTTTGCTTTTTACTTTTTGTTATTGCGGTGGGCCTTTGGGTTTTCTTTTATGGTAAAAATCAAAAACGGCATCGCTCATGAATTGCCACATAGCCTTCAGCTGCTGCTCATTCAACTGTTCGGCCGGGTCCATAAACGAGCGAAATTCCGGTCCGGGCGTTCCTTTCTTTTTCCGGACACAAATGGCGGAGAGCGGAGGATTCCCCATCAACACTTCCTCCTGCGAAATTTCGCGCAAGACGCCGCCTAACTCGTTGGTGGAATTTCCCTGTTCCCCAACTACGCCGTAAGCGGCGTCATCGAGGAAGTCCTCATAAAATACCGTTTCTCTTTTCCTGGCAGCTTCCACGAGGCGCTTTTTCACGCGATCGACAATGACTTGATGTTGCACTTAATTTCCTCCCCTTCAAATCGCCGGCGACTTTTTATGCCAATCGGTAACCTGCTGGTAAGAGTAGGCTACCTGTAATATCGTTTCCTCGCCGAACGGCTTACCGATGACCTGCATACCGACAGGCAAATTATCAGTGAACCCGGCGGGGATAGAAACAGCCGGAACGCCGGCGATGTTGATAGGTATTGTGCAGACGTCGCTCAAATACATCTGGAGCGGGTCGTCGGATTTCTCCCCAATCTTGAAGGGAACGCTGGGAGAAGTAGGCGTAATCAAGGCATCGACTTTCTTGAAGGCCTCATCGAATTCCTTCCGGATTATCGTGCGAACCTTCTGTGCCTTAAGGTAATAAGCATCATAATAACCGGCGGACAGGGCGTAAGTACCCAGCATGATGCGGCGCTTTACTTCGGGGCCGAAACCAAATTCGCGGGTTTTTTCCATGGCCTCCCACATGTTTTGTGTATCCTGGTAGGAAAAGCCGTATTTCACGCCGTCGTAGCGGGCGAGATTGGCCGAAGCCTCCGACGGAGCGATGATGTAGTAAACCGCCAGGGCGTAACGGGTGTGAGGAAGCGATATGTCCCAGTTTATGGTAGCCCCAAGTTCCTCGAGCTTTTTGATCGCGGCCCGAACCGATTCCGCAACCCCTGCCTGCATACCCTCGACGAAGTACTCCCGAGGAATACCGAGACGCAACCCCTTGAGGCCGGTTTTCAGGCTTTTGGTAAAGTCGGGAACGGCATCGGGGGCTGAGGTGGAATCCCGGGAATCGTGCCCGGAGATAGCATTCATTACCAGAGCACAATCGGTGACATCCTGAGTAAGCGGACCGATCTGGTCGAGCGAACTGGCGAAGGCGATCAGACCGTAGCGGCTGACCCGCCCGTAGGTCGGCTTCAATCCGGTGACACTACAAAAACCCGCCGGCTGCCGGATACTACCGCCCGTATCGGAACCCAGAGCGTAGACAGCTTCACCGGCGGCAACGGCAGCGGCCGAACCGCCGCTGGAACCACCGGGTACGCGCGACACGTCCCACGGGTTATGCGTGGTATAAAAGGCGGAATTCTCGGTGGAAGACCCCATGGCAAACTCGTCCATATTGGCCTTGCCGATTATTACCGCCCCCTGTGCGTTCAGTTTTTCAATAACCGTCGCATTATACGGGGGAATGAAATTTTCCAGCATCTTCGACGAGCAGGTAGTCTTGAGCCCCTTAGTGCACATGTTGTCTTTAATAAGGCCGGGTATACCGGTAAGAGGATAGACATCGCCGCGGGCGATCAGTTTGTCGGCTTTTTTAGCCTGCTGCAATGCCCCATCCTCGTCCACAGTGACAAAAGCTTTGACCTTAGGCTCAACATGAGCGATACGCGCCAGGTACGTCTTCGCCAACTCTACCGACGATATCTTTTTTGACTTAAGAAGCTCATGAGCTTCCCGGATAGTGAAACGATACTGATTCAACTGTTGAAATCTCCCTTAATCCCTTTCCGATTCGCAAGACTCATACGGAATCCCACATGAACACAGAGTTACCTGGGACTTTACGAAAAAACGAGCCGACTGGATTCCGGATCGAGTCCGCAATGACAATTCTTTGAGATTGCCACGAGCACTACGTGCTCTCGCAATGACATCGGGAGAACCGGATATATTCTCCATCCCGATGAGTTCGTGCGCTCGCAATGACCATGATAAATTATACGGATTGCCACGGGCTTCGCCCTCGCAAAGACATTAAACTTTGTCCCTCACGATGAATACTGGTCGAGGATCGCGCGCACACGGATAAAATCCTCCTCTTTCTGCGGAGCGTTGGCAAGGACTTCTCCGGGACTCAACGAGGCTTCAACCATGTCCTCCCGCATGACATTCTGGCGAGCGATAGGCTGAGCAGTGGGTGGAACGTTGGCCGTATCGACCTGCTTCAATACCTCAAAGTTCTCCAGTATGTTAGACAACTGCCGGCTCATTCTCTCAACTTCGGCTTCGGTCAAACCGACGCGGGCGAGCAAAGAGACGCGGTGAACTTCCTCATGGCTGATCTTCATGAATGCCTCCGAATAGAGAAACTGGGGGAAATTATAGCACAATAATTCAATGACCAATAACCAAGAAACAAGCACCCAAAAAAACAACAACCAAATTCCAAAAAACCACTTTACAAGCTTAAAGCTCAAAGCGAAAAGCTCAAAGGTTAAAATGGAGATTGGGCACTGGGGACTGGGGTTTGGAGAATCGGAGCTAAATCCAAAGCACGAAGCACGTCCCGATTTATATGCGGGACGCCCGGCGGGGCAAAATCCGAAATGCCGATTTCTTATGTCATATCCCGATTCCCTTCAGTCATACGGGACACCGTATGAGGAACCGAATCGGTGCGGCATCCCGCATGAACTTGGTGAATCGGGACAAATTCAAATAACCAAAAAACAAAGACTAAATAAATTCCAAAAACCAAGATACAAAAACCAAACTGGCTTGGGGTCTAGAGACTTGAGACTAGGGACTGGGGACTGGGACCAGCTTTTCTTCGAAAGCCGATCCTTGATTTCATTGACCGGGATTTTCGCTATTCCCGATCCGTGTCCGAAACCGGAGGCAGGTGCCGGCGCGGGACTCCCAGATGCTTTTTCCAATCTTTCTTGCCGATTTCAGCACGTAAACCCGTAAAGATTGTATCCAGGTTCGCCCGGATGACTCCATCAACTTCGGGACTTCTCAACACTTCCACCATGGCATCGTAGATCCTCTCCTCCGCCCGAGTGACGGCGGCTTCGAGGCCGACCCAGCGCGCCAGTTCGGCGCCAATACTATCGTGAGGGTGCTCCGCTCTTACCCGGTTCAGCACGGCTTCTTTATTCTTGACCAGGGTATCGGCAGCACTACTGCCGAATTTACCTTCAGTCATATCAGCCTGAATCCGGTCCATTATCCGCAGAGTTACCCGGTCGGTAATTTCTTCTTCAAAACCTTCCAGCAGGGCGAAGAAATTATGCAGAATGAATCCGTCACCCAGCATGCGGTCGAGCACACGCATTCCGCGAGTGACGAGAATTAACCAGACCCACAATCCTTCGGCAAATACTCCGTGATGCAAAAACATCAAAACCGGAACGAGTGCGATAAAATCGAAGAGGTGGGTGCTGACATATCGCAAAGGGTTCCAATGAAATCCACTCCGCGTAAAAAACTCAATGGCAAACAAACCACCAATGCCGACATCGAGCCAGACCCAGGCCGCGGGCAGGGGGCTTTGGAAAGCGGCCATGCCCAGAATCAGTACCCCGAGCGATACCAGCGATAATGCCAATGCCGACCAGTGGATTAACCAGTGACGCCGCGGCTGGCTATCTATAGCATCGAGTCTGTCGGCATACGTAGACCGGTGACTGATTGCTCCAGCGGCTTTTTTCGTCCCGGGACGATCAGTTCGAGCGGTTCGATTCTTTGACGAAGTCATAGCCCTAAGACAGCAAATGCACATTAGTATCAATTTGAAAGTTACTTAGAATTAGCATACACGAAACCGGGGGAAATTTTAAGCGGGGGAAGTAACAAACAGCTTAAAAGTAAAAAGTAAAACCAGTCTACACGTTGTCACACAACGCCGGTAGCTTGTTCCTTCCGTTTCGCGTAAACGAAAGAAACAATCAACAGAACTACGCCAGCGACAAGCAAGGCAATACTGTAAGTCGTCGTCGGAGCAAGCAGCCGGTCTACCAAATTGGCCATCCACGTCTGGAGCGTAGCCGGGACGTCAGTAAGCACTTTCGGCAACTCTTTCGCGGCTAAATAGCGACCGGCAAAGGCAGCGGCAAGCTCAAGAACTCCGTAGCTTAAAAATACTATGCCCAGGTATCTAGTCGCGCCACGCACCTCACGATACACCAGGGCGATTGCCGCGATCAGCACCAGTGCTAACACAATCAACGCCGCGTAGCCGAGTTGGAACCAGGCTACGTATTGCCTGGCTTGAGTCAACCCATCCTCTGCCTGGCGGATACCATCGACGAACCCGGTCCTGGCATCAGGCCCCAGAATCGCCTGGTCAAGTTGGACGGATGTTTCCAATCCCCCGGCAAAATTATCGAAAAGCTGGTTAAAAACCGTTTCTCTCTGAGCAACCGGCACGGCAGCCAGATCCGGCGGCGGTGAGGCAAATACAACATCGTGTAAAGCGGTTTTCAGACTTGACTTGAGCTGTTCGACGTTAATCGTGATCGAGAAGCTGTCTGTCTTCCCGACCAGGTAATCGAGCATCGGGTCGGCAGCCGCTTCGATTTGCTGTTTAACCACCGGCTTGATATCGGCAACAACCCCGGCAACAGCAGTATTGACGTCATCCTGGTATCCGGAGGGGGCCGCACTGAGCTGTTTACTGAGCATCTGCCTGATAACCGGCGCCAGGTCTATTTTATCGATCACGGCAGTGATAAAGTCCGTTTTCAGAATTGTGTTGCGCAGAGTATCGGCCAGTTCCGGATTCGGCTTTTTTCCAAGCAGATAATCGTAAATGGAATCGGTGGCGTCAGCAACCCGCTCTTTAAGC
>ORJL011141702.1_pt1 | contig 14297 bp, 11 predicted proteins | sample 1779941 | NCBI WGS metagenome assembly ORJL01 (sample SAMEA104232317, study PRJEB22302) | groundwater metagenome | biome: forest; feature: aquifer; material: groundwater | place: USA | collected 2011-08-07 | depth 5.8 m
ATTTCTTGGACCGGGTGGCGGAGCGCATCTGGGAGGTGGAGCGGGGGAAGGTCCAGACGTTCAAGGGCAACTACTCCCACTACCGCGTCCAGAAAGCGGAGCAGGTGGAACGACAGCTCAAGGAGTACCAGAAGCAGCAGGAGCACATCGCCAAAGAGGAATGGTTCATCGCCCGGTACCATGCGGCGGAGCGCGGGCGTGAGGCGCGGGGCCGCTTGAAGAAGCTGGCCCGGCTGGAGCGCGTGGACGCGCCGCTACAGCAGAAGGCAGTCACCTTCCACAAGGGCGACATCAACGTGACCCGCACCGGGCTGGTGGCGCTGTCCACCAAGGGCCTGAAAGTGGGCTTCCGCAACAACGGGCAGTCGCGACAACTGCTCGAGGTCCCAGACATCCAGCTGGAGCGCGGCTCCACTACGGCGGTCATCGGGCCGAACGGGAGCGGCAAGTCCACCATGCTCCAGACCATTGTGGGGCTCATCCCGCCGCTGGAGGGAGAGGTCCGGCTGGGCTACAACGTGCAGGTGGGCTACCTGCGGCAAGAGATGGACGACCTCCCGCAGGACAAAGACGTGCTGGAGGCGTTCCGGACGGTCAAGAACCACACCATCGGCGAGGCGCGAGCGTTCCTGGCGCGGTTCCTGTTCCAGGGTGAGGACGTGTACAAGCCGGTGTCCGTGCTGAGCGGCGGCGAGCGGAGCCGCCTGGCGCTGGCCCGCCTGCTGGTGACCGGCCCGAACGTCCTGGTGCTGGACGAACCGACGACACACCTGGACATCCCTAGCCGCGAGGCCATGGAGATCGTCCTGCAAGAGTACGACGGGACGCTCATCTTCGTGTCCCACGACCGCCTCTTCGTGTCGCTTCTGGCCGACCAGCTACTGGTGCTGGAGGGCGGCAGGGTGAAGCTCTTCCGTGACGGCTTTGATGCTTGGGTGGAGGAGCAGCGGCGGAAGCAGCAGGTGCGACAGCCGTCGGCGCAGGCGAAGCCCAGGAAGCAAAGCCCCAAGAGCGACGAGGCGCTGGCAAAGCGGGAGCAGGCGAAGCGGGAGAAGCAGGCCGCCGAGCTGGAGAAGGCGGTTTCCACCCTGGAGGCGCAGGTGAAGTCGCTGGAGTCGGCGCTGGAGGCGGCCTCTCAGAAGCGGGCCATCAACGACATCATCCGCCTGAGCGGGGAGTACGAGAACGCCAAGAAGGAGCTGGAGCGGGCTTTCGAGCGGTGGAGCAATTTCCAGGAGGCGTAAGTCCCCAGGAGGCTAGCCGTGGAATCGGACGCTTACGTCGAGTTCGCTGAACGGTACGACCTCTTTGGCTCCGGCGCGAACCAAGAGTTCAGCCTGGAAGGGGCCTTCTTTGAGCGACTATTCAAGGAGAGGGGTGTGAGCCGCGTGCTGGACTGCGCATGCGGTACCGGTAGGAAGACCCTGGGACTGTTTCGCGGGACGTCTCTTATAGTCATGGCGTCGGATCTATCTCCGGCCATGCTTGCCATCGCGCAACGGAATTTCGACGCCGCGGGGGCCGCGATCCCAACCATCCAGGCCGACTTTCGTGAACTGCCCCGGCACTTCTCTGAATCCTTTGACGCGGTGGTCTGTCTCGCCACATCTATCGGCGAGGTCAGGGACGACCATGAGGCGCTCCGTGCCTTCCGAAGCATGCGCGCAGTGCTCCGGGACGGCGGCATTCTGGTCTTGGATCAGGGCACCAGTGATCGGCAGTGGAACGAGCGCCCCCGGTTCCTGTTGGCCAGAGATACGCCCGCCTTTTCGAGATTCTTCGTGATTGACTACCTTGGTGGCAACGACGCCGTATACAACATCCTCGACATGTTGCGGGTGGACGGTGCCGACACACGGCTCAGCATATGGAGCGTCCGGTTGCACATCCTGTTGGAGAACGACCAGTGACGTCTTCTTACGGAGGCGGGCTTCAAGAGCGTTGAGTTCTACGGGGGCTTTGACCGTAGTCCGTATGACCGTGAGCGAAGCGGCCGGCTGATAGCGGTTGCCACGAAATAAGCCCCATAATAGCCTGTGCACGTGCCGTGAGGCGCAGTGAGTCAGTTCCCCAATTGCCCCGCACTTACTTCAGTTCCCGTATGTAGCGTAGCTTCATGATGCCGATGCCGGAGAGAACGACGGCCAGGCCGCCCATGAGGGCCACCGCCACGCCGGGGCCGGAGACCTCGGCGATGGCGCCCGCGACCACGCTGCCGAGGGGCACCAGGCCCTGGTCCATCATGTAGATGCTCATGACGCGGCCGCGCACGTCGTCCCGGACCACGGTCTGAAGGATGGTGTTGTTGGTGGAGTTGTAGACCATCTGGAACGCGCCTACAAGGGCAAGCGCCAGGAGAGAGAAGAGGAAGAACGGGGACAGGGCGAAGAAGATGACCGCAACGCCCACCAGAAAGCCGCCCGCCATCAGGAGGAGGCCCTTGCGCTGGAAGTTGCCGAGGGAGGCGAGGGTAAGCGTCCCTATGAGCGCGCCCACTCCCATGGCGGAGAACAGGAGCCCGAGGCCCTCCGGCCCGATGTCCAGCACGTCTTTGGCGAAGACCGGCAGAAGGGTCTGGGTGGCGGGCATGACGAGGAGCATGGGCACCAGCGCCATCAGCAGGATGGTGAGCACCACCTTGTCGTTGCGGACGTAGCGCATGCCTTCCTTGAAATCGCCGAACATAGAAGCGTTGCCGCGCCGGGCGGCGTTGGGGATCTTGGCGGGCAGCACCATGGCCACCACGCCGATGTAGCAGAGCGCCTGGATGAGGAAGTTCTCTCCCGGTCCCAGCACGGTGATGAGCACGCCGCCGATGGCCGGGCCCACGATGCGGGTGATGTTGAACGCCGCCGAGTTCAAAGAGACGGCGTTCATGAGGTCTTCCCTAGGCACCAGACTGGGCACGATGGACTGGCGCAGCGGCATGCTCACCGCCCACCCTGCGCCGGTCAGGAGTGTGAAGGCGAACAGGTGCCACACCTGCACGAAGCCGAACAGCACATCCATGGCGAACAGCGCCGCCACGGCCGCCATGAAGAGCTGGATGCTTATCAGCATGAACCGCCTGTTCATGCGGTCCGTGGCGACCCCGGCCACAGGTCCTACAAGGAAGAAGGGGATGGCGCGCACGCCGTTGATGGCCCCCAGCAGGAGCGCCGAGCCGGTCATGTCGTAGACCAGCCAGCTAAGGGTGACCTGCTGGATCCACTGGCCGCCGCTGTTGAACAGGGTGGAGAACCAGATATACCGGAAATCCCTGTGGCGCAGGGAGCTGAAGGTCTTGAGGCTGAAGCGGGCTTTGGGCGGCCTACCGCCCATACCGGACTGCGGCGCCGACGTCTGCGGGGCATGAACGGCCATACGTAGTTATTCCCTTACCGGCTGATACTTTCACAACTGCGATACTTTCCTACATAGGAAGTATACACTATTGTGTGCAGTAAGGGAAAGAAGCCGCCCCGAGAGTGGAAAGGCGCAAGAAAAGCCCGCGCCGTCCGTGGGGCTTGTCTAATAGGGGGGAGCGAGTCGCAACCCCCTTCCTGCGTGGGATTGCTGCACTCCTGTTCGAGAGGTCCAGAAGAGGCGTCGGGACCTCCGCACCAGCTTCCCAACAGTCAACCGGGGTCTGCGGGCGGGGCACCCTCCCCCCAGGCGCATTGGGGATGACTTCAAAGAAGCGTCAGGCGCCGGGCGCCACGGGCTGGGCCGCCACACGCTCCGGGAAGGGCCGCCCGTCCAGGAACTCCAGGATCGTGCGGGCAGTGAACTCTGGGAAATCCAAATAGACGTTGTGGCCCGCGCCCTCTATGACGGAGAACTGGCCCCGTGGGGCCTTCAGCATCTCGGCGCGGAGCGTCGCCAGCTCCTCCGGCTTGCGGGAACCGGCCATGAGGAGGGCGGTGGGCATGGCCAGCTTGTGGAACAGGGGCGGCAGGCTGTAGAAATCGGTGAGGCCTTCCTCTTCGTTGAATGTCTGGGGGGCCCACTTGGACTCCACCTGGCCGTTGGGGTGCTGCAGCACCTCATGCTGGAGCACGGTCTGGATGACCTCTTCCGGCCACTTCTGAGTGTCCCGGTGCCAGTGGAGGTATTCGTCCAGGGCGGTGCGGCTGGCCCAGTAGCGCTTGCGCTGGTACTCGCTCTTGACCCAGCCCTTGCGCGACTCCGCGGTCATGGTATGGATGATCTCTTGCAGGTAGAGGCTATGGAACATGTCCGGCCTGTCCAGGGCGGAGAAGACGGCCACCATGGCCCCGTAGGAGTGGCCCGCCACGCGGATGTTGTGCAACCCCAGCGCATCCACGAAGGCGAGGAAGTCCAACTTCCGGTCCTCCGTCTTGTAGCCGCGCCATGTCCACTCGCTGTCACCGTGGCCGCGTCCGTCCGGAACGATCACGTGGAAGCGGTCCGCCAGGCGGCGGGCCACGGGGTCCCAACTGCGCCCGCCGCGCTGGATGCCGTGGAGGAGAACAAGGGCAGGGCCGTTATCGCCCCAATCGGAGTAGTGCATGAAAAAATCGCGGACCTGGATGTAATGGCTTGTAGGGTCCACGGAAGGCCTCCTCACTTATGTGCAGCAATCATACGACGGAGAGGCGGTTGAAGGCCACAGGTCTCCACACTCACCAAGGGATGGGAGTCTAGCAACACACTACGTGCTTATACTCGGGCCCTTTCGACCCTAATAGTGATGATGAGCGTGAACGGTCACATCCATCCGTGGTTCCGGCGGAAGCCGGAAGGCCTCAGGCATCGCGCCGAGCGGCTCTCGCGTCCTCACCCACGCAGGAGGGGACGGGGTGGCCCAGGAGGAAATCGCGGAGGAGGTTGGCGGTGTCCTCCGGCCTCTCCATATAGATGTTGTGGCCGGCGTTAGCGAAGACGGCCAGATGTCCGCGCGGCATCTGCCGGAACGCGGCCTCCGCGCGGGCAAACTCCTCCGGCGTGTGGTCCTTTGCGAGCATGAGGAGGACGGGCACCTTCAGCCTGGGAAGATCGGGGAAGAGGTCGTAGGCGTCCGAGGCGCGCTCCTCGTAGTTGAAGCTCTGCGGCGCCCACTTCGCCTCCACCTGGCCGCTGGGGTGGGCCACCAGCTCGTTGCGGACGATGTCGCGGATGACCTCGTCGGCCCAGATGCTGGTGGTGCGGTGCCAGCGGAGCGTGGCCTCGAAATCCTCCCGGCTGGGCCAGTAGCGCCGTGTGTCCGTCTCATTCCGCGCCCGCTTGAGGGAGGTCTCCACGTCCGTGGTGATCATGGGGTCGACGGGGGCGAGCTTGCCGAATACGTCCGGCCGGGCCAGCGCGGCGAAGATAGAGGCTGTGCCCCCGATGGAGTGGCCCGCCACGGTGGCGCCCACAAGCCCGGTCGTCTCGAGGAAGGCGATGAGGTCCTTGACGCGGCTGTCCATGGCGTAGCCGCGCGGTGTCCACTCGCTATCGCCGTGGCCGCGTCCGTCCAGCCCGATGACGTGGTACTGGCTTTGCAGGCGTCGCGCTACGGCGTCCCAGCTCCGACCCGTGCGCTGGCCGCCGTGGTAGAGAATGACCGCCGGGCCGTTGTCGCCCCAGTCCACGTAGTGCATGCGAAAGTCACGGACCTTGACGTAAACATCGCGCGGTTCCAAAAGGTGTCTCCCATGATCAGCCTGAGTTTGTGACGTCTGCGCCCCTTATCCTACCCTGCTGCACACGGGGGGAAAAGGGAGCGGGACTTGCCAGTCTGGCCCGCTCTCCCAGCCTGCCGTCCACAGGGGACATGCCAGATGGCTCTAGCCAACCACCTTCCGCGATGGTATTTTCCCCCTGTCGGGGAGTCTGCTTGGAGGCGCCGTATCAGCGAAGCGCACTCCCTCGCGGGGTATCGAGGTCTTGGACCCATGAGCGCTGGAGAAGCCAGAAAAGGAGGGTCGTATGGGGAGAGTGGTCCACTTCGAGATCGGGGCCGAGGACCCGGCGCGGGCAAAGAAGTTCTATGAGGACGCGTTCGGTTGGGAGATCAAGGATAGCGGGATGCCGGGCGTGGAGTACTTGCTGGTCATGACCCAGGGGAGGGGTTGGGAGGCCAAACGAGGCAGCAACGAGCCGGGCATCGACGGCGGGATCTTCCGGCGGCAGAACCACGGCAAGGCTGCGCAGGGTGATGCCAACGCCTTCGTGTGCACTATAGGCGTGGACAACCTTGAGGGGTCCATCGCCAAGGTCAAGAGGGCAGGAGGGAGCACGCTCGGGGAGATACAGAACATCCCCGGCGTGGGCCTGTTCATTTACGCGAAGGATACGGAGGGCAACCAGTTCAGCATGTTGCAGCCTGCGATGCAGCAGGGCGGACCGCGCTAGGTCAGGACGTATCACGTATGCAGGAGGGCCGGACAGCATTGTCCGGCCCTCCTTTCTTTTGCTCTCGACAGGCCGTCCGACTATACCTCCCGCGCCACGGTGAGGCCGTACACCTTTTCCGCGCCCGCCGCGTAGAGCGCTTGGGCGCAGGCGGCGAGGGTGGCCCCGGTGGTGCAGACGTCGTCTATGACGGCAATGGTCTCGCCAGAGAGGTCACCGTGGGGGGTGAAGGCGGAGGCGACGTTGCGCAGGCGGGCGGAGCGGCTGGCGGAACGGGCCTGGGGCGCGGTGGCTGTGTGGCGTTCCAGGATGTCCTCCCGCACGGGAATGCCGGAGGCGTCGCCGAGGGCACAGGCGAGGAGCGCGGCCTGGTTGTAGCCGCGCTGACGCAGCCGGGAGCGGTGGAGGGGCACAGGGACGAGGACGGACGGCTTAGCGGGAAGCGCTTGCAGTAGAGTGGCCATCTCATGACCGAGCAGCACCGCCAGGACGCGCGTGTCCCGGTACTTGAGCGCGTGAAGCGCGTCGCGGACCACGCCCTCCATGGGGAAGACGGAGCGGATGCTGTCGATTGCCAGCGGAGCGGTCGCGCAGTTGCGACAGATGCGTCCGGAGGGGAGGGGCTCGCCACAGTACATGCAGAAGGGCGGGTGGAGTCGGGGGAGGGGGGGGGAGCAGGCAGGGCAGAGGAAGACGCCCTCGCCGCCACACACGATGCAGATGGGTGGGAACACGACATCTGCCAGGCGGTTGCCCGCTCCGGAGAGGAGTCTGATGACAGATGGCGTGCGCATGGGTGTGATTATATCTCTGGCGGAGGCCCGGGCGCGTGACATGGCATGGTGGTGCGTTCCGTAGGAGCGCTGCTCCCCGTATTTGGAGCACTGCAAACCCCGTTCGTCCTGTGGCAGGTCCCGATTCAAAGAACCTCCCCGCCGTCCCGCTGCCTTTTGGGAATGCCCCCTGGGGCTGCCAAAGGTTCAGTCCTTACGGATTATCTATAACGTGGCAAATGGCGGGGCGGTTCATGATAGAATGCTCGCCTATAGGGGGAGAGCCATGGCAGACACACCGACCAAGCCGCCGGAGAGCGGGTCCTCAACACCGCCGCCCGCTCGCAAAGGATTCCTGGGACGACTCGCCGTCGCATCGGAATCGCTGAAGTACCGGGAATTCCGCCTTCTCACCATGGGCTCCATCGTACTGGGATTTGGGCAGTGGTTTCAGCAGATCGGCTTGGGGTGGCTGGTCTTGCAGGTCACTGGCTCTCCGATCGCCATGGTGACGGTGACGGCGGTCCGTGGCTTCGCCGCGCTGGGCGTCTCGCCGCTGGCGGGCATAGCGATCGACCGGTTCGACCGGAGCAAGGTGGTGACGTTCAGCACCGGCCTGGCCAGCATCCAGGCCATCATCTTGTCCATTCTTGTTATCACCAACAACCTGGCGCATTGGGAGATCTACGCCTTTGCCATCGCCGAGGGGGTGGCGAACGGATTCTACATGCCCGCCCGCCAGGCGTTGGTCTCTAACGTGGTGCCTCGTGAGAGCCTGCCGAACGCAGTCGTGTTGAACTCCATGACGCAAAACATGGCCCGCGTCACCGGTCCAGTGATGGCTGGGGCGGTTGTTGGGCTTCTGGGGACAGGCTGGGCTTTTGCCTGCCTTGCCCTTTGCAAGATCCTGGCGGCCCTCTGGACGTGGCAGATACGCAGTGTAGCCAAGACGCAGAAGCGCGCCAGTCACAAGGAGCCGTTCCTCGCCAGCCTGACCGGCGGAGTGAAGTACGCGGTGCAGAACCCTGCCATTGGCGCAATCATCTTCCTGGGCATCATCCACTCGTGGGTGATCCTGCCCTATTTGCAGATGCTCCCGTTCTTCGCGGAAAACGTACTACACTCCGGAGCGCAGGGCTACGGCATCCTGGCGACAGGTGTGGGATGGGGCTCTCTAGTGGGGCTGGGCGCCATCGCTTTCGTGGGCAGTGTCAAGCGAAAAGGCATGATGACCATAGTGACCCTCCTTGGGTACGCACTGTTTGTGGGGTTGTTCTCCCGCTCCACCTGGTTCCCTCTGTCCATGGTCTTCCTTATGGGCGCGGGGGTGGTGTTGTCCATCCACCTGGCCATGCGTCAGACCCTCCTCCAGCTGCTTACGCCGGACGAGCTGCGCGGGCGGGTTTTTGCACTGACCGAGATACAGTCCGGCTTGCAGTCGCTGGGCGCGTTTCCCATGGCCGTTGCTGTGGAGGTCATCGGGCCGGCGGACGCAGTGAGCGCCTTCTGTATTGCGGGAGCAGCGCTGACGGTCCTGGTGGCGGTCCTTTCGCCGAAGCTGCGGGCGACGACGGTGTGAGGGGCCGATTGGGACAGACAAGCATGGCGCGAGGTCGCGGTGGACCTGACATATGCATCTAGACCCGCTCGCTCTTGCCGCGGTGCACCTCGACCTTCTGTACGAGCGAGATGAGGCCAGGTTGTTGTTTCGCTCGCGTGACGTGTCCTTGCCTACTCCGTTCCTCCATCTCACACGCACAACGGGTGGCAACCTCTGGCTTCTTTCGGCTGCCTTGTTAGAGCAGGAACGCTCTGAGCTTGTGGAAGCGCTTTCTCAGGAGCCGGTGATTGGCGATCTCAACGATATGGAAGACCGTCCTCCTGTCCTACGCGGCGTTCGGGCGCTGCTGGCGGCGAAGAGCGCCCGGTTGATGGATTACCGTGGCCCGGTATTCACGTTCCCGGACCCGTTGCCGCTGACGACGGGGAACGGAGAGATACTGCAAGAGCCGCATAAGGCGCTGACGGTTCCTGAACTGGCGTGGATCCGAGAAGCTACGCCTGCGCTTCACCCGCTATCGGTTACCCGCAATGCAATGGGTGAGATAGTGGCGGTCTGCCACTCCGCGCGCTCGACGGCAACAGCCGTGGCGGCAGGTGTTGAAACGGCACCGGACTACCGAGGACGCGGGCTTGCGGGGGATGTCGTGCTTTGTTGGGCTGCGGCGGTGAGGGCAGAAGACCGCTTGCCGATGTACGGTACGGAGTGGACAAACCATGCGTCACGGGCAGTCGCACGCAAGCTAGGCCTTGTCCTCTGGGGCGAAGACTGCTATTTCTTTCAGCCCCAATGACCACGCACGTTGACGAGCGTATGTCCGACATGGTACAAATAGGGGTACGTTTTAAACGCGCGTTGAAGGAGAGTAGTAGCGGGCTGCGCCGCTTTCAGAGAGCCGGGGGATGGTGCGACCCGGCAGCGGAGGTCCGTGAACTCGCTCCGGAGCGTCCGGGTTGAACTCCTTGCTTCTTGCGAGGATGCGTAAGCCTGGCGGATAAGCGCCCGATATCGCGCATGCTCGGAGTGCCCCGATGCTATCGGGGAAAAAGGGTGGTACCGCGGGAACTCGTGTCCCGTCCCTTTGGGGCGGGACTTTTTTATTTCTGCGGAGCCAGGGCCTCTCAATATCATGTTATCGCTATCTACGGGGCGGCGCCTCGTAGGTGATGGAAGGGGTGGAACGTAATGAAGCTCGCGGGTGGTGAGATCGTCTGCGAAGCCTTGATAGAGGAGGGGGTGGACCTGGTCTTCGGCATTCCGGGCGGGGCCATCCTTCCCTTCTACGACCAGATCCTTAAGTACCCTCAGATCAAGCACGTCTTGATGCGGCATGAGCAGGGCGCGGCCCACGCGGCGGACGGCTACGCGTGCGCAACCGGCAAGGTAGGCGTCTGCATCGCCACCTCCGGCCCCGGCGCACTGAACCTGTTGAGCGGCCTGGGCACGGCCTTCATGGACTCCACCCCTATGGTAGCCATCACCGGGCAGGTAACGCGCCCCGCCATCGGCAAGGACGCCTTCCAGGAGACGGACATCACGGGCGCGTCCATTCCCATAATCAAGCACAGCTACCTGGTGACGGATACGCAGGATATCCCCCGGATCATGAAGGAAGCCTTCTTCATAGCCCGGACGGGCCGGCCCGGCCCCGTCCTCGTGGACATCCCGCGGGACGTCCTCCAGGAGGTGGTGGAGTACACCGGCTATCCCAAGGCGGTGAACCTACCCGGCTACAAGCCCCGGGTAGAGGGGAACATGCCCCAGATCCGGCGGGCTGCGCAGCTCATCAACGAGGCCAAGAAGCCGGTCATCCTGGCGGGACGCGGCGTCCTTGTGGCGCACGCGGAGAATGAGCTGAAGGACCTGGCGGAGAAGGCGCAGATCCCGGTGATCTGCAGCCTGCTGGGCCTTGGGGCCTTCCCTGGCACGCACCCGCTGAGCCTGAGCCTCATGGGGATGCACGGCTCGGCCTTTGCCAACCTGGCGGTGGACGAGTGCGATGTCCTGATCAACATCGGCTCCCGGTTTGACGACCGCATCCTGGGCCGCGTGAAGGATTTTGCGCCGCGCGCGCAGATCATCCACGTGAACATAGACCCCTCGGCCATCAATCAGAACATCCAGGTGCACGTGCCCGTGGTGGGCGACGCCAAGGCGGTCCTGGAGGACATGCTGCCGCTGGTGCACCCCGCGCGCCATGACGAATGGCTGAAGAAGATGGAGCTCCTTAAGAAGGAGCACCCGCTGGTGGTCCGCAACTTTGACCAGACGCCTTCCACGCAGTACGTGATCAAGAAGATCTATGAGGAGACGCAGGGGAAGTCGCTCCTCGTCACGGGCGTGGGCCAGCACCAGATGTGGGCGGCGCAACACTACCTGGCGGACGAGCCGAACAGCTTCATGACCTCCGGCGGCCTGGGCACTATGGGCTACGAGGTGCCGGCGGCCATCGGCGTCCAGATGGGGCGGCCGGACCGGATGGTCTGGTCCATCTGCGGCGACGCCGGCTTCCAAATGACCCTGCAGGAGCTGGCCGTGGTCCGGGATGAGAAGTTGCCGATCAAGTACGCCATCATGAACAACGGCCACCACGGCATGGTGCGCCAGTGGCAGACGCTGTTCTACGGCAAGCGGTACAGCGCCATCGTGACCACGGGGCCGGACTTTGTGAAGCTGGCTGAGGCTTACAGCATCAAGGGCATCCGTGTGACCAACAAGAGTGACGTGGCCGCCGCCATCCGCGAGGCCAACGCCACCGACGGCCCGGTCTTGGTGGACTTCCTGGTGGAAGTGAGCGAGCACGTGTTCCCCATGATCCCCTCCGGCCAGTCTGTGAAGGAGATGATGGAAGACTCCGTTCCTGACGCCCTGATAGAGGAGGCCCGCCGGTGACCACTTCCGTTGCAACGAACAAGAGGATCATCAGCGCCCTGGTCCAAGACCATCCGGGCGTGCTGAACCGCGTGGCGAGCATGTTCCGCCGTCGTGGGTTCAACATCACCAGCCTGGCCGTGGGCCAGAGCGAACAGCCGGGCTTCTCCCGCATGACCATCGTGGTCGACGGGGTGGCCGCAGACATGGTCGACCAGATCACCAAGCAGTTGTACAACGTGATCGAGGTGGTGAAGTCCACGGACATTACGGAAGAGTCGATGGTGGCCAAGGAGATCGCCATGGTCAAGGTCCGGGCCACAGCGTCCACGCGTGGGGAGATCCTGCAGATCGTGGACATCTTCAAGGCGGAGATCATCGATGTGTCTGCGGAGACGATGATCATCGAAGTGGCCGGGGCGAGCGACCAGGTGGACGCCATGATCGACCTCCTGCGGGCGTATGGCATCCGCGAGGTGATGCGGACCGGCCAAATCGCCATGACGCGGGGGGGATAACAGGCTTTTGGCCTCAGGACAGCAGACCCGGTAGAGAAACCCGAAGGAGTGAGAATTGGCCAAGATCTATTACGACAAAGACGCGGACCTGAACCTTCTGAAGGGCAAGACCGTGGCCATCATCGGCTATGGCAGCCAGGGCCACGCCCACGCGCTCAACCTGAAGGAGAGCGGCGTGGATGTTGTGGTGGGCCTGTACAAGGGCAGCAAGAGCTGGCCGGTCGCTGAAAAGGCGGGCCTGCGCGTGGCAACCGTAGAGGATGCCTCCAAGCAGGCGGACGTGGTCATGATGCTTGTGCCGGATACGGCGCAGGCGGCGCTGTTCCACCGCGCCGTGGAGCCCAATCTGAAGCCGGGCAGCATGCTCATGTTCGCGCACGGCTTCAACATCCACTTCAACCAGATCATCCCGCCGACCAATATCGACGTGACGATGATCGCGCCCAAGGGGCCAGGGCACATCGTGCGGCAGATGTACCAGCAGGGTATCGGCGTTCCAGCCCTGGTGGCGGTGCACCAGAACGTGTCGGAGCAGGCCAAGGAGAAGGCGCTGGCCTACGCCAAGGGCCTGGGCGCCACCAAGGCGGGCGTCCTGGACACCACCTTCCAGGAGGAGACGGAGACGGACCTGTTCGGAGAGCAGGCTGTTCTCTGCGGCGGCATCTCCGCCCTCATCAAGGCGGGGTATGAGACCCTGGTGGAAGCGGGCTACCAGCCGGAGTCCGCGGACTTTGAGGTCTGCCACGAGCTGAAGCTCATTGTGGACCTGATCAACCAGGGCGGCCTGGGCTACATGCGCTTCTCAATCAGCGACACGGCGGAGTACGGGGACTATGTCTCCGGCCCGCGCATCATCACCGAACAGACCAAGCAGGAGATGAAGAAGATCCTGCGGGAGATCCAGGACGGCTCCTTCGCCCGGCAGTGGATCCTGGAGAACCAGGCGGGGCGGCCGTCCTTCAACGCGCTGCGGCGCAAGGAAGCGGAGCACCCCATCGAGCAGGTTGGCAAGGGGCTCCGGGGCATGATGCCCTGGCTGCAGCCGAAGAAGTAAGAGAGAAATGGGAAGGGCAGAAGAGCCCCACCCCATCCGTTCGAGGGCGGTTCCTTCGAGGTCCTCAGGACAGGCCCTTCGCGGTCCTGGGGCAGGTTCTCCGACTCCGCCCCGATTCGCAGACTCATGCGGGGTCTCCGCTGCGCTCCGACTTTCCGATTCGAGGACGCATACGGGATCTGCGACAGGACGAACGGATCTTTCCGCCCCGTACGATTTCGGGACAAGTCGATGGGAAATAGGGAAGGGATGCGAGCGCACGATGGTGTCTCACCGGACTGATACGGCGCGGTATGGGGGGGCGACGGCAGTGGTCCAGGATAACCGCGTCTTCCGGCGGCACGCCTGGCATGGGGGGTGCGGCGGGATCCTCGGGCTTCCACCCTCAAGGGTGGAATAAGGCGTAAGCGCGCATAAACGCTACATGGTCCCGTTCTTCGCATTCTCAAACATCAGGAGGCACTTCGTACAATGGCGGACGACAAGGTAATCATTTTTGACACCACGCTGCGTGACGGCGAGCAGGCCGCGGGCGCAGCCCTGCAATGGGACGAGAAGCTGGAGATCGCCAAGCAGCTGGACCGTTTGGGCGTGGACGTTATAGAGGCGGGCTTCGCGGCCAGCTCCCCGGGCAACCTGGAATGCGTGCGCACCATCGCCCGGGAGGTGCGGCGGCCCATCATCGCCAGCCTGGCGCGCTGCGTCCCCGGCGACGTGGACGCGGCCTGGGAGGCGCTGAAAGACGCGGCCCATCCCCGCATCCACGTGTTCATCTCCAGTAGCCACATCCAGATCGAGCACCAGCTCCGCTGGTCTCCGGAACAGGTCTTGCGGCAGGCTGTCGCCATGGTCAAGCGGGCCAAGTCCTACGTCCAGGATGTGGAGTTCTCTCCCATGGACGCCACCCGCACGGACCACCAGTACATCTTCCGCCTGCTGGAGGCGGTCATTGACGCAGGCGCCACCACGGTAAACGTCCCGGACACGGTGGGCTACGCCATCCCGGATGAGTTCGGCGCGTTCATCAAAGCTATCAAGCAGAACGTCCCCAACATCAACAAGGCGGTCATCAGCGTCCACTGCCATAACGACCTGGGCCTGGCTTCCGCCAATACGCTGGCGGCCATCCGCAACGGGGCGCGGCAGGCGGAGGTCTGTGTGAACGGCATCGGCGAGCGGGC
>ORJL010487483.1_pt1 | contig 14294 bp, 13 predicted proteins | sample 1779941 | NCBI WGS metagenome assembly ORJL01 (sample SAMEA104232317, study PRJEB22302) | groundwater metagenome | biome: forest; feature: aquifer; material: groundwater | place: USA | collected 2011-08-07 | depth 5.8 m
CAGATGGCATCCTGGCCTCCGTCGTATGTGTAGCCGTTGTCCTACAGATTATACAGCGCCGGTCCTGCCATGGCAAAACGTCGCTCTTGAGGAGCCCCCCTATTTCGCCAAAACTCTTTCCCGATCCCGTCTTGCGCCGGGAGAACGGATAAGGTCTAGCGCCGCTTCTATCGTGATTCCGACACCCAGATGCAGCGGTGGCAGCGAAGCGGGGCTTGTTGGGTCAGGCGAAAACACAAGCCTGACTTCGGGCAGGATTCCCGCCAGTACCAGGATTGGAGTTGCATGAAACACGCCGAATTTCATAAATGTATGGGAGACAGGAAAGAGTTGGAGTATACAGAACCCACGGTGGCCTGCGCGGGAAGGCGCCTTTTCAACAACCTCAGGATACCCGGCACAACGATGCGCGGGTTGAAGCGGACAGGAGCCTATAATCCTACATAAGGGACCGGGCAGGGTTCCCCCGCGCTGTTCCCTGGACCCTGACCCCTGCTACTGCTACTGACGCGCTGGCACGAGGGCCGGCAGCCGCCGGAGGAAGCGCCCTACCTCGCCCTTCTCCCAGACCACCAGAAGCTGGCTGGCGTTGAAGATGGAGCTGTAGGTGCCGCTGATGATGCCGATGAGCAGCACCAGCACGAAGCTGCGGATCGTGGTCCCCCCGAAGAGGAGGATGGCCAGAAGGGTGAAGACCACAGTCAGGGAGGTGGTCAGGCTCCGGCCCAAGGTCTGAAGGAGGCTCTGGTTCACAACGTTGTCGAAGCCCCCGCTCACCCGGCGCATGTTCTCCCGGATCCGGTCGAAGACCACGATGGTATCATGAACGCTGAAACCGATGACCGTCATGGTGGCGGTAATGAACATGGCGTCCACCTCCAGGCCGACAACCCGTCCCAGGATAGAGGCTACGCCTATCACGACCAGAACGTCATGCACCAGGGCTACCACGGCACAGGCGCCGTAGCGGAAGGGCTTCCCGACTTTGCGGAAGGCCCAGGTTATATAGAGGAGGATGCCTACCGCCGCCAGTGCCACGGCGAAGGCCGCATTGCGCACCGTCTCCCCTGCGACGATGGGTGACACAGAGTCGTAGGTCAAGACCTCCACTTCTCCAAAGCGGTCTTTCAGGGCAGTCACGAAGGTCTCCCGCTCCGCGGGTTTAGACTCTTGGCCCTCGGTGCCCGGCTTCTCAGGGGCGAGCTCCCTGGTCCGCACCAGGAACGTGGATTCCTCACTTCGCTGGATGATGGCGTCTCCGTGACCAAGACTCGCCATCTCCTGGCGCAGTTCCGACTGGTCTATAGGGGTTGAAAACTTCAGGGTCATAATGGTACCGCTGGAGAAGTCGATGCCCGGGCGCAGGCCGAAAATCAGGAGGGAAATCAGGCCCGGAATGATGATCGCCGCCGAGAACAGCAGGTACCAGTAGCGTTTGCTAACCAGGTTCAACATGGCCATTCTCCTGTAGCCCTTCCCGCTTTGCCTGCTCCGGTCTTCAGGCCGGGGGCGTCAAACCGCTCCAACATGGCTATTCTCCTGTAGCCCCCACCACCAGCTTCGGGGCCGCGGGCTGCTCCAGGCCAAACCAGGCCAGGCTGCGCCCTATCTGGGTGGACACCAGGGTCCGCAGGAAGGTGCGGGTGACGATGATGGCGGTGAACATGCTGATGATCACTCCCAGGGCCAGGGTGAGAGCGAAGCCCGTAACAATGCTAGCCCCAAAGTTGCTGCCGAACCAGAAGAGGATAGCACAAGTGATGAGGGTCGAGATATTGCTATCCCGGATGGAGGTCCAAGCCCGGGAGAAGCCGGCCTCGATGGACCCGCCCAGGGTGCGTCCCGAGCGCACCTCTTCTTTGGTCCGCTCGAAGATAAGGATGTTGGCGTCCACGGCCATGCCGATGGACAGGATGAAGCCGGCGATGCCCGCCAGGGTCAGGGTGACTGGAAGAAGCTGGAATACGGCCAGAGCCACGGCCGTGTAGACGAGCAAGGCCAAATCTGCCAGAAGGCCGGGCGCACGGTAATATACCAGCATGAAGAGCGCGACGATGCCCAGGCCTATCTCCCCGGCCAGAAGGCTTTTCTGGAGGGAGTCAGCTCCCAGGGTAGCATCGACGTCCTGCTGCTTGACTACGATCACAGGGATTGGCAGCGCGCCGGCGTTGAGCTGTATGGCTAGCAGGCGAGCTTCTTCCAGCGGGATGTTATTGATCACGCCGCGGTCCCTGATGACATCCCGCACGGTAGGAGCGGATATCACCTCGTTGTCCAGGAAGATCCCCAGGGGCTTACCGACCAGGCGGGTAGTTATCTGCTCGAACAGCTTGGCTCCCTCCGAATCGAATTCGAAGGCGACCTCGGGCTGTCCCGTGTTCTGGTCAAAGGTAACCTGGGCATTGGCGCGAAAGTACTTGCCGGTCAGCTCTTTTTCCTGGCCGTCGCTCCCCAACGCCTTGGCTATGACCCAGTCTGTCTTGCCATCGGGCGTCGCCGTCTGCTCTCGAAAGTCCATCTGAGCGGTCTTGCCGATGAGACGGACGGCCTCCTGGACATCGCGCACACCGGGGAGCTGCACCAGGATCCGGTTGGCGCCCTGACGCTGGATAGAAGCCTCTGCCACCCCATAGGCGTTGATGCGCCGGTCTATGATGCGGGCCACGCCTTCCATAGCGCGGTCGCGCTCCTTGAGCTCCACCTTGGTGAGGTCGCCTTCCATAACCAGCGAGGTGCCTCCCTGGAGGTCCAGACCCAGGCGGAGCCCCTTACGCTCGAAGCTCAAGCCTCCCAACTGGAGGCTGAAGCCGTCAGGCCGGGGCCAGACGATCCAGAGGGCCAGGGCCGCGAGAATGACGATGCCAATCAGTATCAGGTTGTTATTGCGACGCATGTCTTCTTCTCAAACCGGCTTTCGGGATGCTGACAGCCGGCTATTTCGCGCCCGCATCGGCGGCGGGCTGGGGCTCGACCTTGCGCAGGTCGTCCAGACTTTCCAGATGGTCCACGAAGAGGATGCCATTCAGGTGGTCCACCTCGTGCTCCAGGGCCTCGGCCAGAAGCTCATCGGCCTTGATGCGCACCAGCCTGCCTTCCCGGTTCAAGCCTTTGACCTTGACCACCTCGCTCCGTTTTATCCGCCCTATGTAGCCAGGCAGACAGAGACACCCTTCCTCTACTTCCCGCTCCCCAGTGACCTTGATTATCTCCGGGTTGATCAGCTCGATAACACCCTCTTCAGGTATTTCTACCACTATGGCCCGGAGGAGCACCCCGATCTGGGGAGCCGCCAGGCCCACTCCCCCCGCGGCCCGCATGGTCTCGACCATGCCGTCCAGCAGCTTATGAATAGACCCATCTATCTTGCTTACCCGCTTGCATTTCTTATGGACCAAGGGGCTGCTGGCGGGAAGGATGGGCAAAACGGCCAAGCCTCGTTCTCCAGATTGATATCACAATCACGCCGGCTCGGTGGAACACACCGAAACCGGCGATCCAAAGCATTATAGCAGAGATACAGGATCTACGTCCAACGTCCACCCCGGGGGCAAGGGGAGAGACTCCACCAGGTCCCTGGGTTCTCTTCCCCTCAAGACCAGGTGCCAGCGATACCTCCCCCGTACACGGCTGAAGTAGCAGGGAGCCGGGCCGACAACGTAAATCCCCCGATGTCCCTTTTCTTCCATCTCGGCCTTAAGGACCCCCAGGAGGCGGAAGGCCTCTCTCTCACACGCCTGGTTGTTAGTATGGGAGTACACCAGGCGTACCAGCCGGCTAAAGGGTGGATAGCCCCGGGTGCGCCGGAAGGATAGCTCTTGTTCGTAAAATGCCTGGTAGTCATGGTTGCTGGCAGCTACCAGGGCATAGTTCTGAGGGTTGTAGGTCTGGATGATGACCCGTCCCCCCCAAGGACCACGGCCGGCCCTGCCGGCCACCTGCGTCAGGATCTGAAAGGTCCGCTCCGGAGCCCTGAAGTCTGGCAGGTGCAGTCCGAGGTCAGCATTGACTACGCCCACCAGGGTTACCAGGGGAAGGTGCAGGCCCTTGGCAATCATCTGGGTGCCAATCAGGATATCGGCCTGATGTTTGACGAAACGTTCCAGGATGGCCTCATGGGAGCGGCTGCTGCCCGTAACGTCACGGTCCCATCGCAGAATGCGGGCTCCCGGCAGGAAGGCTGCGGTTTCCTCGGCCACCTTCTCGGTGCCCAGGCCCAGGTAGCGGATCTTGTCGCTCCAACAAGAAGGACAGATATCCGGAATCCGCCGCCGCTGGTTGCACTGATGGCAGACCAGCCCTTGCTCCTGGGAGTGAAAGGTCAGGGGCAGATCACAGCGTGGGCACAGCATAACATGGCCGCATTCCCGGCATACTACCACGGTGGCCGCACCCCGGCGATTAAGAAAGAGTATAACCTGTTCGCCCTTGCTCAAGGCCTCCTTCATGGCCGCTTGAAGAGAGCGTGAGAAGATGCTGCGGTGGCCTTCTCTCAACTCCTTCCGCATGTCCACCACCTCGACCTTCGGAAGAGGCAAAGGCCCCGATTCTCCGACCCGCTCCGGCAGGGTCAGCAGCTTGTAGTCTCCCTGCCGGGCATGAAAGTATGTCACCACGTCAGGCGTGGCGCTTCCCAGGATAAGCACTGCGCCCGTCAATTCCGCCATTTGAACGGCCAGGTCCCTGGTGTGGTACCGGGGGCCCTGCAGGTCTTGCTTATAGGTCCACTCGTGCTCCTCATCCATTACGATGAGTCCCAAGTTTGGCACGGGGGCGAAGATAGCGCCCCGAGAGCCTATGACCACGTCGGCGCGGCCTTCCTTTATGCGCATCCACTCGCTGTGCTGTTCTCCGGAGGAGAGGCCGCTATGGAGGACGGCGACCCGGCCGTGGAAACGGGCGGCGAATTGCTGGACCGTTTGGGGCGTCAAGGCTATCTCCGGCACCAGGATGATGCCCTGCCGGCCTTGCCGTACCGCTTCGGCCAGGGCCAAAAGGTAGAGCTCCGTCTTGCCAGAGCCCGTGACCCCATGGAGAAGAAAGACTCGCGGCCCGGCGGCGGTTTCGCTACGAAGGGCGGCCTCCAGGGACTCCCAGGCCAGTCTCTGAGCCTCCGTTAGTACCAGGGCCTCCGGGGCCGGCGGCTCCGGGGAGGCCGCTGGCTCCGGCCGGCCCTCTAGCTCTACCCGGCGTACGAGTCCCTGGCGCTCCAGGGAGGCCAGGGCCGGCGTGAGCGGGCCAAGCCGGCGCTGGGCTTCCGCCAGGTCCAGGCTTCCCCCGGCCTCTTCCAGGAGAGCCAGCAGGGCTTGGATCTTACTTCCCCGAGGAGGTTCCTCGGGCGGCGCCCCCGCCAGTTCCAGGCGGAAGGCCCGTTTGGGGCCTTCCCGCGGCTGGATGACCTCTTCTCTCTTCGACAGGAGTCTCTTGCGCTGGAGCTGGTCCAGGATGGGGTCGGCATTAAGGCGAGGAAAGGCCCTTTTCAATACCCCCAGGTCCGTTCGGCCTCTTTCAGCTATGAAGCCGTATATGCGCCTCTCCTCGTTGGACAGTGAGTCCACCGACCTGGGCGACGGCCGGTCACTGGCATATAAGACGGTCCGCATGCGAGGCTCCGCCCTTGGCGGCAAAAAGGGGGCGGCCGCTTCATAGAGGGGGCCTAAGTACCGGCGGGAAAGCCACCGCGCCAGTTCCAACTGGACTGGGGACAAGAGAGGCCCCTGATAAAGGGGCCTGATGATCTCTCGGGGTTGCTCGACCCTGGTTTCGGAGCTAAGGGAGAAAACTAAACCCGGTAGAGTCCGTGCGCCAAAGGGCACCAGGACCATGTGTCCAGGGGATAGGGTGAGGTGAGCGGGTACCGCGTAGGTGTAGGTCTTGGACACCCCGGCGGGGAAGTCCACCGCCACCTCTGCATACACCCTACTCCTTGGCCTCTTCCTTGACCCTGGCCCAGCCCTTCTCCTTGATCCGGGCGGCCTTGCCGGTCAGGCCTCTCAGGTAGTACAGCTTTGCCCGGCGGACCTTGCCCTTTCTCACTACCTCCAGACGCTCGATCAAGGGAGAATAGACCAGGAAGGTCTTCTCCACCCCTACGCTGTGGCTAATCCGCCGGACGGTGAAGGTGGAGCCGGGTCCTCCATTATGGACGCGGATAACCACGCCCTCGAAGATTTGGACCCTCTCCCGGTTACCCTCTCGAATCTTGCTGGAGACTTTTACCTGGTCGCCGGGATTGAACGGTGCGATATTTGGATTGGGCTCCACCAATACCGCTGAAGATGCATCCAATGGAATCACCCCCTCTTGTATGTTTTGGGCATACGCCCTCTAGCAGGGGCGCACGGCTGTGCGCCCCTACGGCTGTGTGCCCCTACCCTGTGGTCAAATCCTGGTTGACACAACCCTAGTGTAAGGTCTTGCGACCATTTAGGCAATACTTATTTTTATCGCAGAGAACGCTGAGGGAACTGAGACCTTGTCAACTGACGGCTGACAACTGACAACTGACAACTGACGGCTGACAACTGTCAGCTCTCTTTCGGCCGGCTGGAGGGCGTCTCCACCAGATGGCCCTGGCCGTCTTGTGGAGGTCCCAACTGAGGCGCTGAAAGCCCGGTGGACGGCTCGTGGCTATATGCCTGGGTCTGCTCAGGGGCATAGGGAGCAGTCGCTTGGGCTGAGACTTCGGCCGCTTTTCTCCGTTCCTGGGATTTCTCCACCTCAACTTCTCTGTTCAGCTCATCCGTCAGCTCCGACGACGCCCGCTTGAACTCCCGCATAGCTTTGCCGACAGATGCCCCAATCTCAGGCAGCTTGCGGGGTCCGAAGACGATAAGGGCAATCACCAGGATGATGAGCATCTCTGGCAGCCCTACGTTGAATGGCATGGCCTCTCCCTCCTCACTCTCCCTGACACCAGATCAGGATAGGTTGCACAACCCTTCCTTGTCCCTCGTTCCGTGTTCCTTGTTCCTTGTTCCTTGTTCCTCGCCAAGGCGCTCTAGCTCGGCTCTCTCCTCATCGGTGAGATCCGCCTTCTCCAACAAGTCCGGCCGCCGAGTTAGCGTCCTCAGCAGCGACTGACGCCTGCGCCATCTGGCGATCTCCCCGTGGTTTCCTGAAAGCAGGATATCAGGCGCCTTCCATCCCCTGAATTCAGCCGGCCGGGTGTACAGGGGATACTGTAAGAGACCGCTGGTCAGGGAATCGGTCCGGATGGACTCCTCCGATCCCAGGGCTCCGGGCAACAGGCGCACCACCGCGTCCACCAACACCATAGCGGGAATTTCGCCGCCCGTCAAGATATAATGGCCGATGCTGATTTCAGACGTAACCAGGTGCTCTCGCACCCTCTCGTCCATCCCCTCGTAGTGCCCGCAGATGAGCACCAGACGCTCTTTTGACGCCAGTTCCTGGGCCACATCCTGATTGAAGAGCCTCCCCTGCGGGTCAAGTAGGACCACCGGCGTGCCCGGCGGGAGTTCCAGGGACTCGACTGCGTCAAAGAGGGGCTCCGGCTTCATGACCATGCCCGGCCCCCCTCCAAAGGGGTAGTCGTCCACGGTGCGGTGCTTATCTTGAGAGAAGTCACGGATGTTGTGCAGCCGCAGATGTACCAGGCCCTTGTCCTGGGCCCGCTTGACGATACTTTCCTCGAACGGGCCGCGAAACATGGCCGGGAAAAGGGTCAGGATATCTATGCGCAAGGCTGGTGTCCGAGACCGGGTTCACCGCGGAGACGCAGACAGCGTAGAGACTTACAGGGTTGTGCTTTGTAGTGCTTTGTAGTGCTCAATAGTGCTTGGTTGCCTGCTGCGAAGCGCAGTGAAGCATCGCAGAGCACCATCATGCAGCGCCAGGCACGATCAAGCACCAGCGCAACTACTCAGCCACAAAGTCACGAAGACACGAAGGAAATCAGACATCAAGCACCAGAGCAACTACTCAGCCACAAAGTCACACAGACACGAAGGAAATCAGACAACAATATGAACGATATATGCTGCTTCGACAATGGCCTTTGCTATTTCTTCTTCACGCTCTGGAAGAGGCTTGAATTCCATAACTATCTTTGTGCCTTGGTGTCTTAGTGGCTGAGTAGTTACGCACCAGCAAGCGCCAACAAGCACAGCCAATTCAGCATTAGACCTCCCGAGTGGGCAAATGTTCTCCGACCTCGCCTTTGAGGATACCCAGGGCGTGGGGAAGGACCGGCAGCAGTATTCCCAGGGACTCCCGCACACCTTTGGGGTTGCCGGGTAGGTTGACGATCAAGGTCTGGCCCCGGGTTCCCACCACCGCCCGGCTGAGCATAGCCAAAGGGGTGGCCTGAAGGCCTCCGGACCTCATGGCCTCGGCCATGCCGGGCGCCTCTCTCTCGATAACGTCCCGGGTCGCCTCCGGCGTAACGTCCCTGGGTCCCAGTCCGGTTCCTCCGGTAGTGACCACCAGGTCCAGTCCTTCGGCGGACCAGTCCAGGAGCTTGCGGGAGATGATCTCCCGCTCGTCGGGGACGATCTCGTATCGCTCTATACGCGCCCCCATCGTAGCTACCATCTCCCTGATGGCCGCGCCGCTCAGGTCCTCGCGCTCGCCGCGGGATCCTTTGTCGCTGATGGTCAGGATGCCGATTTTGAACATCAAAGTAACTCAGTGCACCGTCTAACAAATACGCTCACGTATTTTCTTCCTCCCCGGCGGCTGGGTTAGCCTCCAGATGTAGCCGCAGGCTTTATGCCTGCGCTCACGCACTCCTGCGCAGGCATAAAGCCTGCGGCTACATCTGGATACCCTCAAGCACCTGCTCCAGGTCGCATCCTACGGCCCCTTTGAAAGGGTAATCCTGCCACTGCGATACCAGGGCCTTGCGGCAGGAATTGTCGAGTATGTAACGTACTTGGGCAGTGAGATCTTCTGGCCGGCGGATAATGTGGTCGTAAAAGTCCTTCTGCCAGGACACTCCGGGCACGTTCCGGGAAGGCTACACGGGCTGCTGCGCAGGCATGAAGCCTGCGGCTACATCTACATCTTTGCCTCCTTGCGAAGCCACCCACAGGTCCTGAAAACGCACAGTTAGATTGCTGCCGCCCTCCCATTATAGCAGGTTCGTTTTCGAGGAGGACGCGAGCCTGGCAGTAAATTAGATAACTCCCGTGCCGCCCGGACTCAGATCCTGGAAACCAAGATACGGGAGCACGGTTATCCCCAAAAAGCTAAATCTCTTCGATTCGCAGGCCCTTGCCGGACCTCAGATTCTTCCTGGCAGATTCGATAGGTTGCATGAATCGAGGATCGTTTTCCAAAAGATAATCAAACCAGTCCTCCTCCGATTCAAAACCGATTAGTAGTCCGGCAGGCTTCCCATGGCGGGTTATGATGACCTCCTCGTTTTCCGCGAGGCGCAAATATTTGGAAAGATCGTGTTTCACTTCAGACAATGCTACCTTCTTCACTCTTGTTCTCCTATCCTTTTAAGCCATGGCGCAGCCTGTGATCTTGGGACGACGGCCAGTATTTCCGCAGCATTCTCCTTTGTGTCATGCTACGTATCGTATTTACGATTCCATGAGGCCGACTCGGTTTCCAAAACCGAGTCGGCCTTTGGTACTCTTGACATATTGAAAGGCTACACGTATACTACACGTATAAGGAGGTGTGTTGTGCAGAAGAAGCTGACCGTGACCATCGATGAAGATGTCTACGAGGGCCTCCGTAAGATCATAGGGCCACGAAAAATAAGCAAGTTCATCGAGGGATTAGTTAGGCCCCACGTTGTTCATCCCAATCTGGAATCAGCCTATGCGGAAATGGCGAGAGACAAGCGGAGGGAGAAGGAGGCTGTGGAGTGGGCCGAGATTACCTTCAGGGACGTAGCCCATGAAACGGAGTGAGGTATGGTGGGTGAACTTTGATCCCTCCATCGGTGGAGAAGTCAAAAAGAAGCGGCCTGCCGTGATCATCTCTAACGATGCCTCGAACAGGTTCCTTAATCGAGTTCAGGTTGTCCCTCTCACCAGCAAGACTGACCGGCTCTATCCCAGCGAGGCGGTAGTGGTTTTTGAAGGTAAGCAAAGCAAGGCTATGGCGGACCAACTGGCGCCTGTCAGCAAGGCACGGCTCTTTCGCCGCGCTGGCATTCTTTCTCAAGAAGATATGCGCAAGATTGAGGAAGCCATCAGAATACAACTGGATATTCACTAAGAAATGGGCAATGAGCCCCCCACCCGGCCACGCCCACTCTCTTGACATGGGCCGGCGAGGTGGGTACTATGTAATTACTTCTTAGTCACGGAGATTGCCATGGGCGCTGGTACCAAGGCACGCATCATCAAGATCGGCAACTCACAGGGTATCCGTATCCCCAAGATTCTTCTTGACCAAGCTGAGCTTGGTGAAGAAGTGGAGTTGGAAGTCCAGGGTGGCGGACTGGTAATTCGTCCATCACGAGGCCCACGGCACGGATGGGACGAGCAGTTTGCTAAGATGGCAGAAGAACGAGACGATCAGCTTCTCGATGAAGAGAGCATCCGCCTAAGTAGTTGGGATACGGATGAATGGGACTGGTAGTTAGCCGTTTTGACGTCTATCTCGTGAACTTGGATCCTACCATAGGCACTGAGATTCAAAAGACCCGCCCATGCGTCGTCATATCACCCGACCAGATGAATCGACACATAGCTACCGTCATTGTCGCTCCCATGACCTCAAGAGGACGACCTTATCCTTCTCGTGTTCAGTGTAGGTTTGAAGGCAAGGACGGTCTGGTAGTACTCGATCAAATACGGACCGTTGATAGAGTCCGGTTGCTCAAAAAACTCGGGCGAGTGAACAGGCAATCCCAGGAGGCAATCCTGGCCATACTGGCGGAGATGTTTGCTGAATGAGGTTGCGGCGTTGGGCTGCTTCAACTTAGCATTCCTAGCCCGCCACACCTGCTTTTTGCCGCATGGCCGCCGCCTCTTCTGTCCTACCCAGCTTCTCCAGGAAACTGGCGTACTCCTGGTGGCACCGGGCCAGCTCTGGGCGGAACCCGGAGCCTTCCAGGGCCTCCACGCTGCCCTTGAGGCATTCCTCCGCCTTCTGGTACTGTTCCAGGGCGGCGAAGGCCATTCCCTGCACGCGCCTGGTCGTGGCCTGCGAGTAGATGTCGTCCTCCGAGACCACCTCCCTGGCAAGTTTGGCGTACTCCAGGGCCTGGGCGGCCTGGCCCTTGCCTAAGTATACCTCCGCCAGGCCCCTGTACAGCTCCGGGAGAATGCCCCGGTCTCCCGTGCTGTGGGATTTGGACAGAGCCTCCTGGTAGCTGCTCTCCGCTTCTATCAGGTCCCTATCAGCCATGGATATCTCACCCAGGGCTCGCAGGCACCAGGGCTCGGCCCATTTGTCACCCAGTTCCTGGCAGATTCCCAGGGCCCGGCCAACCAGTTGCCGGCCTGAAGCAATATCGCCCCCCCGGGCCAGGGCCGTTCCCAGGGTGAGAAGGCTCCAGGCCTCGCCCCGGCGGTTGCCCATCTCCTGGAAAGCGTGTACGGCCTCTTTCAGGTGCTCGATAGACTCTGAGAGGTCGCCCTGATTCAAGCCCACGTTCCCCAACAAATATAGCATCGAGCCCTCGACTCTCTTGTCACCTATATCCCTGGCCAGAGAAATAGCCTGTTGATAGAGCTCCTCGGCATGGTCGAGGTCTCCCCGGTGGAGGCTAAGAGTGCCCAAGAGGGGCAGCGCAGCCAGCTCGATGCGCCGGTCTCCTTTCTCCGCGCCCAGCTTGAGGGCCTCCTGTGCCCACTGCCGGCTCTCCGCGGGCTGGCCCAGATCGTGGTAGATCTTCCCCATGAGCAGCAGGGTCTCGCCCCTCCTCCGGCTCTGGTCCTCACCGGTAAGATTGTCCAATGCCAGCCGCGCCAGGCTCTCCGCTTCCCGCATATCGCCTTTGTTGCGGTACAGGTTTCCTAACTGGCGCAGGGCCTCGCCTTCCAGTCCCCGAAGGCCTCGCTGCCGGGCTTTCTCTCGCACTGTCTCCATGTGCTGGATGGCCATGGCGTATTCGCCCAGCTCCTCCAGCACCTCAGCATGATTGCATAATATCGCCAGATGCTGGTCCCCAAGGCCGTCCGGCCCGTCGCTCTCATTCCGGAGGAGATTGTCGATGATGACCATGGCCCGGGTGTAGAGACCGTTGGCCTCCACGTTAGAGTGCATGGACTTGGCTTTATCGCCGGCCAGCGCCAGGTATTTCACGGCCCGCTTGCCGGTCTCTCCGCTGGACTCCGTCCTGCCCAGGAAGGCGCCCATCTCCAGGTCAACCAGAGCCGCCTGCTCCCAGTGATAGGCCAGCATCTCCACAAAGCTCTCCAGCCGGTCAGCGGCCCGGTTCTCGATCCAATTTGCGACTTCTATGTGCTTGGCGGCCCGCTTGGCTCTGGGCACGCTCTCATAGGCTACATCTCGCACCAGAATATGATTGAAGGCCCATTCTTGCTCGCCGGGTAGTTGGGAATCGTCATCCTCCGCCACGAATTCCTTGAGCTCCAGGCTCCTGAGTCTGCTTTCCAGGGCCTCTTCCCGCATCTCCGGGATCAGGCGGGCCAGCGCGCCTTCCCAGAATAGCCTCCCGACCGCGGCGGCCTCCTGAATTACTCGCTTCTCCTCTGAGTCCAACCGGTCGATACGGGCGGCCATGAGGGCCTGGAGGGTGTCCGGGATACGGGCCTCTGTCACATCGGCGGTAGCCTGCCATGACCCGCTCTTTTGGACCAGCACCCCGTCCTCGATGAGCATCCTCAGGATCTCCTCCATGTAGAAGGGGTTACCTTCGGCCTTGCCGGTGATGATCTTCCAAATCCGCTCCGGGAAGTCCTCTGTCTTGAGCAATTGCCGGATCAACTGCTGGCTGCTCCCCTGGTCCAGAGGCTCCAGAAAGACGGATATGTAGTTCTTTTTATAGGCGCCCCAGGAAGGGCGTTTGTCCATGAGGTCCGGGCGGCTAAGGCCCAGGATCAGGATAGGTATCGCCTCCGAGCGGTCTGCCAGGTATTCGATGAAGTCCAGCAGACTGGGGTCAGCCCAATGGATATCATCGAAGACCAACACCAGGGGCCGGAGGGCGGCCCTCCTTTCGAAGAACTTTCGCAGGCCCCAGAAGATCTCCTCCTTCACGCTCTTGGGGTCCATCTCCCTGAAACGGCCCTCCGGCGCCAGGCCGATGGCGAAGGCCACGCGCTCGAAGACCTGGGAGGGGTCCTCGGCCCTTCCTGCCCTGGGGTCCCCGGGCTGCGCCTGGGCTGGAGAAGCCTGCTCTTGAATGCCCGCCATCAGTTTCTGCCTGGCTATCTCTGAGGCATCGCCGTCGAGAATGCCGCACTCCGCTCGAATGGTCTCCGCCAGGGGGAGGAAGGCAATGGTGCTCCCATAGGGAGCGCATTGACCTCTGCGCACTACGGCCGGAGCGGGCAAGCCCGCTACGTATTTCTCGAACTCGGCCGAGAGCCGGCTCTTGCCCATCCCGGCCGTCCCGAGGACCGTCGCCAGGTGCGGGCGCTTCTTGTCCATCACGGACTGGAAAAGGGTCTTGAGCCGGGCTAGCTCATCGTCCCGGCCCACCATGGGTGCGTCCAGGCCCCGAATGCCCCGCTTGGCCTCCGGCCGGGCCTTGGCGCCCACTACTTCCCAGATGTGTACAGGTTGGCTTTTGCCCTTTACCATGATCGGGGCCAGCTCCCGGTAATCAACGACCGCCCTGGTCGCCTTGAACGTACTCTCTCCCACCAGGATTTTGCCCTTCTCCGCGGCATGCTCCAACCGTGATGCCAGGTTTACCGCGTCTCCCATGACCGTGTAGTCCTTGGCCTGCTCCGAGCCGGTGATGCCGGCCACCACCGGGCCCGAATTTATGCCCATGCGCATCTCGAGCCAGAGACCGGTTCTCTTTTCCAGATCGGCCGCAAAGAGGTTTAGGGCTTCCTGCATGTTGATGGCAGCCATGACGGCGCGCTCCGGGTCGTCCTCATGGGCTGCCGGCGCCCCAAAGAGGGCCATAATGTTATCCCCGCTGAACTTGTCCACCGTCCCGCCGAAACGCTTGACCTCTTTGGCCAGTTGTTTCAGGCAGGCGTCCATCACCAGCCGCACCTCTTCGGGGTGAAGCTTCTCCGACATAGCGGTGAATCCGGAGACGTCGCCAAAGAGGATGGTGACCTGCTTGAGCTCCTCTTGGAGCAAGGAAGGCCCTGGGACTGGCGGCAGTTCTTCTTTAGGAGGCGCCGGGGGGGGGGGGGGCGGGGGGGGTGGGGGGCGCCCCC
>ORJL011624365.1_pt1 | contig 14293 bp, 15 predicted proteins | sample 1779941 | NCBI WGS metagenome assembly ORJL01 (sample SAMEA104232317, study PRJEB22302) | groundwater metagenome | biome: forest; feature: aquifer; material: groundwater | place: USA | collected 2011-08-07 | depth 5.8 m
CATTACCCCACCAACTAGCTGATAGGACGCGAGGTCATCCCGAAGTGATAGGCCTTGCGGTCCCCATCTTTAATCCAGTCACCATGCGATGACAGGACACCATCGAATATTACCCCCGCTTTCACGGAGCTATGTTCGACTTCGAGGCAAATTCCTCACGTGTTACTAACCCGTTTGCCGCTATCCCCTTGCGGAGATCGCTCGACTTGCATGCCTAATCCACGCCGCCAGCGTTCACTCTGAGCCAGGATCAAACTCTCCGAAAAAACTTGGCTTTAAATAATTCAGGCATTTATTTATGGCAGAAAAAATAAGATTTCAAAGAGCGCCAGAAATGGTTCTTAACTGGAAGTGTTAGAAGATAACAGATTAAATATATCTTGTCAAGAAAATTTCTTTACTGAAATTTCCGAGACTGGCTTTAGCGCTTGCAGGCACTTTTGGCCGATTCTTTTCAGCAAAATCACAGCCGCGCGAGCAGGTCATTGCGCAGGATCACGCGCTTGCCCTCCTCGGATATCGTCGAGCCATGCACGCAAGCGATCGCCTCCGGAATTCCCTGATTGGCGGGAAAATCACTGCCGAATAAAATATGTTCGGCGTCCGCCGCTTCCAGCGCGCACTCTAATGAGGCCGTGGATCTCGACCCGCTGGTATCAAAATATAAATTTTTAAAATATTCACTGGGAAGTTTTGATAAATCCCTTACAAATTCTCTGCGCCGCAACATTGAGTACGTCGTGTCGAATCGTTCTTTCACCAACGGCAACACGCCACCGTAATGCGCGAAGATAAATTTCACGTCCGGAAATTTTAAGAACGTTCCAGACATCATCATCTTGCCGATGCACACCGAAACATCAAAAACATATTCCAACACCGGCGTCAGCAATGGATCGCGCACGCGTTCTTCACCGATAGGGTCCATGATCTGCGGATGAACATGGACGGGCATTTTATTTTTTTGCGCGAACTCGTAAACCGGCGCGAAGTCATCGTCGTCAAGATATTTACCTTCATAGCTCGACGCCAGCGAGATCACGCGTAAACCCAGGTCCTGGATGCGTTTTAATTCAGCGGAGAATTGCGCCGGCGTATCAGCCGGGATGATCCCGCCGCCAATAAAGCGGCCTTTATGTTTGGAAACGACCGCGGCGATCTCTTTATTATAAACGTAACACAGATCTTGCCAACCGCCCATATTCAAATGCGCGTCACTGGTCGGATACAACAACAAGGCCTTTTCGATCTTGTTCTGGTCCATCACCGCCAGCTGGCGGTCGATGTCCGACCAGTTCACCTTGAAAAAGGCGGTGTTCTTGGCCACTTCCGGCGGCATGTAATGACTGTGGGAATCAATGATCATAAAAGGCTTCTGGGGATTGCGGGGTTTGTTGAGTTTATTGGGTTAAGCTCAATGAACGCAGTCAACTCAAAAAACTCAAAGCATGCGGTTTTCTTTGAGGACGTTCTCGACCTCGGTGAGGGATTTTTTCAACTCCGCGAAAAGGCTGATATTGATCGAAACCCCTTTGGCCGTCGGGACCATTTCATTGGTGCCCTGAGTCATCGTCCAGGTCCGGATATCCACGAGGTCATTGCCCTTGAACTCGCGAATGCCTATGCGGATCTCCTGGAACTTGTTTTTTTTGAACACGGCGACTGTTTTATCCATCTGTATCTCCCCGTTAGTCGTCAGTCATCAGTCTTCAGTCATCAATTTGTTTCTGAAGTCTGAAAGCTGACGACTGATGACTATTTCGCTTGCGTCTGTTTATAATCAATGATCGGCTTGGTCCAAGTCGTCAATTGATTGATGACCGCCAGCTCCAGCGGATTGGAGTTCGCCGGACAAGAAAGCGCGAAAATGGCCATATCCGCGACCGCGTCGGGTGACATCAACCGGTCCCGCTGCTCGACCGCGACATCCTTAAGATGGTCCGTCAGGTCGCTCGCTACAACCCCCGGCAATAACGACGTCACTTTGATATTATACTCACGCATTTCCCAAAAAAGTCCTTTCAAAAAAGCCCGCAATCCCATTTTTAAAGAACTGTACGTCAGAAATCCGCGCGGGATTGGATCGACTAACGTCGATCCAGAAACGACATTGATGAGATGTCCCTCCTTGCGCTCGACCATCTGCGGAATGACCAAACGGATCAAACGGACATAACCTAAATAATTGACATTAGCGAGCATTTCCATTTCTTCGATGGGCTGCTGATGAAAAGGATGCTGGCTGGAGACACCGGCTACGTTGACCAGAATATCGATCTTTTTAAAATACGTGGTGGCTTTATTGACCAGGTTCTTGAGGTCTTCCAGCTTGCCGACATCGGTGGGGATGCCGATGGCATCAACCCCGTATTTTTCCCTGATCTCTTTGACGGTCGCGTCCAAGGGCCCTTGCGTGCGTGCGGCCAAAACCAGATTAACACCATGCTGGGCCAGACGAAGCGCGATCGCCTTGCCGATCCCGCGGCTCGCCCCGGTTATGATCGCGTTTTTTCCTTTGATTGCCGGCTGTGTCATCGTTTCCCTTATATATATTAATGTTTTATAGTTAATATATTCTTAATACTACTTATTAATAGTAGTATTAAAACCCCGATCCCTAAAAATGTCAAACTAAAACTTTGGGCCACAAAAAACTTGCTGGCGCCAAAACCCAAGCCGCCGCTAATGAACCGCACCGATGAATTCAGGCTCGCGATGAGCGGTCGGTCGTCATCCGGGAAGTCGGTCAGGACCGTTGAGACCGAATTATGGCTGATCGTCCAGCCGGTGGCGATCAGAGTAAGGATGATGACAACCAAAGCGACCGGGAAATGGACCGACAAAAGCATGACGCCGCCTGCGAGCGCGCCCATCCCCAGATAGCAGGCTGCCAGGCGTCCTTTTTTGTCGGAGAGATACCCACCGATCTGCTGACCCGCCAGGCCCGCCAGCGCGGCAATGATCAAGATGAAGCTGATCGCGCCTTTGTCCAGGCCATATTCGCGCGTCAAAAATACTCCGTACCACTTATGGACGCCGTGATAGAGAAAGCTCATCGCGAAGATCAAAAGGAACACGTTGCGGATATGGGGCTTGGCCAGCGCCTTGAGATAATCGATGCTTCCCTTATGTCCCTGGTTGACCAGTGCGTTATTAAAAAATATCCAGCACAGGGCCGTGACCACGCCGAGGATAGCGGGAATCAGAAAAAGCCAGCGCCAATGCACCGTACCCATAAAGATCATCCCGCCGACCGCGGCAAAGAAGCTGCAACCGAAATAGGTCCCGACCAATCGCCCGCGGACGTTCTTCTCAAAAAAATCGCCGATCATCATCAGGCCCAGCGGTGTGGAGCTCGCCGCCGCGATCCCCGCCGCGATCTGCGCCAGAAAGATCGTTGTCAACGACTGGCTCATCCCACAGATCAAACTAAAGACCGCAAAGGCCGCCATGGCCGCGATGAGGATCGCGCGGTACGCGAAAAACCGTGTCAAAGGCGCGTATAGCAGCGCCCCCAGCCCGTAGGGGATCATATAATAGGGAACGATTTGCGAAACGGCAAAGTCGGTGGACTGAAAATCAGCGGCAATGAGCGGGATCGCGGCGGCCACCGCGCCGGTGTTAAAGGAAATGGCGATGTTGCCCAGGCAGATGAGGAAAATAATAAACTTGGTAGAATTCATAAGACTATCGACCATAGACTATAGACTTGACGAAACCATCAGGTCAATGGTCTATGGTCTATTGTCTATAGTCCGACTCTCGTTTTCATTTCTTGGCAGCGAGTGCTTCTCTTTCAATAACTTCCTTGAAGATCTTCATATTATCCCGCGAATGCTGGTTGATAAACCCCTCGATCTGTTCCCCGGTGAATTTGGTGAACTTGGGATCCATTTCAAAATCCTGCACCCAGATCATCTTGATCCCTTCGGGAACTTCAACGTAGAACCAGACGATCTTCATATAGATGAACGGGAACATCGGTTCGTGGCGGGAAGCCACAGCATAACGGTGTTCTTTATCCAGCCAGCGCTTGGAGACCCAGGACTTGCCATCCTCGTCGGTCAAGCGGAACGTGATCTCATTGCCCTTACGCTCCAGCACTTCCGCCTTGGCGTACTCCTTGCCAAACAATTCCGTCCATCGTTCAATTTTATTCGAAATATCAAACACTAATTCATACGGTGCGTTGATTGTGATTTCATTTCTTGTGTGAGCCATAACCTCCTCCTTTTTTTTAAATTTCTGAATATAAGTACTATGAGATCAATAAACACAACACCGAACAGAAATAAAGCAAAATTCACCCAAAAAGTATCCCACGGACTCCAACGACCTCCAAACGTATTAACAAAGTAAGTCCAAAACCATGCAAAAATAATAGCAATTACACTTGTAATGATTTTTGCAAGGTGATGCCCGCGAAACACTCCAACTGCTAAAGACAGACATAATGCAGTAATAACCAAACCCCAAGGAAATACTGCTCCCAGAATCCGTAATCCGATTGGGTAGTCCATCCAAGGTGGCAAAATATTGTATCGGAACATGGCGCCCCAATAAACGACCATTGGTATAAGCAACATTCCACCTATTAAATAATTGACCATCATTAACCTTAAATTATGGCCACTGCTCGGCACCACCCTGCCCCGGCGTTTTTGACTTTTAGGTTGTTCCGGGGACACTGGACCAATTCAACAGATTTCTGTTAAATTCAACCCCGGCCAATTTGGCAGACGTCTGCCGAATTCAGGCGATATCGCCTGAATTCGCTCGATATCGAGCGAATTTACCGGTTATAAACTCAGCCGTGTTTTCAAATTTTCCGGCAAAGCTTCCTTCAGCTGGGACCTGGCCTCGATCAGCCGCAGGATGTCCGCCAGGTCTTTCTGCCTTTTACTTGGTCTCCGGGTTTCGTCCATCGCGGCCCAGACCTTGCCCTGAAAAATATCCTCGATCGCGGCCACGGGTAATTTATAGCCCAGAACATTCTTGACTTTGGCACGTTTGAGAAAATCCTGATACCGGGGATCGGTCTGGATCTGGATCCTTAACGCGGAGCCCTTTCCGGCGACATTGATACTGTTGGCAAATTCCTCGAGTTTGAATTTCTTTGTCAACCGCGGGAGCAGGTCATCGATTTTCTCGCTGACAATGACGACATCCATGTCCAGACTCACCACCGGTTCCGCGTAAGCGTTCACGCCAAGGCCGCCGATGACACAAAAAGAAAGCTTTCCCTTCTTTAAAATATCGACAAACTCCTGAAGAAAATCGTCTTTCCCGTTCGCTATTTTCTTGAAAAACTCTTTATCGGTCATTTTTCACCTCACCTAACCCATAACACATAAAACAACTAAACAAACGCCACAACTCTGCTCCCCTGCAGATTCGCTTCGCGAATCAAACGCAGGGGTGCCTCGCAAGCAGTAGCAATTAAATAATTGCTACTGCTCGACACCATCCAGCACCCGCATTTTTAACTTTCACCGGCAAACAGGAAACGGTGAATCCGAACGGCTTTGGAATGGCACCAAGATTTCCCAATCGTTCCATATGACAGTATTCTCTCTTACGGCCGAGGAAGTGGCACGGCCAAATTTTACTTTTGTCCTTCGCTGTTAAAAATTCTTTGAACATCAAAAAGCACGGCCGGTCAAGGCCGATCGTGTCAACGCCCATCATCTTGATGCCTTGATCTAAAAGATATTCAACAGCGCTCGGCACCAGCCCGACGTATTTATTGACGTAATCATCCGTCCCCAATAATTTATCACCGCCGGTATAAAAGAGAACTATATCCATCGGCTTTAGCGTATAGCGAATAGCGGCCAGGGCTTTAATAACGTCGTCTTTTGCGATCGCATCCGGAAATTTCTTGTGAGTAAAATCAAGTACAACACCGGGGCCGTAACACCATTCGAGCGGAACATCCATGATCTGCTTGGCGGGCTTGCCTTCACAAGTTGAGCCGTAATGGAATGGCGCGTCCACGTGACTGCCCATATGGACGGACGAATTGACGATCTCCAGAGACAGCATTTCGCCGTCGGGGATCTCCTCTTTCGTTGCCACCCGCTCGCCCTTATCAAAACGTTCCTGCCCGTTGGGCTGTTTTTGCATCACAACCCAGTTAAAATGCTCCACACCCGCGGCATGAGTGATACGCTCGATCTTGGCGGCATGGGTCTCAACAAGAGTGTCGTCGATAGGAAGGCTTAGATCGATGATCTTCATTTAAAATCTTCCGGATTTCAGTTTCTGCTCCAGGATCCGGACCAAATGGACCCGTTCGTCCTTGTCCAATTCTCTGGTAGCTTCCTCAAAACGCTCCAGCCGCTCCTTGTGCTGCGTAAAATAGATCAGATCATCCATGACCCTGGTAGCATCGTAGATCAACGCCCGCAGCTGCATGGCAACATCCGTCCCGAAATCTTCCCCCTGCAGGGAACATATGCTATCAACGAGCCTTTTTAATTCAGCCATCCAATCGTCATAGTTATTTTCCAATTTAGTATAATGCTCCGCATCGCCGACGATCCATAATCTTAAAGTTTTATCCTGGCTCGTCGTCAGTTCCTTGCCGTCCTTTAACTGCTTAATAATCTCCTTGATCTCTTTCTCGGTCGAAGTCTGAACGCCTTCTCTTAATTCGCCTTCCAGCTCGCCCAAAAAGGTCGAGAATCTCATCAGCGCCTCGCTTTGTGGCCTTTGGGATAATTTGCCGAATTCCTTCTCAACCGTGTTCAATGCGTCGTTCAATGTACCCATCGTGAACTCCTTTTTAAAGATTTCGTCCCGGGAGAATACTCTGACCCAAGCAGATTTTAATGCCCACAACCGCAACCCGGCCCATGACCGCTACTGCCGGCGGGTTTCTTGGAAGCGATGATGGCCACGATCTCGTTGAAGGAATGGGTTTTTTTGAGCTCATTGTCCGTTAACGGAATACCGAACTCCTTCTTGATGGCGACCGATATCTCCACCATTTCGGTGGAGTCGATCCCCAGCGATTCATCCAGCTTGGCGCCGGGCACGATCTCGCTTTCCTTGATATCGAGCACCTTCTTTAAAACAGCTTTCACTTTGCCTGCTAAGTCCGTTTGGGTTTGCATCTTATTCTCCTTTAATTAGCTTTGAGGTAATCCCTCGCCTGCGGCTCGGGATGTTTTGATTCTTTCTAAATTAAGGCTTTTGTAAAATCAAAACACAGTTGATTCCGCCGCGACCACGGTTGATGATCATGGCATTCTTGATCTCTTTATTTCTTGCTTTATTCGCACAGTAATCCAGATCGCATTCGGGATCCGGTGTCGTCAAATTGATCGTCGGGGGAACAAGGCTGTGTTCCATGGCCAAAACGGTTGTGATGACATCCAGCGCCCCGCACGCGCCGAGCATGTTGCCAAAAACGGATTTGGGCGCCGAGCAAGGGATCTTTTGGGCATTGCCGTCAAAGACCTGCTTGATCGCCATTGTTTCCGTCACATCGCCTAATTGCGTACCCGCGCCATCGAGACAGATGTAATCGATCTGGGATGGTTCGAGCTTGGCATCCTCAAGCGCGATATGGATGGCACTGGCTAAGGTCTTGCCGTCTTTGGCCGGGTCGATACGGTCAACGCCATCGGTCGTTGTGCCGTAACCGATGATGTTGGCATACACGTGCGCATTGCGCGCCTTCACCCTCTCCTGCGGTTCAAGGACGACGATCCCCGCGCCTTCAGCGATAGCAAATCCATCGCGGTTTTTATCAAAGGGCCGGTACGCGGTCAGCGGTGTATCATTTCTATGAGTAAGCTGGCCCGAAGTGTTACAGCACAATAAGGCGTAGGGTGTGACCGGCGCTTCCATGCCGCCGGCGATGATAAAATCATTTTTGCCGCGATTAAGTGTCTTGGCCGCGTAGCCGATCGCCATCAACGAACTCGCCCGGTCAGCGACGACGGTTTTGCTATATCCTTTAATTCCATAATGAATCGAAACCTGTCCCTGCGGTGCCGCCGGAAACCACGCGGAAGCCATAAACGGGCTGACACCCTCTCTTCCTTCTATATACATGTCGCGCAATTCGGTTTCGGCGTACAACCAGCCGCCGATGGCATTACCCATAAAGATCCCGGCGCGTTCCAGATTTTCCTGCTGCAGATCTATTTTCGCGTCCTGTAGTGCCAACTCGGAGGCGACCAGCGCCATGTGCGAGAAAAGATCGATCTTCTTTAAAAGCCGCGAAGAAACGTTGCTGTACGCGTCGAGCTCATGGACATGCCCGGCGATATGCGAGGCGTATTTTGAAGCGTCAAAACGGGTGATCTTTTCAATGGCCGAGCGCCCGTGGCTGACGTTCGACCAGAATTTGCGTTTGTCCATACCGCTGGGGCTGACGATTCCGATCCCTGTGATCGCTATTTTATTCATTCTTGATTCCTTTGTTAAGTCATCAGTCATCTGTCTTCAGTCATCAGAAAAAACTTCGTCTGATGTCTGAAGACTGACGTCTGACGTCTAAAAACTAGTTTCCATTGAATCTCTTTAAGACCATCGCCGAATGGATTCCGGAAAAGCCGCTCGAAGTCTTGAGCATGCAATTGACCCTTTTTTCGCGTGACTTGTTGGGAATATAATCCAGATCGCACTGCGGATCAGGATTTTCCTGATTGATCGTCGGCGGCAAAATATTTCTCTCGAATATCATCGCCCCCATGGCCAGCTCGATCCCGTTGGCGCCGGCCAAAGGGTGGCCGATCATGGATTTGAGTGAGCTGATCGGGATCTTGTACGCGTAATCACCGAAGACCATTTTGTAGGCGTTCGTTTCAAAGACATCATTTTGCCGCGTCGATGATCCGTGCGCGTTGATATAATCGATCTCCTGCGGTTTAACGCCGGCATCTGCTAACGCCAAACGGATGCAGGACGCTTTGGCATCGCCTTCCGGCGGCAGGTCGGTCATGTGGTACGCGTTATTGGTCGTGCCGAACCCGACGATCTCGCAGTAGATCCGCGCGCCGCGGCGTTTGGCGTGTTCCAATTCTTCGACGACCAAGAGCCCGGCCCCTTCGGAGATGACAAAGCCATTACGTTTGGCATCGAACGGCCGGGAAGCTTTCTCCGGAAATTCGTTGTGCACGGACAAGACATTGACCGTGTCGAACGCGCCAAAGGTGATCGGAGTGATCGGTGCTTCGCTGGCACCAGTGATCATGATGTCCACATCGCCGTCGGCAATGGCTTCAAAGGAAAACCCCACGGAATCTGTTCCGGCGGTACACCCCGTTGAGATCGTATTGCACACGCCATGCAGGCCATATTTCGCGGAAATTTCACTCGAGGGGGTATTGAACATCGCGGCGTCATAAAGGTCGGGTCGCACGATCGTTGGGTCAATGGGCTTTTTGCCGCTGTCGGTGACCAGGGCGAACTCTTCTTCCATATATTTCGTGCCGCAGATGGCGTTCGCCAATGACACGCCCATGCGTTCACGGTTGACTTTCGTCAGGTCAAGGCCGGAATCCTCGAGCGCCATGCGCGCGGCCACGACCGCGAACTGGACGTAACGGTCCATGCGCATCGATTCATCCCAGCTTAACCCTAAAGCGACGGGATCAAAATCGCGCACCTGCGCGGCGATCTTGGTATTGAACATCGAAACATCGAATTCCGTCACGCGCTTGACCGCGGAAACGCCAGCGATCATATTCTTCCAGCACGCCTCTTTCCCGACGCCATTTGGCGATATAATACCAACTCCGGTAACCACAACACGTCTTGACATATTTTTCCTCACTTTGATTCTAGATACTCGATAATCCATCGAGAATCGAGCATCCAGCATCAAACTTTTTGTTTAAGCTCGAATGCTTCCTTAATTTCATCCACGGTATAATATTTCTTTCGTTGCTCAACTTGATGGACCATCTCAACAACGCGCGCATTCAAGGGCGCTTCGCTTGCGCTGCTGACCATCTTCAAAACCTGGCCGTTGATGTAATCGATCTCGCTGGTCTTCCCACGCATGATGCTTTGCAAGATCGAGCCGTACAACGGTTCTTTACTTAACGTCGTCAAAGTCTTATTGATGATTCCGGCGGCTTGCTCCAGCGGCATATTGGCCATTCCATAAACGCGCTCCGCCGGGAATTTAGGCAAGGAAACCAGCTGAATACCGTTTTTCTGGACGATTGCCAAGCCTTCTTTCAAAAGTGAAATGCTCAGCCGGCACAGGTCCATATCCGCGAAAGTCTCCTGCATCGACTTGCCCGCCAAGGCCGGGATGCAATTATTGAAATTCACAAAGAGCTTGAGCCATTTCATGCCCGTGATATTTTCCGACACCGTGACCTGGAACGCTTTTTTCAATATCTGTTCGATCTTTAAAACGCTCTCATCATTGGCCGCGAACGGTTTTCCGACGATCCAATCGCCTTCAAAGTTGAATACCACCTCGCCCGGCTTGGTGTACGTGGCACCGAACATCACGATGCTGCTATAAAGCCGCTCTTTGCCAAAATGTTTGGCTAAAATCGTGTCAGACTGGACGCCATTTTGCGAACTTAATACCAGGCATTTCTTTAAAAAAGCCTGATTCTTTGACCAGGCTTCTTCAATGTCCTGGGTCTTGACCGTAAAAATGACCAGGTCGTATTCCCGATCCAGTTGTGTTAGCGCCTGGACTGAAAAGTTTTCCTCACCGCGCGCGCCGGCAACACTCAGGCCGTTTTTCTTGATAGCCTCGACCTGGTCTTTGCGCCCCACGAGCACAACATCTTCTCCCGCCTTGGTCAAATAGGCAGCGACGACGGACCCGATGGCGCCAGCACCTATAATCGCGATAGTCATAGACTTTCCGTTTAGTTAGAAGTAAGAAGTAAATATTATTTTGACCGCCATTCCGGTAATTTTTCTTCTTACTTCTTACTCCTCACTTCTTACTTTTACTTTTGTTCATGCTTCTTATAATCAAACCCCGCCTCCTGCAAAAGCCGGATCATCAGGCTGTAGAAGGCCATCGGCACCTCGGAGAAAAAGGCGCGGACAACGTCCTGTTCTTCCACCCTGTCGGCGCCGCGTTCGCGGGCCAGCATAGGCGCCTTCTTATCGACGACGATCTTGGCGATCTCCCGGTGGAACAGGGGGATCTTGGTGATCATCTTTTCGTATTTCTGACGGGCGTTTGGTTCCCAATCTATTTTTATTTGTACATTTGACATCTGCTTTTCCTTTTATACTGTCACCATGTCATCCGCAATATCATTGTGACCTTGTGTCTTTGTGACTTTGTGACTTGGCTATTTCGCCGTGGCCGTTACGCGAGAATTCGCTTCCCACTTGGCGATATTGTCCATAAAATCCTTCACGCAGACCTTCACCTTGTCATGGTAATTGCTGGTGAAGATCCGGTGGATACGCTCCGGCTTGGAATAATACTCGCGCATACACCAGGCCCCCATGCGGCCGACGTCTTCAATCGTCAAATGGTCCGTCGGAACGACCGGGTGCTGAAAGTCCCAGTCTTTCATATTGATCTTGTCCGGATCAAACCAGCCCTTTTTGATCCCGTAGCGCCAGTCCGGCGAATTGGGGACTGGTGTCAGGTAATCCAGAGCGAAGATATCGGGATCGATCTCATCGGCGATCTGCAGACGTTTCTTGATCTTTTCTTCTGTGTCATCTTTAAGGCCGATCAAAACGGTGCCCACGCTCCCGATGTCATTCTCGCGCAAGATCTGGATCGTTTTCCTGATCTGGTCCACAGTAACACCTTTGCCCTGCTTGGCGAGGGTCATGTCGTCTTCCACTTCAACGCCCGTCAATGCCAGAAAGAGTCCGGCTTTTTTCATCAGGGGTAAAATATCATGCTGGCTGATCCACTGGTCGGCACGGCCCAGGCAGACCCAGTCGATCTTGTTGCCGCGTTTGATCTTTTCATTGCAGAACTCGACCATCGCCTTTGTGTCAGTATTAAACGCGTCGTCCTGAAAAACGACGGTGGTAATGCCGTATTGCTTCTCCAGGATGTCCAATTCATCAACGATGCGTTTGCCGCTTAAACCCCGCCACGACGTGAAATCCTTGGTCGCGGTGCGGCTGTCATAAAGCGCCCATTCGTAACAGAAGTGGCATTTGCCCGGACACCCGCGGGAAGTCATCAATTCCGCGAACGGTTTCCAGTAGGTGTGCCCGACGTACTTGTCCATCGGAAAAAGGTCGTACGCCGGCATAGGCAGGGCATTAAGATCCGGGATCATGTCCCGGTGCGGACCGACACCGATCGTGCCGTCCTTGCGCCGCGAGACTAATCCGGGGATCTCCCGCTCGTCCTTGGGGCTGCTGCCATTCATGCTCTTAAGAAGGTCTTCCATGGTCAACTCGGCTTCCCCGATCATGATGTAATCGATGGTCGGGTTCAAGCGCATCTGGCGTTCCCAGTCACCGGAATACCACAACCCGCCGGCAACGGTCTTCACCTGCGGCATCGCTTCCTTGATAAGACGCAAGCCTTCGTTGAAGTACCAGATGACCGCGGCCCCGCAGGTCGAGTGCAAAAGCTCACCGACAAAGACCATGTCCGGCTTGGTGTCCTTAACATATTTGACCATGCCTTGCCAATCCATCTCCAGCGCCCGGCAGTCCAGCGCGTCGACCTCGGCAAGTTTCTTTTCGCGCAAGTAAGCCGCCAGCTGCGCGTGCATCTGGTTGGCGGCCAGATGATACCCGTGCGAATCCCAAGCCTTAAGCGGTGGTGTTAGAAATAACACTTTCATCGAACCTCTCCTTTTTTTAATTTTCGTTTTATTAAAAAAGCTAATACCAAATATAAAGCGATTACGTAAACTATTAACTCAAAATTAGCAACGTCATTACTTTGACTTATACTAAGAAAATAATCCAGTGCGCTGTCGATTTGATAAAGCAAAAAAGGAATAATTAAATAGTATGTAAACTTGCCTAATGACATTACTGTCATCATTGCCAAAATAAATGTTATAGCACCTACAACCACATTCATTGCTGCCAATGGTCCTCGCCCGAAAGGGTTTTGTGAACACCATTTTGAATCTTCCACGCAAATCCCTATCCATGTAAAGGCTGTGAATAGCGCTAGTAAGTTTGTAACCATAATAGTGCTCATAACTATGTTTATTGCTACAGATTCTCGAAAATATTTTTGATTATTCATAATCAAATAACCATTCTTTAACAAAAAAATATATTGCTTGTCAAAACCAATTAGCCACTAAGGGCTTTCCCCCTGGAGTTTGATCCGTGCAAATATTCTTGCTCTGCGTATATTCTAAAAGTCCCTCGACACCAAGTTCACGGCCAAAACCGCTCTGCTTGTATCCGCCGAAGGACGCTGCATTATAAAATCCACCGTAGGTGTTGATCCAGACCGTGCCGGTCTGAAGCTGCTTGGCCACGCGATCAGCTTTGGTCAGATCTTTGGTCCACACACACGCGGCCAATCCAAAATCCGAATCATTGGCAATAGACATTGCCTGCCCTTCATCTTTAAATTTGATGACCGCCAAGACCGGGCCAAAAATCTCCTCTTGGGCCACTTTCATCTTGTTCGTGACATTCTCCAGGATCGTCGGTTCAAGATAAAATCCACGCAGGGGCACAAAATTTTGTGCCCCTACAGCAGGAATTTTTCCCCCGCAGGCAATGGTGGCCCCCTGCTTGACCGCTTCCTCAATATATTTCAGGGCTTTCTGCTGCTGTTCCTTGCTGACAACCGGGCCGAATTCCGTCTGATAATCCAGCGCATTGCCGATCTTTAATTTCTTGGTCTTCTCGACCAAAAGCTTCATAAATTTGTCGTAAATCCCTTCCTCTAATAATAAGCGTGAGCCGGCCGTGCACATCTGCCCCTGGTTCATAAAGATCGCGGACATTGTCCCACCGACCGCGGTTTCCAGATCACAATCACCAAAAACGATGTTTGGGGACTTGCCGCCTAATTCCAAACTTAATTTCTTAGCCGTCTGGCTGGCCAAGCGCATAATCTCACGCCCTGTCTCGGTCCCGCCGGTAAAACTGACCATGTCCACACTCTTGTCGGTCACCAAAAGTTGCGCAGCATCTTTATTGGTCGTGGCCACGATATTCAAGATTCCCGCAGGTAATCCGGATTCCTTAACAAGTTGCGCCAGACGCATGATCGACGCGCAGCCGACGGAAGAAGGTTTCAAAATGACGGCATTCCCGGCGATCAAAGCCGGCGCGATCTTCCACGCGGCCATGATCAAAGGATAATTCCAGGGAATAATACAAGCAACAACACCCA
>ORJL011641393.1_pt1 | contig 14293 bp, 10 predicted proteins | sample 1779941 | NCBI WGS metagenome assembly ORJL01 (sample SAMEA104232317, study PRJEB22302) | groundwater metagenome | biome: forest; feature: aquifer; material: groundwater | place: USA | collected 2011-08-07 | depth 5.8 m
AAAAGCACCTGCATCTATTTTAGCAGCATGAGTATAATTCATCTCATAACCTCCACCAAAATATCCCCCTGTTGTGTTCCACCATATCCCTCTATCTACTTTCTTCACTGTTCCATCATTATTATATTGAGAATAATCATAAGTTACATTATTCGGTGCAACTGTATTATTCACATCAAAAGGCATATACAAAAGAAGCGAAGAATCATTAAGAGTTATGTGTGATAATGGATAAGCTTCTGTTGTAATATTATTTTTAATAGAATTAGCATCATTTGAAGCAATACTTACAGTTGGGTCAACAATCCAATCCAACTCAACGCTGCTTCCAACATCTCCGCGAACAAGCAAATCAAATGTGTCTTGGCTTCCATTCAATTCAGTCAAATAAACTTTGTATTCTTTGTCTTCGTTAATTCCTTCAAAAGAAGCAATTAATTCATTCTTATCTTTTTCATAAACTTCAATCTGTGGAATTGTAATGTTATGCTCAACAAGCCATCCATATCCCTCACTAATAAGTTCTTGCTCTAATTGATTGGCTTCGTCATCCAATGAATTGGCAATTGAAATTCCTGCAATTGCAATTAAAATTACAGTTAAACTTATAATTCCGATTAGTATAAACTTATCTTCAATTCTTCTTTTTATCTTTATTTTATTTTTCATTTTTTCTCCCATTTTTAAATAAGGCATTCAGAAAATCATTCTCATTTAACAGAACATATTTATTAACAGATTTAATTAAATGGTTACTCCTTGAAAATGGGGTATTTCTTGTCTTCTCGTAATAAGTATATAAAATTGTTTTTACTCCATTCGTCATTAAATTTTCTAAAACTGGAACAAAATCGCTATCAGAAGAAATCAAAATAATTTTCTTTACATTAGGATATTTTATTGGCACATTCGTTAAATCCATAGCCAATAAAACATCAACTGCTTTTTGCTTAAATATAAATGCTCCATCAATTTTTAGTCTCTGGCATCTTCCTTCTCGAACAATAATTCCTTTTTCTTTTAAGTTATTTATAAATTTATCATATCCGTATCTCCTTTTTTCTTCCTCTTTTGTGGGATTATCGCTTTGGAACGGCGGAGCAGTATAATAAAAAATATCCTTACAATCAAGTTTCTGATTCTTAGCCAAGTTTTTTGCAAATAAAACCTTATCAAATTTAATATATCTCCCTTTTCCAAGATGTTTACTTAATTTTTCAAGAAAAGCCTCATCAATAAATACCAATGTATCTTTGAGAATTAAAGACTCATCCGGCGACCCTTGCAGATCACCGGGGAGTATACTACTATTTTTAGCAATTTCAACTTTATAAATTTTTCGTTGCTCTTCAATTCCTCTTTTTATCTTTATTTTATTTCTCATTTTTTCCAACCAAAAAATTTATATAACTGCTCTTCTCTTAATTTCCATAAGAGGAAGGGAGCTTGACGAATCCCACGCTTGACGTGGTTAGTAGGATTGACGGCTCCAATTACTCTTATCATTTTCTTTTCAACCATTTTATTTTTCATCTTCATCTTCCAATTTTTCCTCAATTATTTCCCAATATCCTCCTTTATCAGGACCTATCCTTCTTAGAACGCCTTTTTTCTTCAATTTATTTATATTATTCTCAATAGCAGTATCACTTATCCTAATCTTTTCCGAAAGTTGTTTTTGAGTAATAGAAGAATTATTTCTGATTAATTCAAGAATTTTTAACTCATTTTCTCCCAACTTTTCTTTAAAAATTTGAGAATATACAATCGCCTTTGTTTCAAGTTCATGAAGAACATATTTTAAATCTCCGTTTCCATTTTCCTTTAACAAACTTCTAACACTAATAATTCCAGAACCATACTTCTCAATAAAACCAATATCATACATATATTGCGAAAGTATTTTATTAACCGGGCTATGCAACGGTCTTAATGGTGTAACCCCCTTCGGAAAATGCCCAGGATTAATTATTTCTATTCTGTCATCAAAAATAAAAATTCTAACATCTGCTGTTGTTTCATAATCTCTATGTATTAAAGCATTTATTATTAATTCTCGCAAAGCTTTAATAGGAATATCAAACTTATCTTCTCTTTGAAAACTCTTCTCAGTTCTAAATCCCATAAAATTAATATGTTTTCTAAGAAATTCCTCTACTTGTTCAACCATTTCCCACAACACACCACGTCCATCTAGTCTATCAAGTATTATACCACTAATTTCTCTCCCTTTTATTCTTACTGCTCTTAACTGTGCAGATGAAATAAATTTTAACGGATCTTTTCCAAAAAATAAAATACCTGCATTTGTAGGTTTAAGGTTTTTAATAGCCATAATATTTTCTAACAATTGATTAAAAGATATTTTCATATTCTTAGAAATATTTCTATGCATTTCTTTCTGCTTCAAAAACCATTCAACTTTCTTTGCGTCTATCTCATCCAAATCAGCTCCTTTACAAATCTGCTCATCCCAATAACTTCCAGAACTCTCTTTCACTAATTTCCTTATTTCAGAAGCAGACAATAAATGATTGGATTTCCCAATTCTCTTGTACGCTTTTCCTCTGAAAAAAACAGGTTTTTCGTAACATTCTCTAACTTCTATAACAATAATATCTTTCCCCTCAATCTTTCCTACTTTAACTATAGGATAAGTATGATTATCTGTATTCTGTTTAATATAATTAGTCAATTCTTCAATTGTCTTTCTACCAATTTCAACTCCTTTAATATCACCTTTATCAGAAATTCCTACTAAAATAGTTCTTCCATTAGAGTTCGAAAAAGCAGAAACACTTTTTCCAATTTCGTCTTTTACGCTTAATGACTCCTTAAACTCAACTTCCTCGCTTTCGCCCTCTTTAATTAATTCTAAAATTTTATTCTCCATTCTTATCACAAACTCCCCCTAATTTCGTCAAGCCTTAATTTTTTCTTATAAATATCGCAAGGAACATTTACTCCATTAATCAAAATAGTTGAATTATCTGCACAAGCGCGTGCATAAATCGTAATATCCTTTTCTGATGTCAAAGGCTGCTCAAATGTAACACGAACATAATCGCCAGCAGGAATAGAAGTCCAATTTCCATCTCTTGCTTTTACAAGCTCATAAACATCTTCAATAAATGTTCTATTACTATCTAAATGTTCGGCTTTTATAATCAAAATTATCTCAAAAGTCTGATTAGAAAGATGAGGAACATTCCACTCAATATAATCAATTACGCCATTTTCATCTAAATCGCTTGCATTGAATTGAACATAACTATTGTTTTCGCTCCAATAAATCTTTATTTTGCTCTTATCTTTTATGCCAAAACTTTCATCAATTTCAGAAAACGCAAGAACATCAGTATAATTCAAGTTATCAGGCCCAGAGACAATTACTCTTTTTCCATTGCTTATATTTTCTTCATAAGCTTGCGGAGCTTCAGTGTAATATTCAATAATATAATTAGTAGCAGAATCATTCAAGCTAACTTCCACGAGAGCTGAAGAATTGAATTCTTCTATAGTTCTTCCTGTAATTCCTCTGAATATGTTTCTGAAGAATCTAGTAATTTTAGACTCTTTTTCCAGCTCAATTTCACCGCTTACTCTTCCTGTAATTCCTTTTATTTCAATCTCTTGTCCATCTTCTATTTTCCTCACGCTAATATTTCCAGCTCCTTCCAATTCAATTGTAATATTTTCTGCCCCTTCTACTGAAATATTCTTAGTCCATTTAACTGGCTTTCCTACAATTATCCTCTCTCTTTGTGTTTCAATTTTTATTTCTCTGCTTGAAACAAAAATCTCAAATTCATTGCTTTCTAAGCTTTCATTTCCAGAATAAGCAATTATTCTTGCTTTTACAAAGCCAACAAGCTCCAATTCAGGAATTAATGTAAGAATATCGTCCTCAAATATAACACTTATATTACTTGAGTTTAGTTCATATCTTTCAGCTCCAGCAAAATATTCACTCAAATTAATACTTGTATTTCCATTCCTTGCAATTCTTATATCATCTATATTTTTAATTAAGCTTAAATTAATACTACTAATATTCTCAATTAATGTTATATTAGTTTCAATTGTTTCATTAACAATGCTCTCATTTATTTCAATTAAGCCTTCTTCTTTTTCTTTATCAACTATTTCTTCTTTTTCTTTATCAATTATTTCTTCTTTCTCTTCGCTACTTTCAGAAACAACAATCTCTTCTTCAAGCTCAACAATCACAGCATTATTATAAACTAATTCAACATTTAGCTTTCCACTCTCAGTTACATTAATTTCAAATTTATCTAAATCAATTTTTATTTCTAATGTTTTATCACCTAAATATTCTTGTCCAAATCCTTCTTCAATTATTTTATAATTCGTGCTAACTTCAGCCACATTATCTTTTATTTCAAGTTTAATTTCACTATCAGAAATAGAACTGCCATTTGCTTTTACGCTTTCAGAAACAATTTCTGCTGTCTGCTCCTCTAAATTATAGCTGAACATTTCCCCATTTTTTACTTTTCCAGGAACAATTATTTCATTTTCACTAATAGCTGCTCCTGTAATTGCACTTTCTCCAGAAATCTCTGAAGAAACATCTCCAGAAGAACTAGCTACAACTTCTGAACTTTCACTAGCTTCTGCAGAAGTTGTTTCGCTGGAGTCTGTTGCAGCACTTTCTCCAGCTTGAGAAGGAGTTTCAGTTGCTTCCCCTATATTTTCTACTGGCTCAACAATATCACTTTCTCCTTCGGCCCCAGATGGAGTTTCAGTTGCTTCTTCTGTATTCTCTGGTATAGTTTCTACAACTTCCCCACTTGGTGTCTCTATAGGCGTTTCAGCTCCTCCAGAACTAGATTCTTCGCTATCACTAAAAATTCTAAGCTCAAATTCAACTTCAGGATAAAATTCTTTTTTTCCAGCTAGCCCGTATCCCTCTCCACTGCCAGTAACTCCTGTATTTTCAGCAAAAAAATCTCCAGAAACCACACTCTGGCTAACAAGCTCGCTCAAGCTAAACTCTTTAATTTGCTCGCCAAAATTAACTCTTATTTTAGAGTCTTTAGGAATCAATTCTCCTTCTTTCAAATTAAATTTCAGGCTTCCAGATAATTCCTCCCCAGCTTTATATGAAGAAGAAACATCCAAAGAAGCCATTCCAACTATAAAACTATTTTTATAAATAAAAAATAAAAGTAGGAGAACTAACAAAAAAGCTAAAATAATTCCAAATAACTTAAAGCTAATAAATTTTTTATTGGAAGAATCATCGGTAACTCCTAAATAAGTTGTAACGACTTTATCTCCAACTCTTTTATTTTCATAGAGATAAGGCCCATATCTCTTTCCATTCTTGTAAGTATATTTCTTATGCACCACTTTTTGTATTTTTTGTAGGAGAAATTACCTTCCACCTCTAAAAAACTAAGAAAAATAACTTTATAAGCATTTGCACTGATTAAGATATTTAAAATTATATAAAAATGTAGGAGAAACTAGCTCTTGAATTAATTAAAATTTCCAACCCATTTCACAGGCTCAATTTGCTTCGTCTTATCTCTCTTATAAATAATATAACCAACTAATAAAACAATTCCAATAATTAAAATAATAATTCCAATTATAATATAAGCCGTACTTGTCTTCTCTTCAACAATTCCTTCAGCCAACTGCTCTCTGACTAATTCCCTATTCAATCCAAGAATAATTCCAGCTCCATTAGCATCAGCTCTTTTAACAGCAACATACATTTCTTGCCCACCTAGCAATACAGGCAAAATAAGTTGCCTTATAGATATTTTTATGTTTACAATGATCGAAGTGAGACAGATATTATTAAGAAGCACAACCTTATTTAATTAAAACATTTATCTAATATTTCTTTATCTAATCGTATAGATTTATCACATTCTTGCTTTAGATGCCATGAAAGGCTAGGCTTAAAGTATGCGTTCTCTACGCTCTTACCTTTTTCTTGCACTACTTCAACAGCAGGAACAAAATCACCGTCGCCAGATACAAGAATAGCAACATCAAAAGTATTTTCATAAGCTCCCTTTACCATATCTACAGCAATGTGGATATCGTCGCCTTTAACAACATAATAGAATTTGTTCGTGCCTTTTATTTTTCTTTTCTGCAATCTGCTTAAAATTAATTTCATTTTGTCAGTTGCTTTAATTCTCTCAAAAAATTTTTGTTGCTTCGTATATGCTTCTGGATTTGCATTATAATCTAACGGAGCATTATAGTAATAGATTCTTAACAAATTTCTATTTTTGCCTGCAAGAAGCTCGCCTAATTCCAAGAAATTAAAGTTAATCAAATGCTTATCATCTCCATAAAAGCTTTTCAGCCCGTAATAGAAATTACTGCCATCAATAAACAAAGCTACTTTCTCCATGCAGAACACAAGAACATAAGCTTTAAAAATATTTACACAATAAGTATATACAATAAAAGAAGTATTAAAAGCCCGGTCTTACCGAAGCAATACCGGGGAGTATATAATATATATACAGAAAAGAAGTTTATAAGTCTTTCGATAGTATTTTTTTACACGGTGAAGACATATTTATAAACTTACATAAATACTTTCTCTCATGCTAAATAAAAAGGAAATGTGTATCTTTAATATTCTATTTTTCTTCAGGCATAATTATTTACACAACATGAAGTTTTTAATTATTTTGTTGTATTTTCTTAAGAACAATAATTCTTATAAAATCCAACATCTTAAAAATATTCACTAAATAGCTAAAGAATAAAAGATAAAAATCTAATAGCTTATTATTCTTATTTTGCTTTATTTTCCAACCCACTTCGCAGGCTCAATTTGCTTCGCCTTATCTCTCCTATAAATAATATAACCAACCAATAAAACAATTCCAATTACAAAAATAATAATTCCAATAACAATATAAGCCGTGCTTGTCTCCTCTTCAACAGAACTCGCTCCCAACTGCTCTTGAACAAGTTCTCTATTCAATCCAAGAATAATTCCAGCCCCATTAGCATCAGCTCTTTTAACAGCAACGTACATTTCCTGCCCACCTAACAATACAGGAAGTATGTCATCTTTAGGAATTAAATAATCTCCATTTGGAACTTTTAGCAAAACACCTACTTCACTAACTTCAAATCTAATTTCATAAAGTATGCTATACAAGTCAAGCACAACAGAATCAAGCAAGCCAATATCAACAAATCCTACTTCTCCATCTTGAAGAGATATTTTATCAATACCTTTGTTGCTTATTAAAGTTTCATTCTTTATGCTATCAACTTTAGGCTGTGGCATTATATAACTGCCGCCTCCTCCACCTCCACTAGAATAACCACCACCTCCACTAGTATCAACAGGAGCTTGATAATTTATATTTAAAGTTCTAGTTTCACTGTTTCCAATATTGCCCGATGAATCAACACAGGAAATACTCCAATAATAATATCCATTCGCTAAATTAACGCTAAAGTTATTTTCAATTGAATTTTCTATTGCGCTATCAACTCTTGTTTCAACGCCAAGATAAAGAGTACAGCTACTTATAGAAGAGAAATCATTAGGTGTGTAACTAAATGTTACGCTATTGATATTCAAATCATTTCCATCTGCAGGAGCGACTAGATTAATAATCGGCCCTTCATTATCAACAAAAACAGATAAAGTCCTAAAATTAAACAAAGAAGAATTTGCACAATTTCCCCATATATCACAACTTCCAACTTTATAATAATAAGTTGTATTTGACAATAAATCAACTAATTGCAATGCATGAGCAACTAAATAATCTAGCTCAAAAACATCCAAGCCTAAATTAGTTGCCAAGCCATAATAAATTCTTGAGATTGCACCTTCATCAGTCTGCCAGCTAACAATTACAGACTGATTTGTAATTGAATTATTTACAATAGAAGAAATTACAGGAGGAATTATATCAATAACAGCGCAATTATTATCATTATTATCTATCAAGCCATTACAATCATTGTCTTTTCCATCATTGCAATTTGCTTCTATAATTTGATAATCAGCTCCGTAGCTAGCTATTGCGCATCCAGGCCAATTTCCTCCTGTGCAAGTCTCTTGCGAACCAGCGCAAACTCCTTGCTGCAATGCACAATTCCTTGTCTGTCCATTAGTGCAATTCCCCAAAGGAATAAAAGTATAATTTCGATAACTTACCCACATCATCTCGCCAAAATCACTTGTTCGAGCACCAGCAATTCCTAAACCTCCTTTGTTTCTACCAAAAAGCTGAGGAAACCTTCCTATCCCATCGCGAGAATCAGTGTCTTGAATACACGTGCTTGGAAACTGTGAAGACGCGCCTGGAGCAGGCCCATACGTTTTTTTATAAAATTCATTTGTTATGTTAAAAACACAAATAGCCGATTGTGAAGGAATAGTTTTTCTTGGTCCACATTTATATGTACCATTCCCTGGACCAAGAACCCTATAACTAAAAATCTCTGTATAACTGCAAGGCTGCCCAGAATAATAAGAATTAGACTCACAAATCCCAGCAGCACAATAGCTTCCAGGACACGATAAAGAACCATTCGTTCCTTCTGCCGCAAAGGTACAGATTTCCCCACTCCTCGTTCCATTAAAGCACCTTCCCATGACAGGCGCACAAGAATCAGGTTGAAGACCAGCCCCTTCAATCATAAATCTGTCCACATAATCTAATAGAGAAATATCCACACCCAAATCTTCTTTCAGTTTAGGTATCATCTGAAAAACAAATGCTATATATTTTGTAGGATGAAACACGTTTCCCTGATAACTACCAGATCCAGGAGAAGTCCCACCGTCAATACTTTCATATGGATCTCTTGCCGTCTTGCCAATTGGAAAAGCCACAAGATCATTCCAATACACATTATGGATATCTCCAGACGCTATTTGTCCCCAATAAGCCCCTCCTGTAACAGAACTCCGATAATACGAAATATCTTCCCAGAAAGTATTATTGGTTCTAGCGAGAGGAAAATCTGCTTTTAGTTCAAGAGAATTCAACATCGTACCAGCAAAAACGAACGGTAAAAATCTTCCTACACCATTTCCCCCCCCACCTAAAGTCCAACTATGATTTCTCCCGTATTCAAGTGCACCTGAAAAAGTTCCATGAAGATCAATCCCATACTGAACAACTCCGATAAGAACAGGCAACTTATCTTCCATAGAATGGTTCAACATCAGCCAATTATAAACTTTAGAGTCATGTCTAGCAATATCACCTCCCCAAGTATCTCCAGGCCAGATACCGATTGAGTTATATGGAATATACCACGTTGATCCTACAGAAATAGTAAAGAAGTCAAGTCTAGTCATCTGAAATTCTAACAAAGCCTGTTCTTTTGTTATATAATCCGAAGGCAAAGGATTGGGAAGAGCTAAACTTGGAAGGAATTGAGTTTGTAAATTCCTTACAAGATATAAAGGCTTTTCTGTACTAGAAAAAGGAGGCCGAAACGCATCTGTGGGAGGCATACTATCCAAAACAGTAAGAATACTTGCATCAAGAATACAAGAGAAACAAACACCATTGTTATAAGGAGCACTTCTAACTTTAACCAAAGACAAATTCCCAGAGGCAAGATATGGAAGCGAGGGCATTAAAGAAGCATTATAAGTACTAATACCTCCGAAGACATAGCCCGTGCGAGAATCAAAAGCCGCGGTAGTCCAATCTTTAAGAGGATGCACTTCTTTCCCAGGATTTACCATCCAGCCATGAAGCGAGGCAGGAGTCGTCCCGCTACTATTTGTATAATTATCCGGTGTAATTCTAACAATATTCACAGGCCCAACAACCCACCAATCTCCATTAACAAATTGCCCTACCCTATAACATCTATCAAAAAACCAAGTAATATTCCATTGAGAAACATTATCAGCATAGCCGCTAGAACAAGAAGGTGCGAATAAAACTCTCTCGCCTACGAAGCTCTTCCAAGTATTAAAAATAAGCTCTTTAACAGCTTCTTTCAAAGTCAAGAAAACAGCAGTCTTGCCTAAAATAAAATCAGATACAAAAACCAATAATAAAAGAATAGCAACAAAAACAATTCCAAAATATAATAATCTTTTCTTTACTTCAGCCCTCTTTTTCCTCATTATTAATTTAAAAGCAAGTATTATTTAAACTTTTATACATTTCTATCCTTTATATCTTTTATTTCATGCAAAATCTTCAATTCATTAGAATTTAATAAATCTCTATTCTTGCTAAATTCTTTAAATTGCTTATCGTTAATATAAGAATAAAGATATTTTATATCTTTAAGCCTTCTTTCAAAATTAATTCCAGGCAAAGCTAAAGCTAATTCATCGCCTTCTTTAGCTTCTTGAACACTCTTTTTATCCATTTGCAAGCCTTTCACACGCGCCACTTCATTTCCATTTTCATCAATTAAAGGTATGCCTGTTTTTACTCTTCCTCCAAGAACACGGACTCCAAAAATAGCAGGATTAGAGTTTCTGAATATATGCTTATGCAATATCTCTAGCTTGCAAATAGTTGCAAGCCCAAGCAATCTTTCCCTTTCAATCTCAATTTGTCTTGAGCTTCTCCATTTTTTCAATTCTTCTATTAACTTATAAACAACATCATTAGTTATTAGCTTTATATTCTCTGATTGCAATCCTTCTTCCTTGCCTACATTAAAGCCTATAACAACAGCATCCATAGGATTTATGTTTAAATTAGCTTTAGCAGATATTAAATCTGTCTTCCCAATAGGCCCAATTCCAGACTTTACTATCTTAACGTGTTCTTGCCTTAGCAAATTAATAACTGCGTCTAAACTGCCAAGAGAATCAGCTTTTACAATTATCCCTTCTTTATCTAAATTAATTGCTCCAGAAAGTTCTTTCTTCAGTTCTGTCTTTAATTTCTCAACATTTTTTGTTATTTTCTGAAAAGGCATGCCAGGTAATACACCTTCTTTATTAGTAAGATGAATTCTAACTCCACTAGCGGCGCTAATATGCTCAACTCTTTTATACTTAAAAGACAAAGGTTCTATTTCTTCCAAAGCCCTAATTTTTGATATTATAGGCTCATTAAAGCTAGCAATAATTATTTCATCGCCGACATTTAGCTTTCCATCATAAAGTATAGATTCAACATAATCCATAGATTTCTCTTTCTTAATTTCTAAAATAACGCCCTTAGCTTCATTAGATATTGTAAGTTTCTCCTTCAAAAATCTCTGGCACAATCCACATAAAACAAACAATAATTCAGATATGCCTTCTCCTGTCCTGGCAGAGCAAGGCACTATTGCGACATTCTTGCTAAAATCATCTATATTATAAAATAAGTCAGAATCAAAGCCATGCTCTTTCAAAGAAGATTGAAAAGTTAATAAATCCTCTTGAAATTCCTGGCTAGCGTGCATAGGCTGGCTCTCAATAGAATCTTTCAATCCAGAACTATTCTTCTTCCACCCTGAAATGCTGTCTATTTTATTTAAAGCAATCAAAAAAGGCGTCTTATATGTTCGTAATATTTGCAATACCTCTGCAGTTTGCGGTTTTATGCCTTCTTTAACAGCAACAACTAAAATAGCTAAATCAGCTAAACTTCCTCCCCTTCTCCTTAAATTTGTAAATGCAGCATGTCCTGGCGTGTCAATAAATAAGAATCCAGGAATATCTAATTTTACGTTATTTTTATCAATTAAAGGGCAAGTCTGCTTTATTTGGCTTAAAGGATATTTAGTATAAGATATTTTTTGAGTAATACCTCCGGCTTCTTTTTCTTGAAAATGAGTTCCTCTAAAATAATCCAAAATACTCGATTTGCCGTGGTCTACATGCCCAACTATAGTTACGATAGGCGAGCGTAGCTGATTTTGATTTTCCTTGTCCATGTTCATTTCTCCACATGTATATTTTAAAATAAGTGCGTTTATAAAGATTTATAAATCTTAAAAATATGAAAATTTATGGCAAAGTATCAGAATGTAGACTGGAAAAGATACCATGAACTTATAGATATTAAAGCAAAAAGAGAGTTTAGTGATTACGAAAGAAAAGAATATGAAAAATACATGCCTATTATTGAAAAGCTTGATGCAGAAGAAGCAAGAAGATGCGGGCCTGTAATCTGGAGATTAATCAAAAAACATAAAGAAGAAATGGATAAAATTGATAATTTAACTGAAAGATTAAAAAGAGAATAAAATGATTAAATAACTCCAGCTTGTTCAATTGCTCTTTTCCTCTTTTTCTTTAATTTTTCAGGAACATCAAGAAAATTGTCTTCTGTAACAACACTTTCACCTGTTTTCTCTTCCAGCTCTTTTCTTGCATTTCCAGCAACTTCTCCGCCTTGTCTTGCAGCTGTTTTATTTTCTTCTAATCCACGAACGTCTTTTGTCTTAGCTATTCTTGTAGTTGCAGCTTCTCCAAGCATATTAAAAATCAATTCCAAGTCATCCATATGGTCTCTTAAGTTCTCTCTTTTAAGTTTCTTATGCTCTTTATATTCTTCAACTGTTTTTCCAAATGTAGCCTTAGTTATCTCATTAGTTAAAATTGCAAACTCAATTTCTTTTTGTACTCCCCTATTTTTCCATTCATCAGTAAGCTCTTGTCTTATTGCAATGCCTCTTAATCGCTTTTCAATCCATTCCCTAGAATATCCTTTTAATTCGTATAGCTTCTTCATTCTTTCTTGAGCCAATTCTGGATTTTCTATCTCTTGAACTCTTTCATAGCCTACTTTAGCCAACCATCTCTTGAAAGGTTCTGCTTTCTTAGAGGGAATTGACTGTATTATTCTAAAAATTCCTTCTGTGTCAGCACAGTCTGTTTCATATTCCTTGCCATCTCCTGACTTCAATTTCAGTTGTCGACAAAATGTCGATAACTCAACTCCACTTCCCTCTCTTTCCCTTTGCTTTAATCTATACCAGTAGTCCTTAGCATCAACACTATCTGTCAAAGCCCTAACTACATCAACCACAGAAAAAAACCATTTATCAGTAACTAACTTTCTTCTTATAGTTTTTCCATTAAAAATAGCTATGTGTGTATCTTCATTTTGCTCTTTTTCTTCTTTTTCTTCAGGCATAATTATTTACACAACATGAAGTTTTTAATTATTTTGTTGTATTTTCTCAAGAACAATAATCCTTATAAAATCCAACATCTTATAAATATTCACTAACTAAAAAACAAAAGATAAAAATTTAATAGCTTATTATTCTTATTTTGCTTTATTTTCCAACCCACTTCGCAGGCTCAATCCTCTTCGTCTTATCTCTCCTATACAAAATATAGCCTACAAGCATAACAATTCCAACTACAAAAATAATAATTCCAATAATAATGTAAGCCGTGCCTGTCCTCTCTTCAACAGCACTCTCTCCCAACTGCTCTTGAACAAGCTCTCTATTCAATCCAAGAATAATTCCAGCTCCATTAGCATCAGCTCTTTTAACAGCAACATACATTTCCTGCCCACCTAACAATACAGGAAGTATGTCATCTTTGGGAATTAAATAATCTCCATTTGGCACTTTCAATAAAACACCTTCTTCTGTCAATTCAAATCTAACTTCATACAAAACATCATACAAATCAAGAACAACAGAATCAAGCAAGCCAATGTCAATAAATCCTACTTCTCCCTCTTGAAGAGATATTTTGTCAATGCCTTTCTCACTTATCAAAGTTTCATTTATTTTATCAACTTTAGGCTGTGGCGCAATATAGCTGCCACCTCCACCTCCATTGCTAGAATATCCTCCCCCTCCACTAGTATCGACAGGCGCTTGATAATTAATATTCAGCGTTCTAGTCTCGCTCTCCTCTCTGTTGCCAGATGAATCAACACAGGAAATACTCCAATAATAATATCCATTGGCTAAATTAACACTAAAGTTATTTTCAATTGAATTTTCTATTGCATCGTCAACTCTTGTTTCAACACCAAGATAAAGAGTGCAACTGCTTATAGAGGAGAAATCAATAGGCGTATAACTAAAGATTAAGCTATTGCTATCCAAATCACTTCCATCCGCAGGGTTAGCTAAATTAACAATTGGCCCCTCGCTATCAACAAATGCCCCTGCCAAAGTTCTAAAATTAAACAAAGAAGAATTTGCGCAATTTCCAGAGACATCACAGCTTCCAACTTTATAATAATAAGTTGTATTTGACAACAGATTAACTAATTGCGAAGCATGAGCAACTAAATAATCTAAATCTAAAATCTCGCTCCCTAAATTAGTTGTCGCACCATAATAAACTCTTGAATTCGCCCCTTCATCAGTCTGC
>ORJL010423185.1_pt1 | contig 14289 bp, 12 predicted proteins | sample 1779941 | NCBI WGS metagenome assembly ORJL01 (sample SAMEA104232317, study PRJEB22302) | groundwater metagenome | biome: forest; feature: aquifer; material: groundwater | place: USA | collected 2011-08-07 | depth 5.8 m
AAGGATGTGGAAATGACTTTCAAATGGCTTTGGAATATATCCAGAATCAAAAACTGCATCATTCATCTTGAGGACGCCGTCCTCCGCCAAAGGCGGATTTTTTGCCGCAGCAAAAAACCTTTAGGGGACGGAGGATGTCACAATTTATTTTGGTTATTTTCGCTTCTCAGAAGACTTGGACTTTACGTATTTGAATCAAAAAGAATTTTTGGGATTATCAAAAAGCAAACTTAGAGAAAGTATGTCGAAAAAGATTAATGGAATTGGAGAATTGATTGAGCCTATCGCAAAGCAATTAAATTTAGACTTTAAAATTGAGAAAGAAAATAGAAAATACTTTGAGTTTGGAGGAAGTAATGCTTTTGTAACTTTTAAGCTGTGGTATGACTCTATCGTCCTAAATAAGCCCTCTTTTATCAAGATTCAAATAAACTTTATAGAAAAACTAAATTACGAGATAAAAGAACTACCTGCAGTTTTTATTATTGGCAATAAAGATAAGAAAGAAATTGAGCTTTTGTTCAATGATTATTCTTACTTGTTGAATCCTGTGAAGATTAAAGCTTATGATTTAAAAGAGATTTTTATAGAGAAGGTTAGAGCAATATTAACAAGGCGAGGAATTAAAGCGAGAGACTTTGTTGATGTATTCTTAATAATAAAGAAGGATAAACTAGACTTGAATGATTTTAGGAAAGAAATAACAGAAAAGATAAGCGACATGTTGAAGTTTGAAAAATATACTCTAAACATAAAGAATAAGGAAATTCAACTTAAGGATGATTTGATTTTAGGAGAAGAAGAGGCATTAATGTTAACTCCAATAGACAAAGGTTTTCCTAAATTTCTAAAAGAATTTAATGTTTTCTTAAGAGAAATAATAAAAGAATTGAAAATTTAGGTCAGGGGAGCACGTAACTGCTCATTTTTGCAGAGTTTAACCTTACTCAATTCCAAACCCTAACTTTTTTGATGGAAAAACCTTATCGTCGATAAACCTCTTAGAAATATCGTGCTAACCTTAACCTAAGGTTAAACATCTCGTGGGGGCGTTGAACTTTCGAATTTCTTTTAAAAGAAAATAACTAATGCAGTTAAAGCAGCTAGCACCAAGGAGAAAACATAGAGGGGTCTTGAACCCATGAATATTCTCATTCCATCAAGCTTGCTGAAGGGAATTAGATTGTAAGCTCCAAAGTAAAGAGCATATTTTGAAAATTCATAAAGAATGGACGGGTTAGGAGAAACGAAAAGTTTTGCGATAACTGCAAGAAGAAGAACTGAAATTAAACCGTAAAATCCTATCATGGCGTCATCCCATTCCATGACTGTTGAGAATCTTCTTCTTCCATAAGCTTTCGATGCTTTTGATGGAAGCGCTTCTGATTCAAATTGTAGGAATGTTAAAAATTTAACTGAGCCTGCTGTTAAAAAACCTATCAGCGCAGGAAGAAAAAAACCAATAGGCACTGAAAATGGAAGATAGGATTTTTTTGTAATCCAGTATCTGCTCCACTTCCAGACTTCATGCTCTATTTTTATGTCTAATTTGCTTGCTGTTATTTTCTTTGCGAAAACCGAAACAAGAATGATTGTTAAGGACATCAAGAGATATGCTGGAATTTTTGCGTAAGAAAAAAAATTATTGTTAAAACTTAGTATTAATGTGAATATTACAATAGCAATTATGATGTGGATGACTTCTTTTTTTGTAACCATGATGTTTTTAGGAAAGAAGCATATAAAAATGTTAGCAATTTTATATTTTACTTTTTATAAGATTCCCTTTCAAATCTTAAGAATGGTTGATTATTCCGTTCAACCGTGCCTTCATATTTACCATTTTTGAGGGTTCCCGCATAGACTAATGTTCCTCTCATTCCGCCTACGTTTACAGAAGTAGAATCATATTTCTTATTAAAGATGAAAGTATTTCCTGTTATTGTTCCTGTAAACCCTGCTGTTCCTATTACATCTTCTATGTTGCCCATTACCTTTCTAACACCTGGTATTTCTTCATAAGAATTTGCGATGTATAATTCAAACAGGCCTCTAGCAGGTATCATTAAATCCCATGTTCCTATAAAATCGGGTTTTTCATTTGGAAGTATTCTGCCTAAAGTTGTAGCATTATAGCCTCTAATTATTTGTTCTCTATCTGCAATTGTAACTGGGTCGGGTTCTGGATTTTGAATGAGTTTTGGGGGAGACATTTTAAGAGGACCTTCGCTGTATCTTAATAATTCCATCGCATCTGAAAATTCTTCAAACGATTCTCTAGCATAAGAGTCAAATTTAATCCCAAATTTAGCAACTTCTTTTGGGTTTGCCATAAAAACTTCTGTATGACCTGCACCCATAATTACAATATCAGGATTTGTCTCAGCTATTTTTCTTAACATTGCTTCTTCTCTCTTTATCACGTGGAGATATGCGGCTTCTTGGTCTAATTTGTAAGCTTCTCTAAGCCCTTCAGACACTACCTCTTGAGGAATATTATCACCATAAGTTTTTTTGCTTTTGTGATATAATCGTGCTGATTTGCGGTCCAATTTTCTAGCTTGAACTCTTTTTCTAGTATTTTCTCTTATAAATTTTGCATCGTCTAGGAATATTGGTTGCAATCTTCTCTCAACACATTTATTTAGAACATGTTGCCAATAGACGGTTGCTTGAGTAGCCATATCATACTTTTTTCCGTCAATATCAATAGAAGAAGAAATTAAATTATGTTTATCAACAATCTCTGGAGCTTCTTCTAAGCCTACTTTTGCGCCTGCTGGAAGTTTTTCTAATTCTAATAATAAATCCTTAGAAGGATGCACCGTAATATTACCCGCCCCAGGACATCCAAATAGCTCGTCTATAGGAACTCCACCTATACTAACCTGGGCTCCATGCACGATTCCATATAATTTTTTCAGAAATTTTGTATTTCATACGCATTCTATTATAATCATTTAATCATAGAAAACTATATAAATACCCTCCTTCACTTTATGAATATGCTAAGAATAAAAAAAGTAAGTGCTATGCTTGGAAAGAGAGTGTTCACAGATATTGGAGACTTTTTTGGCGAGATTGAAGAAGTTATCCTGGCTGAAAATAAGATTGACAGCTGGAGAATACGAGTTTCAAAGGATATGGCGAGGAATCTTAGTGGCGCAAGAGGAGTAATAATCCCTCATCCATTTGTCAAGGCTATAGGCGACGTTTTTGTAGTGAATGGCGCAAATTTACCGGTAGCTGAAAAAGAGAGTTTGTCTGATGAAGATACTATGGATCTTTCTACAGGCACAAGCGCTTAATTGGCTCTAAAAAGAGGCGAAAAAGTTCAAAAAGCAAACCAAAGCTCTGCTTTGGTCTTACCCACTTTTGAAACTTAGAAATTCAAGGAATTTCTGATTTTTCGTTTTAAATTTAAAATAAAGAATAAAAACGAAAATGGCAATATTTTTATCTAGTCCTATTTTTCAAGATGTAATTCTGCCATTTTTGTTGGTTTTTGCTCTGATATTTGCGATTTTAGAAAAGTCTAAGATTCTTGGAGATGAGAAGCATCAGATTAATGCAATAATAAGCTTTGTTATTGCTGCTATATTCACCAGCTTCAGTCAGTATAGTGCATGGCTTCAGAAGTTTTCTATTTTTTTGGTAATAGCCTTATTTGTAATATTCATAGCGCTTTTGCTTTACGGATTTATTTGGGGAGAAACAAGTGGAGATATGTTCAAAAATGCAGTCTGGTTAAAATGGACATTAGGAATAATCGCGCTCATTGCAGTAGGATGGGCAGCGTTATATATTACTGGCGGAATAGACTATGTAAAAGCGCACCCGGATATACTCATGAACATTATTTTTATTGCTTTAATTGTCGGAGCAATAGCTACTGTTCTTAATACTGGGAAGGGCGAGAAGAAATAATTTGGGTTATTTAATTCTGAATCTTGATGCTTAACAAAACTGCATTACTCAAAACTTTTGTAGGATTAACACTTAAATTAATAATTTAAACTTTCCAAATAATCTTAGAAATATAATTTCTTTGGAAAGTTTGTTCAGTAATTAAAACTTTAATTCCTGACTCTCCAATTCTCACGAATTGAAGATTTTGATAACTGAATAGGAATTGCATTTGTTGATGTTGGTTTGGTGGTAGAAGTGGGGAAGCAGTTTATTTTAGACTAACAAAAGGTATTTAAATAAACAAAATTTAGGATAGTTATGAAAAAGGGATTGGTGTTTTCGAGTATTGCTTCACTGGGAGTTTTGTTCAGCATGAACCTTGTTTCTGCTGTATGGAGATTTGGAGATGTTTTGAATTCCTGGGCAGATAAAGATATATTCACTTATGTTCTTCCTTTTCTTCTTATATTCGCGGTAGTTTATGGAATTCTTAATAAGTCGAATATATTTGGAGCAGATGCAAAAGGAGTTAATGTAATAATTGCTTTAGCGCTCGGCTTATTGTCGCTTGTTGGAAATTATGTGCCTGAGTTCTTTCAGACAATGATTCCTAAGCTAGCTATTGGAATTAGTATTCTGCTTGCAGCCATAATATTAGTTGGATTATGGATAGGAACTTCTGGAAAAGGTGGAGAATGGATAAACACTGGGCTCATAATTGTTGGAGCAATAATTTTCATATTTGTTATTTACTCTTCTTTTTCCAATAACTATACTACTATTGGAAATGTCTGGGATAATTATGGAAATGCTTTTGTCACGCTTTTAATTCTTGCAGCAATAATCGCTTTAGTGGTTTTTTGGGGAAAGAGCAGTAGTGGCATACCTACTAAGTAATTAAATCGGGCTTTTTTTAGAGACACTTGGTTTAATACTCCCTATTATTAATGTCTTAAATCTAAGACTTACGGCTTCTTGAGTGGGTATTGTTCAATTTTTCTCGCGGGACTATCTACAAGCCCACTCGAAATTATTATTTATTACACTTGTGAATTTGCTTGCTTGAAACTTCTGCCTTGAATTTCTTTACATTTTTATCACTGTTAGTTGCTCAAGAGTAAATTCTTGGCTTTGCATTAATTCTTAAAAAAACAAAAGTAATTTTATGTAATTCAAAATTACTGGGCTTCTCATAATGGGTTTGCTCAACCTTCTTTGCTTTATTAAGTCTAAACTTTAAATTCGCGTTTTGGTGCATTACTAATAAGTTTTAAAATAATGTTTACGAAACTAGAAAACTCAAATTTTAATCAAACTTTTTTAGAAGAAAAAAGCTGCAGATTGCTACTGCGATTATAAAAATTAGGCCATCTTTGCCCATTCCTGAATAAATATAGTCCTTGAATTCTGCGAGGCCTGAGCTTAAGCCAGAGTTTGAAGTGCCTGGAAGGGCGTGGTTTAGAGCAGGAAATTGGGAAAAAGCCGTTAGAATAATTATTAAAAAACAAAGAATAAGGCCTACTACTCCTAGAGGCTTTGCAAAATCACCTTCTTTTGTTACAAAGACTAAGACCATTAAAACGATAAAAGAGAGGATTAAAATTACTGTCATTAATGATACGACGCTGGCAACATATTTGGTTAATCCTATTGAAGAAACAACCATAAAAGAGAGAAGAAAACTAAGAAGCGCAAGAACAAAATCGTTTCCTGGCAATTTTATTTTTTTTAGTCCTGCGTAGATTAGTATGACTAGGGCAATCATAATCCAGATAGGCATATAGTTTCCGAGGAAAGATAGTGATATCATTTTATTTTTATTGTGTTGATTGGTTGGAATTTAATGATTTAATATATCAAAACTCCTTTTTAAATCTTTCTATTTGTTGTAACTAAATAGTAGTATTGGTTTAGAAAGATTTAAAAGGGCGCAGGGGATTAAATGCTTATGAAAATAAATACAACACTTCATTGTCATGGCGCGTGGACAGATTATGCTTCTAGGAGATTTGATATTGAAAGATTTCCACGAAGCGTAGAAAAACTTGCAGATGTTGTTATTGAAAAGGGCTTAGATTTGGTTGGATTAACTGATATTTCTGGAAGCCATGTTAGTGAGATTTATCTTCCTTTGATTAGTCAGAAGGGAAATAAATATATCCTTGAACCAGGTGAAATTTCTAGCGTACTTACTAGAAAAGAAGATGGAAGACAGTTAGTTTTTGCCAGAAGTCTCGAAGTATTGTCTAAGGACGCGCATGTTTTAGCTGTTGGAACATTTGCGAATATTTTAGGAGCAAGAAGTCTAGGAAGAGTTATGGATGAAATATATGAAAAAGGAGGCAAAGCTATTGCAGATCATCCTTGTTATATTTTAAAATTTGGAAAAGGAATGGGTGAAGAAAGGGTCAGACAATTTAGAGAAGAAGGGAAATTAATCGCTTTAGAGGAGAATGCGAATATTGTTAAGTTGCTAGAGCGTATCGGTCAATATAATCAAAAGGCAATAAACCTTGGAGTAGAATTAGACATACCTGTAATTGCAAACTGCGATGGCAATATTTCTGGAGATATTGGAATAATGCATACTCGTTATGAAATTCCTGATAATACTCTTGCTTCTTCATGGTATTCTGAAATTATCTCGCTTCTTGAAAACGCAAAGTTTAATGACTCTAGAATAAAAAGAAAAGGCAGAGTAAAAAAATTTAGAGCTTTGCCTTTGCATTTTGGGAGAGGAATTTATTCTATTGTTCGAGGTAAACTTGGCTGGATAGAAAGAGGATTGCCAGCTTGTTGATATTAAATAACATGAAAGCAGACTTACATAACCATTTGCTTATTGGATTTCAGCCAAAATGGTTGAACCTGCAGGGCTATAGTGGAAGAAATCTAGCAGGGATTCTTCTTGAAAATGCGAGAAAAAGAAAAACTGACATCGTTGTAATAACGAGCGAAGCGCCTGATATAAAGAAAGGAAGTGATGATGACAGATTTTCTAGGATTTGCAAAGACGCAGAAAAATTGCATGATGGTGGGCGAAATTATACTATTGAAAGAATAGGTGAAAATATTTTGAAAATTAAAGGAAAAAATTTTATTTATGTTGTAAACGGGCAGACAGTTATTGTCCTGGAAAAAGGAAGGAGATATGACCATTTAGTCGTGGGAAGCAATCAAGTTCCAAATGGAAAAACCTTTGATTATGTTATTAATTACTGTTATGATAATAATCTACTGAATTTTTTAGAGCATCCTGGTTTGGAAGAGCATTACGGGGTCGGATTTCCTGAAGCGATAGGGCTGCTCGAAAAATATAAGGAGAAAATAACAGGCATAGAAGGTCATAACTCTCAGATGGTATGGCCTGAAATTTTTTGGTCTCTTCCTATGATTGGAAATTATAACTATGGCGTAAATAGGAGGGCTAAGTCTTTAGCAAATTTTGTTGGAAAACCTTATATCGCCACTTCTGATGCGCATATTCCCCAGCATACAGGAATTTCTTCGATAGAATTTGAGAGTCATTTTTTAGATACCAAGAGTGAAGAATCTTTCAAGACTTCTCTTAAAAAAATTGTGCGGGCAAGATTGTTCGAGAATCATGAAGCTTATGCAGGCAAACTTTCATGGCTGAAATGGACAAGCCAGTTTTACAGAGGGACGAGATAATGAATTGAGAGTTTTGAATAACCCTGAAATATAAAACTCTCAAAGCAGGACTCAGAGAATAAATTCTCTGATACATTCAACTCCCAAGGAGTTGAAGTCTTTGAGGATATTTTCTTCGAAAATGGGGGTAAATCAAAGTCCTCAATTAAGTTTGGCTTCGCGTAATTAAAAAAGATTATTAAAAGTTCTAAAATCCTGAGACGACCGGGCGGCTTAAACTAAGTTTTGTTCAATCTTTTTCGCAGAACTGCTAGCAAATTTAACACTTCGCGACATCTCTATTCTAGAATTCGTACTTGAAATTACTTAAACTTTGCACTCTTGACCTGACTCGCGGAGAATAAAAAAATTGCCTAAATTTGCTATCTCTGTGCCAAGAGCATAGAGTATTTATCGCAAATTTTTAATCCGGCAATTTTAGTCTCCTGGAAAACCTCGGGTTTTCTGGGCCGAAAAATCCTATCGGATTTTTCGGTTTAAAATTGGACGGGGGCCAAGAGCACGGGGGATTAAACCCAATTTTAAAATAAATAACAAGTTATTTCTAGTTCTTTGGAATTACTTTTAATGTTTGAAGATTATGCGAAGCAGAAATTAAATTCAAGTTTTATCTAAAATAATCCTCGAAGCTGCCTGAATTTGAAGACTTGCTGCCGGGTCTAGGACGGCTCTCGTCTCGGGATTTTTTTGCGTTTTTGGCTTGCTTTGCTTCTTGACTTTCCTGTTCTGAAATTTCCTGCGCTTCATTTTCTTGTTCCTTTCCTCCATGATTTATTCCGCGCTGCTTATCTAAAAGAGGATTTAAAACTTTTGAGAAAGATTGCTGTGTGGCTTTTATTTCTCCTGAAATTGAGGATATAGCCTCACCGTACTCACCTATTTTTTTTAGCACTGCTCTTTGAATGTCTTGAATAACTGTCTCTATTTTTTGCAATCGATTTTCCATATCTTGAGCCTGGAAATTTAAGTCAGTTTTCGTTTTTGAAAATAAATCTAACTGCTCGCGCACTTTTTTAAGAGACTCTTCAACTTGCTGGTGTGAAATATCTCTTACTGTTTCAAGGTCAATTGTCTGCTGTGGATAATATGCTCCTTGCTGTTCAGGATATTGCTGATATTGAGCTTGGTCATATCCCGCGTATGCTCCTTGTTGATCTTGAGGATAATACTGCGGTTGGACATATTGGTCTTGCGTTGCATATTGTTGAGGTGAATATTGCTGAGGAATAGGGGCAGAAGCTTTTATTTTTTGTGCTTCTGGAACAGACATAACCTGCTGAGTGTTATCTGTAGGAGTCATTATGCTTGGCTGAAGATCATTAGAGTTTGCCTTGGCTGAAGCATCATCTGCTACTGCAGCTTTTATTTTAGATTGTGAAATTGCTTCGCTTATTTCCCTAGGAGAAATTCCTTCTTCTATTAAGCTGTTCATTATCTGCACATCAGATATGCCTGACTGTTTCATACTGACTATTCTTTCGAGTAATGCCATGTTTGTTCTCTTTTTTGTTAGTTATAGGTGTTGTTTGGGTTTTAAATATTTATCACTTTTTGAGTGCTTTGTTTATCATGTCTTCTACGTCAGATATTCTTGCAAGCTCGAGGGGCTGAAACATTTCGAATTGTCTTTGAAGGATTTGAAATTCATTTTTTCTTACGTAATTTTCAGAGTCTTCGATTATTCTTTCAATTGCAAGCTTTAATTTTTTTATCTCTTCAACAATCATATTTACTTCTGTTCTAAGCCTTGCAATATCTGTGTTTGTTTCTTCTTTTTCTGAAACAAGGTTCTCGCCGATTAGAATAACTCTATCTTTTATTATATTTTGCTTTTCTTCTATATCCCTCAGTTTTACTGCGACGTCTGCAAAAATCGCTTCGTTTGAATTAGCATATTGTTGTTCTTCAGCCATTTTACCTGTTTTTTATCCCGATTTATATACGAATAAGGGGTTTAAAACTCTTATGTCAGAAATGAAAACTGCACCATTTATGGTGCAGTTGTAGACTTTACTGTTTTCATTTCTGAGCACTGAAAATTACTAAATTTTCAGGGCAGGAAATTTCATTGAAATTTCCTTCATCCTAAAAACAAGTGCCATCCAAACCCACACTTTCAAGTGTGGGTGGCACATTGTTTTTTTGATCCTGATGTTTATTCTCTATCACAGAAAGCTATTTTAAGGTTGATTGATACTTGGAATTATAAAAAGAAGGTAAAAAGGAGTTTTCAAAAAGCAAACTAACCCTTCGGGTTGGCCTTAGATGCTTTTTGAAATTCTGGAAATTGAGAAATTTCCAGACTCTTCTTTTTCCTAACTAAATTAAAGAAGAAAAAGAAGATGTTATTTAAACCAGGAACGCTGATTTATGCGTTTGAAGTTGAGAGAGAAGGCGAACAGGATGTAATGTATGTAAATTATCTAGGGGCGCCCTTTGTGCCGAATATTGCAGATTCTGCTGAGGTTATGGCTCGAGTTGTGGAATATCTTGAAAGAACGCCCAATATTTCGAGAGTTGTTTTTGTGCAGCAGAGAAATTACAGTTATGATTATTCGCAGGTTTTATTCCTGCAAGAACTTGCGGATTTGGATACTTATTTATTAAAGCAGGAGAAAATTCTTTCTCCAAATAAACTATCTTTCAATAATCCCTATGAGCTTGCGAGAAGATATGAATTTATGAGTTATATGCTGAATTTTCTTAAATCAGACCCGCTGGTTTGCTATTCTGACTTAAAAAATGAAATTATCTCCCAGAAGTCCTCGTTAGAGAAATTGGATGAAAAAGCGCGCTACGATAAATCGGTTTATCTTAAGACTCTTGAGAATTTTTATCATCTTCTTGAAAATTCTAAATTAATAAAAGCCTTTGGAAAAAATTTGCAGGATTATGTTAGAGGAGATAGGAGTTTGTATGCGGGTATATTCAGACCAGATGTTATCCCTAATTTTACATTCACGCGATTAGCTGCTCAAATACCGAGGGGCGCTGAAATAATTAGTCAGTATGACATTGGAGCAGGTTATGATGTTTCTACTGTAACTATTTTAAAACGACCCGAAGAGGTTAAGTATTTTTATCATGTCATGCCTCCTGAATATTCTTTAGATGAGGGGCATCATCTTCTTTTAAATATGGCTAGAAATGTTTTAATTGAGCATCAACCGAAAGCAGAAGAATTCACTGATCCTGAAAGAGTAAGACAGGTTTTTTTTAATGTTGCACGAGACTTGCTTCAAGAGCTAGGAGACAGCCAGAAGGTTAAGATTTCTTATAGTGATTTAAATAAATTAGCGGCAATACTTGTCAGGCATACTATTGGATTTGGATTAATTGAGGTTTTGCTGCAGGATAAAGATTTGCAGGATATTGTTTTGAACGCGCCAATAACTCAGAACCCTATTTTTTTGAGGCATGCAAAGTTTGACGAGTGTTATACTAATATTCTTCCAAGCCAGGAAGATGCGGATTCTTGGGCTGCTAAATTCAGAATGATTTCAGGCCGTCCTTTAGATGAAGCTAATCCTATTTTGGATACTGATTTGTCGATTGGAGAGATTAGGGCGAGAATTGCAGTCATACAGCAGCCATTATCGCCTTCTGGATTAGCTTATGCAATAAGAAGGCATAGAGAATCTCCATGGACTCTTCCACTGTTTATTAAAAATAAAATGCTTAACTCATTTGCTGCTGGACTGTTTAGTTTTTTAGTTGACGGAAGTCGAACAATACTTGTAGCGGGTACCCGCAGTTCAGGAAAATGTGTAGATGGCAATACTTTAATTCAATTATCTGATGGAAGCCTAATAAAGATTAAAAATTTAGTTGGTGAGAAAAAAAGAGATATAGACGACGGAATAATCACTAATACTTCAATAAAAGATTCTTATGCGCCATCTCTTCTTGGAATGAATCTTTCTTCTAAAAAAATTACTGATGTTTGGAAAAGAACCTCTCCTGAAAAAGTTGTTAAAATTAGAACTAAGTCCGGTAAAGAAATAATAACTACTAAAGAGCACCCTTATTTTGTTTATAATCGTAGATTAACAAACCTAAGAGCAGATGAGTTAAAAATTGGCGATTTAATAGCTTCTCCAAGACAATTAAAAATTAATGAGCACAATCCAGAAATTTTTATTGAACTAAAAGACAGGAGCCAAATTATAAGCGAAACAGGGGATTTTTTTATCTTAAAAGGCAAAACAAATTCTTCTACGGTGAAATTTCCCAAAAAGTTAACTTCAGAATTAGCAGAATTTGTAGGACTTGTGATTGGCGATGGACATATTGATTCGACGCAACTTACGTTTTTTAATAATTGCAAGGAATTGAGGGAAAAATATATTTCTTTACTTAAAATATTTGAAGTTCCTTACAGAGTTTTTAATTCACGTACAACAAAAGTTGTTCAAGTATGCTCAAGAGTATTATCAAAAACTTTAAGTAAGGTGTTTGAAATTCCACTAGGAAATAAATCTAATAAGATTATCATACCTTCAATTATCTTAAAATCGAATAATAATATTTTAGCAGCCTTTTTAAGAGGATATTTTGATACCGATGGTTATTGCCCTGCTGGAAAAAGAGACTTGGAGCCGGCTACTGCCAGCAAAATTATGTCTGAGCATTTGAAGCTGGCATTATTAAGATTTGGAGTAATTGCTTTTACAAAACCAAGAAAAATCAAAGGAGTTGAATATTATAGGATATTAATAAGGGGGGAATTTGCAAGCAGATTTCTAAAAGAAATAGGATTTTCCCATCCTTTTAAAAAACAAAGAGCAGAATTAATCATTTCTAAATCTTTTTTAGAAAATACGAATGTAGATATTATCCCCCAAGGAAATAAGCTCGTTAAAGAATTAAGAATGAGATTCAGGGCATCCCCTCAGCAGCATAGAGAATCGGGCAAGGATTATTGGGCTTATGAAAATAATCAGTACCGAGTTTCGAGAAGATGGTTTAAGAAAATCGTGGATTTTTATAATGAAAGATATTCCAAAATTTTGGCATATAAAAATTCCGCTGAATCTTTAAGAAGGTTGTCTTTATTTAAGCTCAAAGATTATATCTCAAAAATTAGACAGTTAAAAAATTTATTGGAAGTTTCTTATACTTCTATCGCTAATTCTTCTGGCTTATCTGAAAGAGGTGTGAGAAAAATTTTGCAAAATCAGCAAGTTGGAAATTTAGAATCACTTAATAAAATTTCTTCCTCTATTTCTTCACTTCAGAGCCTATCTGTTGCCAGAAATTGTCCGGAGGCAGTTCAGTTGGTTGAAGAATTATCCACTAGTAGATTAATGGTAAGTTCGTTTGGAGCAGGAATGGCTTTATTAGAATTAAGAAATTTTTTTAATATTTCTAACGAAGAATTTGCTTCTTCCGGAATATCTTTAGCTACGGTTACTAATCTTTTTACCGGAAAATATATCCCAAGTTTTGTAGTAATTCAACTTATGGCTAAGAAAGCCGTGGAAATTTATGATTCTTGTTTAAGTCAAGAAACTCAAAATCTTTTACTTGAAGCACAGCAATTGGCAAATTCTGATATTTTTTGGGATGAAATTATCTGCGCTGAGGAGATAAATAAAATTGACGATTTTGTTTATGACTTAACTGTAGAAGATACTCATAATTTTGTTGCTAACGGACTAATAGCGCATAATACTTCGCTTCTAGGAGCACTTATGCTTGAAATTATGTCTAAGTATAGGATAATTACTGTAGAGGATACTCCTGAACTGGCTGTTGATACGATGAGAAAGCTTCGTTATGATATTTTGAGAATGAAAGTGCGTTCTGCTTTATTGCAGACTACTTCAGAGGTTGCTGCTGATGAAGGAATAAGAACTTCGCTTAGACTTGGAGACTCGTGCTTGATTGTCGGTGAAGTTAGAAGTCAGGAAGCGAAAGCATTATATGAAGCGATGAGAGTTGGAGCTCTGGCCAATGTTGTCGCAGGAACTATTCATGGAGCGTCTCCTTATGGTGTTTTTGACAGAGTTGTTAATGATTTAGGAGTTCCGATTACAAGTTTTAAAGCTACAGACTGCATTATTGTCGCTAATCCTGTAAAGACTGCGGACGGAATGCATTCTATAAAAAGAGTCATGGGATTGACTGAGGTTAGAAAACACTGGACTAAAGATCCTGAAGAAGAAAAGGGATTTGTTGATTTATTGAATTATAATGTTGAGCGAGATGTCTTAGAGCCGACAGATGATTTGATTAATGGAGAATCTGAAATTATAAAAAATATTGCTGGTGGAGTTAGGGGCTGGGCAGGAAACTGGGATGCTGTTTATGATAATATTCTTTTAAGGGGAAGAATTAAAGAAGAACTGGTCAAGCTTTCTGATAAACTTCAAAAACCAGAGCTTCTTGAAGCAGGCTTTGTTACCTTGAACAATTCTATGTTCCATCAGATTTCAGACAAGGTTAGGCAAGAAGTTGGTTTGCCTGTCGGAGAGAGAGTTTTTCCTGAATGGCAGAAGTGGACTATAAATGCGGCGAAGAAGATTTGAAAATTAGTTTGACTTGCGCTTATCCTAAAAAATAATTATGGGGCTTGTGTATCACTGGGACTAAATTATGAGCAACTTTGAAGTATTTTCAGCTTGAAATATTCTAAATCTTTGAATCCGTAAGCCCTCCTTTTTATTATATTGATTTTATTATTATAACCTTCAGAGGCACCATTTG
>ORJL011471918.1_pt1 | contig 14285 bp, 23 predicted proteins | sample 1779941 | NCBI WGS metagenome assembly ORJL01 (sample SAMEA104232317, study PRJEB22302) | groundwater metagenome | biome: forest; feature: aquifer; material: groundwater | place: USA | collected 2011-08-07 | depth 5.8 m
ACCATCAAGCAAAAAGCCATTGGCACAGTCAGCTTGTGTCAATCTTTCTTCAACAATCCCAATTGTAACATCATCTGGAACTAGACTCCCACCATCCATATATTCCTGGGCTTTTAACCCCAGTGACGTGCCAGCTTCGATGGCAGCCCTGAACATATCTCCCGTTGAAATATGTGGAATATGAAAACGTTCCGCAAGGACAGTAGCTTGTGTGCCTTTTCCTGCCCCTGGTGGGCCCATAATAACGATTCTCATCTCTCCTTACCACACCTCCCTATTTCATAAACCCTTGGTAGTGCCGTTGCATAAGTTGGGATTCGATCTGTTTCATTGTCTCTAAAGCAACAGAGACAACAATTAACAATGAAGTACCCCCAAAGTATATACTCTTTAGACCTGTCAATCCGATGACAAGACTTGGCAAAACAGCTATTAGGGATAGAAATAATCCACCTGCTAAGGTAATTCTACTCAATACCTTAGAAATGTAATCCGCCGTCGGTCGTCCAGGACGTAATCCAGGAATAAATCCACCATACTTTTTGAGATTTTCAGCAACATCCACTGGATTGAAGGTAACTGCAGTATAGAAGTAGGTAAAGAAAATGATCAAAACAGTGTAAAGCAAAAGGTAAGGTATGGATTTTAGAGTTCCATTCATACTAAACCATTGATTGACGAATAGAGAAAATGGAGAATTAGGAAACCAAGTTCCAATCGATTGCGGAAAGGCTAATAAAGACACTGCAAAGATGACCGGGATAACTCCTGCTTGATTAACTTTTAAAGGTATATGGGAGCTTTGACCCCCGTAAACCCTGCGTCCTACAACTCGTTTAGCATATTGAACCTGTATTCGACGTTGTCCTTCTTGAACGTATACAACTCCGGCTATTACCAGGACAATGATAATAACCAAGCCGAGAACTGTAAGGGCACTAATTTCACGTACTCTTAAGAGTCCCCAGAGATACTTTAGGGCATTAGGAACTTGAGAAACGATACCGGCGAAGATGATTAGAGAAATCCCATTGCCAATTCCCTTTTCAGTAATTGCTTCCCCGAGCCACATTAAGAAGGCAGTACCTGCAGTCAAGACCAGTGTCACGAGTAGATAGATCAACCAATTGGGGACACCTGCCGGGATAATCAAGGCACCTCGCAGACCAAAAGACAAACCAAAACCTTGAATAAACCCTAGAATTACTGTCCCATAACGAGTATATTGAGTTATCTTTTTACGACCATAATCACCCTCCTTAGCCAGCCGCTCCAAGGACGGAATGACAATAGTCAAAAGTTGCAGAATAATGGAGGCCGTAATATAGGGAGTAATACTTAAGGCAAAGACGGTAAGACTCTTAAATGCTCCCCCGGAAAAAGTATTAAAGAAATCAAAGATTCCTCCACTACCCATCATTTGTTTCAAAGTATCGCGATTAACAAAGGGTATCGGGATATGAGCCCCTATCCGAAAGATCAGAAACATCAGCAAGGTAAAAGCGATTTTTCTCCTTAGATCCGCAACTTTCCAGGCATTCTTCAGAGAATCGACGATCATACTACTCCACCTCGACTTTTCCGCCACTAGCCACTATCTTATCGGCCGCAGCCTGACTGACTTTGTCTACTTTCACGGTTAGAGCTTTTGTCAGTTCTCCTGTTCCCAAAATCTTGACACCGTCTTTGACTGTCTTAATGAGTCCAATTTCATAAAGGCTTTGAATGGTTACTTCAGCACCATTCTCGAAGCGCTCCAGATCTCTGACGTTAAGAACTTCAAATACTTTTTTGAAGATATTTGTAAAGCCACGTTTAGGCATCCGTCGGGCTAGCGGTTGTTGTCCACCTTCAAAACCCGGGCGGACTCCCCCACCGGAACGAGCTTTTTGTCCTTTATGTCCTTTTCCGGCCGTCTTTCCTTGTCCTGAACCAATACCGCGTCCCAAACGTTTGGTCGCTTTGGTCGAGCCCTTGGCCGGCTTGAGTTCATGCAATTTCATGCTCGCCAACACCTCCTTTTATTCAGCAATAGACTCCACTGAAAGCAAGTGGGCACATTTTCGAATGACCCCTTGAGTTGCGGGATTGTCTTCACGTACCACACTAGAACCAATTTTTCTTAAACCCATAACCTTCAAGGATTCACGATGTCCTTGTGAGTAGCCGATTGGGCTTTTAATAAGTGTAAGTTTTACTTTCATGACCAACCCTCCTAACCTAGAATTTCTTCTACGGTCTTACCGCGGAGTTTGGCGACTTCATCTGCACGTTTCAACGATTTTAAAGCGGCCATGGTCGCATTGACCATATTATGAGCATTCGCTGAGCCTAAAGATTTCGTTAAAATATCGTGAATTCCAGTCACCTCTAATACTGTCCGCACGGCACCCCCAGCAATAACTCCAGTTCCTTTGGAAGCAGGTTTAAGCAGCACTTGTCCCGCACCAAAATGTCCGATAACCAGATGAGGTATAGTGGTGCCGATAATCGGTATGGAAATTAAGTTTTTCTTAGCATCTTCAATTGCTTTTCGGATGGCTTCAGGTACTTCTCCAGCCTTTCCTAGACCGGCACCAACGTGCCCATGACCATCACCGACCACGACCAAAGCACTAAAGCTGAAACGTCGACCACCTTTAACGACTTTTGATACGCGGGCAATATGCACGACTTTTTCTGTTAACTCTAGTTTACTCGCATCGACTCTCGCCAATGATTTTCCCTCCTTTACCCTATCTTAGAAGTCGAGGCCTGCTTCACGAGCTGAAGTTGCTAATGCAGCAATTCGCCCATGATAAATATTTCCTCCACGGTCAAAGACCACTTGATTAATGTTCTTCTCAAGCGCTCTCTTGGCCACTAATTCTCCAACTTTTTGGGCTCCAGCGACATTTCCACCAGTTTCCTCAGTTGTTTTAAAATCAGCGTCAAGTGAAGAAGCAGCCACTAGCGTTACTCCCAGATCATCATTAATAAGTTGAGCATAAATATGATTAAGACTGCGAAATACAGCTAAACGTGGTCGACTAGCTGTTCCGAAAACAGTTTTGCGTACACGTTTATGCTTTTTACTACGAATCGCTTGTCTATCTATGCGGTTTATCATAGGGAATTCACTCCTTTCGCTTTCGGCAAGAGATTTGGCCCTTGCCTGTTTACCTTATTTCTTACCGCCTTTTTTACCACCGGTTTTACCAACTTTACGACGAATGATTTCACCCTCGTACTTGATACCTTTGCCTTTATAGGGTTCAGGTGGACGTTGTTTGCGTACTACAGCTGCGAATGCTCCAACTGTTTCCTTATCCATCCCTTTAATCAAGATTTTAGTAGGAGCGGGAACTTCAATCTCTAACCCTTCATAAGGAAACATTTCCACTGGGTGGGATTTCCCAACCGTCAGGACTAATTTATCCCCTTGTTTTGATGCACGGTAACCCACTCCAACTAACTCCAAACCCTTGGTAAATCCTTTAGTTACACCTTCGACCATATTGGCTACTAAGGTACGAGAAAGACCATGGAGGGAGCGATGTAATGGTTCATCGCTAGGTCGTGTAACGAGAATTTGTTGGTTTTCCTGTACAATGCTGATCGCAGGATGCATCTCCCTGGTTAGGGATCCTTTTGGACCCTTAACTATGACCACATTGCCCTCTATTTGGACGTCTACTCCACTGGGTATCCCAATGGGCAGCTTGCCAATTCTGGACATTCACTGCACCTCCGTTGTTATCTTACCAAATGTAAGCGATTACTTCGCCACCAAGGCCCTCACTACGGGCTTGTTTATCTGACATAATTCCCTTGGAAGTAGAAACTACAGCTACTCCAAGACCACCTAAAACTTTAGGTATTTCATCTCTCTTAGCATAAACACGAAGACCTGGCCGACTAATACGTTTCAGTCCTGTGATCACCCGTTCACGATTAGCGCCATATTTTAAATACAGACGTAGCATACCTTGCTTTTTATCGGCAATGTACTCGACATCTTTGATAAAGCCTTCAGCTTTAAGTAACTCAGCAATATCTCTTTTAACGCGAGACGCCGGAAGTTCAACTTTATCATGATAAACCATTCCCGCGTTGCGGATGCGAGTCAAGAGGTCTGCAATCGGATCTGACATCGACACTTAAGTCGTCCCCCTTTCTTACTCTGTTTTACCAACTTGCCTTCATGACTCCGGGTAGTTCTCCTTTATGGGCTAACTCCCGAAAACAAATTCGGCATAGACCGAACTTCCGCATGTAACCATGGGGACGGCCACATACTTTGCAGCGGTTATGAGAACGCACTACAAATTTTTGTCCACGTAATTGGCGAACAACCATCGACTTTTTAGCCACGCTTTTCGATCCTCCTTTTACTAGTCACGAAACGGCATTCCGAACAAGCGCAGCATTTCGCGTGCCTCTTCATCTGATTTAGCCGTCGTTACGAATACGACATCCATACCACGAAGTTTATCGATTTTGTCATACTCAATTTCCGGAAAAATTAATTGTTCCTTAATCCCAACAGTATAATTTCCCCGTCCGTCAAAAGCCTTTGCCGAAACACCGCGGAAATCGCGCACCCTTGGTAAAGCTACATTAAAAAGACGATCGACAAACTCATACATCCGATCCCCGCGTAGAGTTACTTTGGTACCAATCGGCATACCAGCACGTAATTTAAAGGCAGCAATAGATTTCTTGGCTTTAGTTACAACTGGTTTCTGCCCGGCAATTTTAGTTAAATCACCGACAGCAGCATCAATCGCCTTAGAATTAGAAATCGCTTCACCAACACCCATATTGATGACTACTTTTTCTAATCGAGGAATTTGCATTACATTTTTATAACCGAACTTCTGCTGTAAAGCAGGAGCAATTTCGCTGTTGAATTTTTCTTTAAGACGAGCCACTAAGGTCCCTCCCTTCGCGCTTAGTTTTTATCCGGTAAATTCACGCCGCATTTCTTGCAGACCCGAACTTTGCCGGCCTCAGTCTCCTTAACGCTAACTCTTGTTACTGAATTACATTCCGCACAAAAGAGCATCACGTTGGAACTAGCCATGGGGGCTTCTTTATCCATAATCCCCCCCTGTGGCATACTTTGTGACGGTTTAGTATGCCGTTTAACGATATTAGCTTTTTCTACAACCACACGACCTTTTTTGCGTATCACTTCAAGGATTTTACCTTTTTTACCGGCATCCTTTCCGGTGATAATCATGACTAAGTCGCCTTTTTTAACATGTAAATTTTGCTTTGCAGCGGCCAACTTTATACACCTCCATTGTTCAACGGGGTCTTAGATTACCTCTGGCGCCAGAGAAATAATTTTCATGAAATCCCGATCGCGCAGTTCACGAGCTACTGGTCCAAAAATCCGTGTTCCCTTTGGACTTTTGTCATCTTTAATAATAACTGCAGCGTTTTCGCTAAACCGGATATACGAACCATCAGCTCGTCTGATTTCTTTGGTCGTACGTACGACAACTGCTTTAACGACATCTCCTCTTTTGACAACGCCACCAGGTGTTGCTTCTTTAACAGAAGCTACTATAATATCGCCGATTGACGCATAACGGCGTAATGAACCTCCTAACACCCGGATACACATTAATTTCTTTGCTCCGCTGTTATCTCCGACTCTTAGCGTCGTTTGTACTTGGATCACCCTGTTGACCCCCTTCCGAATTCAATTATCGACACTTAGAGAACAACCGCTTTTTCAGTGATCTCGAGTAGCCGCCAATTTTTATCCTTGCTCAGCGGACGAGTTTCCATAATCGTGACTATGTCCCCGATACTCGCCTCATTATTCTCGTCATGGGCCTTAAACTTTTTACTCTGCTTAATAATACGTTTATAGATGGGGTGCCGGATTGTTGTTTCGACATACACGACAATCGTTTTATCCATCTTATTGCTTACTACCTTACCCGTTTTAACTTTGCGTTGAGTTCTTTCCACTCTAAAAGGCCTCCTTTCCTAACATTAAGCACGCTGAATATTTAATTCGCGCTCACGGAGGATCGTTTTGCCGCAGGCTATGCCTTTACGAACTTCCTTAATGCGCATGAAGTTATCGAGTTGACCAGTAGCCAGTTGGAAACGCAAATTAAACAGTTCAGTTTTGAATTCATCGACCTGTTTTAAAAGTTCCTCATTAGTCAAGTCACGCAAAGCATTAGCTTTCATTTGCGTCACCTCCTTCGGTTTCCTGACGACTCACGAATTTACACTTAATCGGAAGTTTATGCATAGCAAGACGAAGAGCTTCACGTGCCAGATCTTCAGGTACTCCGGCCAATTCGAACATAACACGACCGGGTTTGACGACCGCCACCCAATATTCTGGTGACCCTTTACCGCTTCCCATTCTGGTTTCAGCTGGCTTAGCAGTGACTGGTTTATCCGGGAAAATTTTAATCCAGACTTGACCGCCCCGTTTGATAAAACGAGTCATGGCAATCCGCGCAGCCTCGATTTGTCGGTTGGTTATCCAACCCGGTTCAAGTGCTACAAGACCAAACTCACCAAAAGTCACTTTGTTACCACGGGTGGCTGTTCCTGTCATACGTCCACGATGTTGTTTACGGTGTTTCACTCTGGTTGGGACTAGCATCTATTTTCCTCCTTCCACCTGAGCGACCTTCTTGACGGGAAGAACCTCTCCTTTATAAATCCAAACCTTTACGCCAATTTTGCCATACGTTGTGTTGGCTTCAGCGAACCCATAGTCAATGTCCGCCCGCAAGGTGTGTAGAGGTACTTTACCTTCATGGTACCACTCTGAGCGTGCAATTTCAGCCCCGCCTAAACGCCCACCACATTGAATTTTAATGCCCTGAGCTCCCTGGCGCATGCTTCTCTGAACTGTTTGCTTCATAGCCCGACGAAAAGAAGTTCTCTTTTCCAACTGCGCTGCAACGTTCTCCGCTACAAGTGTGGCATCAAGTTCAGGTTTTTTGATTTCTACAATATTAACTGCTATTTGTTTTCCAGTCATTAACTCAATAGCTTTACGTAGATTTTCAACTTCAGTACCGCCCCTGCCAATAACGATTCCTGGCTTAGCTGCATGTACAGAAACTTTAACCCGGTTGGCTGCCCGCTCAATTTCTACTTTCGGAACCCCAGCCATTTTGAGTTTTTGTTTAACATATTTACGAATCTTCAAATCTTCATGAAGGAGTTCGCCGTAGTTTCTATCCGCATACCAGCGGCCTTCCCAATCCCTGATGATTCCGACTCGAAAGCCTTTGGGATTAACCTTTTGACCCACAGTTTAACCCTCCTTCTTTTCGCCGACAACCAATGTAATGTGACTCGACCGTTTGCGGATTTGATCAGCACGTCCCATAGCCCTAGGTTTAATCCGCTTTAAAGTCGGCCCTTCATCCACAAAAACTTCTGTAACGAACAAATTGTCAGCGACTAGTTCCAAATTGTGTTCGGCATTGGCCACTGCAGATTTTAAAACTTTAGTTACAGGTTCTGTAGAACCCTTGGGTGTAAACTTAAGAATAGCTAGGGCATCGCTGACCTTTTTACCACGAATGAGATTGACGACTTGGCGCACCTTACGAGGAGAGATACGCACAAATTTGGCAATCGCTTTAGCTTGCATACCCTTATACCTCCTCTAATTAGCGTAGGCCACTGGATTTTTCACTGCCAGCATGCCCTTTGTAAGTTCGGGTAGGAGCAAATTCGCCAAGTTTATGCCCTACCATATCTTCAGTAACATAGACCGGAATATGCTTCCGACCGTCATGAACCGCAATAGTATGTCCAACCATTTGCGGAAAAATTGTTGACCGTCTGGACCAGGTCTTAAGGACACGTTTTTCACCAGAGTTATTCAGCGCTTCCACACGATCGAGCAAGCGGGGCTCGGCGTAAGGTCCTTTTTTCAGAGATCTGCCCATTTATAGGCCTCCTTTCGACTACTTAGTACGCCGTTTTACTATAAAGCGATCAGAAATACTCTTCTTCTTACGGGTTTTAGCACCCAAGGCCGGTTTACCCCACGGTGTAACTGGATTACGGCCGATTGGGTTACGACCCTCACCACCACCGTGTGGATGGTCACAAGGATTCATTACAGAACCACGAACAGTGGGTCTAATTCCTAGCCAACGGTTCCGACCAGCTTTACCAATGTTAATGTTTTCAGAATCCACGTTCCCTACTTGGCCAATGGTCGCCCGGCAAGTTAGCAGTATCATCCGCATTTCGCTAGATGGCAACCTTAGAGTTGCATAGGCGCCCTCCTTGGCCATCAATTGAGCTGATCCACCAGCACTACGAACTATTTGTGCTCCTTTGCCTGGTTTCATCTCAATATTATGCAGGAGAGTACCCACTGGAATATTCTTAATGGGTAAGCAATTCCCCACTTTGATATCAGCCTCTGGTCCGGAAACAACGATTTGTCCTACCTTAAGACCATTGGGTGCTAAGATATAACTTTTGAAACCGTCTACATAATGGAGTAGAGCAATATTTGCTGAACGATTAGGATCGTATTCAATACTGGCAACCTTTGCCGGAATGTTATCCTTGGTACGTTTAAAATCGATCAGTCGATATTGCCTTTTATGTCCGCCGCCTTTATGCCGTACCGTTAAACGCCCAGCATTATTACGACCTGCCTGTTTTTTCAACGGTGTAATTAAAGAACGTTCTGGTTGTGATTTTGTTATTTCCTCAAAAGTCGACACAGTCATTTGACGGCGACCTGGAGACGTTGGTTTAAATACTTTAACTGGCATGAGTTTACCTCCTTTGCTTCAGGCTATTATAGTCCCGCAAAGCCTTCAATTTTTTCTCCCGCCTTCAGCGTTACTATTGCTTTTTTGCGAGCTGCGGTTTTTCCTACTGAACGTCCAACCTTTTTCATTTTGCCTATAACATTCATAGTCCTTACTTCATCGACGTTTACTTTAAACATCTTTTCAACTGCTGCTTTAATCTCAATTTTATTCGCAGCCGGGTCAACCCAAAAGCAATATTTTCTTTCTTCAATAAGACCTACTGATTTCTCGGAGATGACAGGACGTCTAAGAACATCACGTGCATCACGCATTATGCCAACACCTCCTCGGTCTTAGTTACGGCTGCCTTAGTAATTACTAAAAAATCATGACGCAGTAAATCTACGACATTTAAACCTTCGACTTGTAATGCTTTTACACCCTCGATATTACGTGTTGAACGCGCTATGTTCTCATCAGCCTCGGAAGTAACGACAAGCGCCTTCTTATTAATACTTAAGGCCTTTAAAAGTTTAACCATGTCACGTGTCTTCGTTTCAGCTAAATTTATATCGTCTACAACAATGAGGTTCTCTTCAATAAATTTCGAAGAAAGTGCAGAACGTAAAGCTAATCTACGTACTTTTTTGGGTAGGCTAAAGCTGTAATCCCGCGGTTTAGGTCCAAAAAGAACCCCACCACCACGCCAGAGCGGCGAGCGACTGCTTCCAGCACGGGCACGTCCGGTTCCTTTTTGTCGCCAAGGTTTACGTCCTCCGCCACGTACTTCTCCACGAAGCAACGTAGAAGAAGTTCCTCTTCTTAAGCTGGCCAGTTGGCATACGACTGCTGAATGTAGAACTGTAGAATGAGGTTTAATTCCGAAAACATACTCATCTAATTCCATTTCTCCGACTGGTGCACCCTGCATATTTACTACTTGTACTTTAGGCATTGCTTATTCCCCCTTTCTCTGAGTTAGTTGGCCTTAACGGAAGGCTTCAGAATGAGCAACCCTTTTTTGGCGCCAGGCACAGCCCCTCTGATCAAGATTAGATTTTTATCCGCATCAACCCGGATAATCTCCAGGTTTTGTACAGTTACTCGTTCTCCACCCATACGTCCTGGTAACTCACGTCCTTTAAAAACACGAGCCGGCCCCTTCGCACCTAAGGAACCCGTGCGACGATGATATTTAGAACCGTGAGCCATTGGTCCACGACTCGCACCATGGCGTTTGATCATACCGGCAAAACCCTTACCTTTAGAGGTACCTACTACGTCAATAAATTCTCCGACCCCAAAGATGTCTGCTTTAATTTCCTGACCAAGTTGATAATCATCAACGTTCTCTACCTTGAACTCCCGAACATACCGCAGCGGTTTAACTGAAGCTTTCTGAAAGCGTCCTTTTTCAGGTTTATTAGTTAGCTTCTCACGTTTTTCATCGAAACCCAATTGAATTGCGTCATAACCATCCGTTGTAACGGTCTTTTTCTGAACCACATAACAGGGTCCAGCCTCAACAACCGTGACACAAATGAGACGTCCGTCTTCCCTAAAGACTTGAGTCATTCCGACTTTTTTACACAAAATTCCTTTAGACACGAATGCCACCTCCTGAACACTTTGAAGTGCACCGGATTCATCCGGCGCACGAGAGCGTTCCCATATTTTTTCGGGCGTAATACCAGCGTGTACATTTACACGCCTCCGGGTGTTTCCATCAACAAACAAAATTTATTATATCATACACTTTATGATTTGGCTACACTAGTTATTAATTGAATCTACAGTTTAATCTCAATATCTACGCCTGCAGGCAAGTCTAATCTCATTAGAGCATCAACAGTTTTAGACGTAGGCTCAAGAATATCAATTAAGCGTTTATGAGTTCGCATTTCAAACTGTTCGCGAGAATCTTTATTAACATGTGGGGAACGTAAAATAGTATAAATACTTTTTTCCGTTGGTAAAGGAATCGGTCCACTTACCTGTGCCCCGGTGCGTTTTGCTGTCTCCACGATTCTTTCCGCTGATTGATCTAAAATTTTATGATCAAACGCTTTAAGACGGATCCGGATTTTTTGACTCATCATTTAACCTCCTAATAATTGGCCTGTTGTACAGGCATTTAACGTAAAAATACCCCGGTATCTGGCGGAGTCACCTGTACCGGCAACCTTTTACGCTTTTGAACAGCAGTTCTAAGTCAGAGAACCACATTGATACAATTTAGTGGTTTAAGTCGTTTACTAAATATAACGTAATCCATCGATCGTTCCATTTGGAAATTAGCTCATTCCTAATAATACTCCACTAGGCAAACTAAATTTAAAGAAACTGATTTCGTAAAAGATTGCCCGACTTAAATTAGGGGTTTTTAGTTCTCGGCAGAAACCCTGTTACACTAGGCAAGTAGAGCTACCAGATGTTAAGAAGCATCGGCGACCATGTAAGTTCATAGAAATTCATGACACTGATAAAGAAAACTTAGCTGGCGCCAAGACTTTGGCGGCAGCCTTAGTTGCACTTATGCACCCACAAACTTATACTTTCTGATATGCCAACTAACATCAAGTAGCCCTTAAAAAAGGCGTCTCTTATTTTTTACTCGGTGTATTTACTATAACAGCCGAAACTACACCTGAACCAACCGTCCGACCACCCTCACGAATAGCGAAGCGGAGGCCTTCTTCCATAGCAATTGGAGTAATCAACTCGCAATTAATTGTAACACGATCGCCAGGCATTACCATTTCTATACCTTCTGGTAAATCAATTACACCAGTTACGTCAGTTGTTCGGAAATAGAATTGGGGACGATAGTTATTGAAGAAGGGAGTATGACGACCGCCCTCTTCTTTACTCAAGATATATACTTCCCCTTGAAATTTCGTGTGTGGTTTAATACTGCCGGTCTTAGCTAAAACCTGTCCACGCTCAATGTCTTTACGATCAACACCACGCAGGAGTGCTCCAATGTTATCACCTGCTTGAGCTTGATCAAGCAGTTTACGGAACATTTCTACACCAGTTACGACCGTTTTGCGAGGAACCTCAGTTAAACCAACAATTTCAACTTCATCACCGACTTTAATAACGCCACGCTCAACCCGTCCGGTAGCAACCGTGCCCCGACCAGTAATCGTGAATACATCTTCGACAGGCATCAAGAAAGGTTTGTCTGTGTCACGTTCAGGTGTGGGTATATAAGAATCAACAGCATCCATGAGTTTCCAAATTCCACCACACCATTCACAATCACGTGAACCGCATCCGCATTCTAAAGCTTTAAGCCCTGAACCAGGAACGATGGGAATGTCATCACCAGGGAATTCATAATAGCTGAGAAGTTCGCGGATTTCCATTTCCACTAGCTCCATTAATTCCGGATCATCAACCATGTCAGCTTTGTTAAGCCAAACAACGATGTAATGTACACCAACCTGACGTGCTAAGAGAATATGCTCTCGAGTCTGTGGCATTGGGCCATCAGCTGCAGATACAACCAAGATTGCACCGTCCATTTGGGCAGCTCCAGTAATCATGTTTTTGATATAGTCAGCATGACCTGGGCAATCCACGTGGGCATAGTGACGATTAGTAGTTTCGTATTCTACGTGAGCCGTTGAAATAGTAATACCACGTTCGCGCTCTTCAGGAGCCTTGTCGATTTGGTCAAAAGCCGTGGCAACTGCCCCGCCAGCTTTTGAAAGAACATAGGTAATTGCAGCTGTGGTTGTAGTTTTACCGTGATCTACGTGTCCGATCGTTCCTACGTTTACGTGAGGTTTGGTGCGCTCATATTTTTGTTTACCCATGGTTATTCACTCCTTATAAATAAATTTATTAAATTTACTTAAATTACACTAATGTCACCCTATTGCAACATTGGTATTAAATGGTAAAAACTTCTCACCTGAATCTTTTGCCATCTTCGAACCTCGAACCTCGAACCTCGAACCTCGAACCTCGATATCAGTCCCCTTGGCGTTTAGCAATAATGCCTTCTGCAATATTTTTTGGTCCCTCTTCATAGTGGTCAAACTGCATAGAATAGACCCCACGACCTTGGGTACGTGAGCGAAGGTCCGTGGAATAACCGAACATTTCTGACAAAGGTACAAACCCACGAATGACTTGCGCTCCGGCACGTGCCTCTAGACCCTCAATTCGACCACGACGTGAGTTCATATCTCCAATAACATCGCCCATATAGTCTTCAGGAACTGTGACTTCTACTTTCATAACCGGTTCAAGAATGGCCGGATCAGCCTTAAGCGCTCCTGCTTTAAAAGCCATTGAACCAGCAATTTTAAAGGCCATTTCTGAAGAGTCCACATCATGATAAGAACCGTCATAAACCGTTGCCCGAAGATCGAGTACTGGATAACCAGCCAGAATTCCATTTTGCAAAGCTTCCTGGATACCGGCACCAATTGGATTAATATACTCCTTAGGAATAACTCCCCCAACGACTTTATTAACGAACTCAAAGCCACTACCAGGTTCGAGGGGTGTAAGTTCAATCCAGCAGTGACCGTATTGACCACGACCACCGGACTGACGAACAAATTTTCCTTCTGATTTAACTGTTTTGCGGATAGTCTCCTTATAAGCTACTTGAGGTCGTCCAACATTACAATCTGCTTTAAATTCACGCTGTAAACGGTCAACGATAATTTCCAGATGGAGTTCCCCCATCCCTTCAATAATCGTTTGTCCTGTTTCGATATCAGTATGCATTTTAAAGGTTGGATCCTCTTCAGCTAAACGAGATAAACCAGAGCCCATTTTTTCCTGATCTGCTTTTGTTTTCGGTTCAATAGCAACAGATATTACAGGATCTGGGAAAACCATTGATTCTAAAATGATCGGGATCTTTTCGTCACATAGAGTATCCCCTGTCGTTGTATCCTTCAACCCAACTGCAGCTGCGATATCACCAGAACGAACTTCTTGGATCTCTTCGCGGTGATTAGCATGCATTTGCAAAATACGCCCAATGCGTTCACGCTTGCCTTTCGTCGAGTTGAATACATAGGAACCCGAACTAAGAAATCCCGAATATACCCGGAAAAATGCCAATTTACCCACATAGGGGTCAGCCATAATCTTAAAGGCCAAGGCGGAGAAAGGTTGACTATCATCTGCTAAACGCAGATCCTCGACCCCAGTCTCCGGATGTACACCTTTGATAGCTGGTACATCAACTGGAGAAGGCATATAGTCTACGACCGCATCTAAAAGCGGTTGTACCCCTTTGTTCTTGAACGCAGAGCCACAAGTGACAGGAATAAATTTATTGGCTATGGTTCCGAGACGAATACCTTCCCGAATTTCTTGTTCTGTGATTTCTTCACCTTCGAGATACTTCATCATGAGCTCTTCACTAGTTTCAGCGACAGCCTCTACCAGCTTCTCACGATATTCGTTGGCCAGTTCGACTAAGTCTCCGGGGATATCGGCAATATCACTGGTAGTGCCCAAATCATCCGTATAAACGGTCGATTTCATGGTTACCAA
>ORJL011687133.1_pt1 | contig 14285 bp, 14 predicted proteins | sample 1779941 | NCBI WGS metagenome assembly ORJL01 (sample SAMEA104232317, study PRJEB22302) | groundwater metagenome | biome: forest; feature: aquifer; material: groundwater | place: USA | collected 2011-08-07 | depth 5.8 m
CAACGCCGCGACGCCCGCGACGTGGTCGGCGGCGGCGGCGGTCGACGAGCGGAAACCGAAAGCATTCCCCGCGAGCGTCGTCCAGATGTCGTGGCCCGGCGCGGAGAGGTCGACGCCAGCGCCGTAGTTGGAGATGAAACTGGGGAGATCCTGATTATTGGTCGAGGAAACCGCGAGACAGGAGGGAAACGCGGCGGGAAAGAGGATCTCGTTGTTTCCGCCGTTGCCAACCGGAGCGATGACCAGAGCATCGTGCATCGCAGCGTATTCGATGGCGTCGGCCAGCACTTGCGAACCGGTGCTCAACGTGAGAGGCACGAGAATGACGCCGACTCCCTGATCGACGGCCCACACGATTCCGCCGGCGGTTAGCGCTTCCGAAGTCGTGCAGGCTCCGACGCGGGCGGGAAGAACCTGAATCCGGGGTGCGACACCGGCCATACCGATACCGTTATCCGAAGCCGCGGCGACGATGCCGGCGATAGGCGTTCCGTTGCTGCACGCGTCGCGGGTATCGAGGAAGTCGCCGACGAAGGACCGACCTTGGAGCAAGCGGTGCCCGAATTCGGAATGGGGCGTCACGCCCGATCCGACGATGGCGACGATGGTCGCCGGATCACCCTCATGGATCGCCCACGCGAGTCCCATGTCGATGTCCGCGCCGGGTAGGCCGTCTTGAAGCTCTATGGTCTGTCCGGTGTTCAAGAGCGCCCACTGCAACGGAAGATCGGGATCGTTCGGCAGGGCAGCGAGAGCGGGAGCATATTCGCCGTGAGCGGCGAACATGGACACAACGACGGCGAGGCCGCGTAGGATCGGCGACCGGAAACACACTTCCTTCATCCCCGCCGATGAGCGTCGGCGCCGGCCCTTTGGAATTAAGCACCGATCCCCAGCGGCGGGTTTGAGTGTAGCGGTGCGTGAAGTGAGCTGCAACCGCAATGCGTGATCGCCCGTCGAGCGGGGCTCGTGGCAGTTTCGGCGGATCGGAGCGGTCGGGTCCGGCACGTACGCCGAAGGCGTTGATCGACAACGGACCGACTCCCAGCGTTGATTGACAATGCGCGGACGTTCGGCGTTGACCGTCGGCTCGCCCGCCCATCACCTCTGCGGCGGCGCGGACCCCACGACTTCTCCCTCGGTCGAAGGCGTCACGGACCCTCCTGGCGGGCGCGGCTCTGATTGCGCTTTCCGCCGATTCCACGCGCGTTACCATCCACGTCCGCAAGAACAAAGTCGCCGCCGGGGGCAGGCGCAGCGTCTGCGCACGCAACCGGAACCTCGCGGGCGAGTAGAAGATGAAGATGGGAACGAGACGAACCTCGATTTTCGCGCGTTGCGCCGCGCTGGGCTGCATCCTCACACGAGTTGCCGCGGCCTCGCCGGAGGACTCCTTTCGCGTCACGGTGCGCGAGATCCCTGCCTATAGCATCGCGTACCTGGAACACACCGGACCGTATTGGACCGTCGGTGAGACGCTTCGCACGGTGTACGATCGCACTCCTGCGAACGATCGGCCAAGGCAATTCTTCGCTCGGTTCGCATCCAGTCCGCTGGCAAGTCGATCCGCCGCTCTGCGGGCAGAGGTCGGTTATCCAATTCCCAGCGATGCCGGTGCCGACGCCAGCGTGGCAGGAACGACCCAAGGTCTCCGAATTTCCGAGCGCCCTCTGGAACTTGCGGCGTGCGTCGAATTCGAGCCCGGCGAAGCGCCGCGGGCTCAGGACTTCTCGCAATTACGACAGTGGATCGCGCAGAACGGCTACCGTTCCGTCGGCCCCGTCACCGAGGTCTACACGTTCTCAACCGACGACGAGCCGTCGGTCCCTCGTGTCGAGTTGCAAATGACCATTCGACCTGCCAACGATCCGCGCGAGGAAAGCGCGGCACGACCCGGAGCCGTCGCGGTCGAAGTCGCCGACACCGCCGCCGGGAGCGAGTCGTCCCCGGCATCCGGCGCCTTTTCACAAGATCAGGCTTCGAGCATCGCGGCGAATCACGATCCGGCCCGCGAGATCCCACCCCTCGCGCCGATCCATCCGTTGATTGTCCAAACCGAACCGCCCCTCCAGGTTCGTGCGGCCATCGCCCTGCCGGAATCGGAAACGAATCCCGCCGCACGCACCGTCGGAACGCCGAACGTCGAGCCATCGAACGAAAGCCCGACCACGGAGCCGTCTCCCGAGGCGTCAGCAGCGGTCCCGGTCGATCCTCCGGAATGTGTCGCCCTGGCCGAGGAGTTCCTCGCCGACATCCAGCGCGTGTCGCCGGACACTCGAGCCTGGCTCGGCGCCGCCCTGCTCCGAATCGACGCGATCGGCCGGGCACTGCGGGCGGGATCGACGATGCCCGGAAGCGTCGCGACATGCTCGTCCGCGATCTCGCGCGCGTCCCAACGGTCCGTCTCCGATCCCGCGACACCGGCTCTCACCGCATCCCCAGTCCCCGCGAGGGTGAAGACGCGGATCGGCGAGCAGAAGGCCGTGCTTCGGGAGTTGGATGTACTGATGATGCGCTTGGCGTCACGGCCCGCCGAAACGGGCCGCGCAGGCGAAGATCTTGCCGCACTTTTTGAGCGTATTCGGACGATACTGGATTCTGAGCGATCCGCGTCGACACCGGTCGATTCTGCGCCGCGGTAGGCTCGTTGCGTAGCCGAAACAGAGCCTCCGGCGGTGGCGCAGAACGGGCGAAAAGCTGTAACGTCATTTTTTATAATAGTTTATGTTGATACGGGTCGACCGCGATCGTTCGCCGAATCTGTGATTTCGAACCGCGCCGCGCCTCCGAGTTGCGAACCGCAGACGGGCCGATAGCCTACTATGTTTCGGGTTTGCCGACCGTTGGCGCGGGCGGCGGCCCCTTCGATCCGCGAGTGGATGGTCTTACGCTATGAACGAAACCACAACCGCTGAACTGGCCCCTGCGTCGGTTCCGCTCAATACCGTTCCGTATTTGGAGTTCGAGAAGCCGCTTCAGCGGATCGAACACGACGTGCAACAGCTCGAACGCGAAACGCGCGAACTGGGCCGCGAGCATGTGGACGATATCCGCCAACAGCGGACCCGGTTCGAGGGAACGCTCAAGCGACTCTACGGGAGCTTGACCCCCTGGGAAACGGTTCTGGTCGCTCGGCACCCGAAGCGGCCCCTTTCGACGGACTACCTCAAGACGATCTTCCGCGACGTCTGTGAGCTGCACGGCGACCGAAGCTTCGGCGACGACAAGGCCATCATCACCGCCTTCGCCCGCCTCGGTCCGCACAAGGTGCTGGTCATCGGGCACAACAAGGGCAAGGAACTCAAAGAGCGGATGGCCTGCAACTTCGGCTGTGCGCATCCCGAGGGTTATCGCAAGGCACTCCAGAAGATGCGTCTAGCCGAGAAGTACGGCCTACCGGTCGTTTGTCTCATCGACACGCAAGGCGCGTACCCCGGCATCGGTGCGGAGGAGCGCGGCATCTCAACCGCGATCGCGGTCAATCTCATGGAGATGGCCCGCCTGCGTACGCCGATCGTCAGCGTGGTGATCGGCGAGGGCGGAAGCGGCGGCGCGCTGGGACTCGGCGTCGCGGATCGCGTGGCCATGCTGCAACATGCGTTTTACTCCGTGATCTCGCCGGAGGGTTGCGCCGCGATCCTGTGGAAGACGGCGGAGAGACGCCAACACGCGGCCGAGGCGCTGGGGCTCACTGCCAAGGAACTCATTCGGCTGAACATCGTCGACGATGTGATCCCCGAACCACTCGGCGGCGCGCATCGCGATCCGGAGATCGCAGGCGCAAACCTCGCGGCCTATATCATCGCGTCGCTCACGGAACTGAAGCGGTTGAAAGTCGACACGCTCGTTCGCAAGCGACAGGAAAAACTGCGCTCGCTCGGCGGATTCTTCGAGGCGCCGAGCGAGGCGTCGATGTCGCACGACGAAGTGAAACCTAGACGAGCGACGTCGCGTGCGGCCCGACTCACCTCGCGCTTAACGCGCGCGACAGAGGTCACCGTCTGAGCCGTCAATGTCGAAGATCGGGTGCCCCATCCTCGCTCCAGCGAGGGTGGGGGACGGATGGTTCTCGAACACGCAGCCGCCCACACGCGAGCTCTCCCTTGTTTCTAGCTTTGCATCGAACGAAGATGGTGGGCAATGCCCACCCGACAAGAGGTTGGGTGTGACGCGCACCACGCAATTCGTCCTTCGTAACTCGTAACTCTTCCATGTCGTCTGCCGACACCACCAAACCACTCCGTCGACGCCGCACCCATCGAGGACTTGAACCGGCAACGCTGATCCTGGGTCGGTCCGTCGACGGCCGACCGATCCCTGCGTACCACTTCCCCGGCGGTCACGAGACGATCCTCGTCCTCGGCGGTTTCCACGGGGATGAACCCAAGAGCGTGTACGTCGCGCAGCGACTCATCGAGACGCTTGCTCGGCGTAATGGGGCGGGAGCCGCGAGTTGCGACGACATATGCTGGGTGATTGTTCCGATCGTCAATCCGGACGGATACGAACGCCGGAAGCGGCGCAACGCGAACCACGTCGATCTCAACCGCAACTTTCCCGCGCAGAACTGGACGCTCGGCAATCCGCGCAGCCGCATGTTCGGAGGCCGGCGACCCGCGAGCGAACCGGAAACGCGAGCGGTGATCCGCGCGGTCGAACGATTCGCTCCGCACTGCATCATCACGATTCACTCGATCGACCGGAATCGCCTCTGCAACAACTACGACGGCCCGGGAAAACGCATCGCCCAGGCGATGCATCGAATCAACCACTACCCGGTCACTGCCTCCATCGGCTACCCCACCCCCGGCAGCTTCGGCACCTGGGCGGGCGCAGAACGCGGCATCCCCACGATCACGCTGGAACTCCCCTCGCACCACTCGGCGAAGCGGTGTTGGGAGGACAATAGCGACGCACTTCTCTACGGATTGTCGTAGAATTCGAGTCTCAGCGGCGCTCGCGCGAACCGGTTGCGATGACCGTCACGCTTCTCAAATCTGGACAAACTCGCCCGCTAGCGATAAAGGACGCTGATGGGTTCGGTGTTCGTCGAGTAGGCGACTATGAGATTCGATCCTTGTGAATCTCGCGGCGGGTCCGTTCGGATACCATAGGCGTTGTCGGTGGTTAAGAAAATCGGGAGCCAGCATGATGCGCTACACCGTGATCCTGGAGCGTGATCCATCCGGTACACTCGTGGCCCACGTGCCTGCACTGCGTGGATGTGTATCGCAGGGCCGCAACAAGCGCGAGGCGATCCGCAATGTCAAAGAGGCGATCGCCCTCTACATCGAAACGCTGATCGAGCACGGCCGACCCGTGCCCACGGAAGCCGCACGAGAGGTTGTTGAGCTCAGCGTGGTCGGTCGATGAGCAAGCTCCCCCGCCAGCTTTCGCACCGGAAGGTGATCGCCGCGCTGCGTCGCGTCGGCTTCCGTGAGCATCGGCGACGCGGCAGCCACATCATCCTGGTCCGTGACGATCCCTATGCTCAGGTCGTCGTGCCCGCGCACCGCGCCCTGGCGACGGGAACACTCGCCGCGATCCTCGATGGGGCCGACCTTACCCTTGAACAATTCCTTGAGCTACTATGATCGCGGGACGGCAACGGGTACAGAGCGTCAAAGTGCCGGTGTTCGACTACGCAGTTGGGTAAGGGTCTCGCACCAACGCGACAGTGATCTTCATCCGGGGCGGGAATGTACTGGCTCAGACGATGGCGATGAAGCGAACCAGAACCATCGTCTTCATTGCCACGCTCCTTTTCATCGGTGGCCTGTGCGTAACGGCGGTAACAAGTTACCTGACACCGATCGGGTGGTCGTTCTACGACGACGATCAAGGCGGATCTTGCGGTTTGCGCTGGGAGGACGGGTACGTCATGGTGTACTACTTCGCCGTGACCCGATGCAACACACCGCGAGAAATCGTCTGGGACACCGGAGACCTTGTCTTATTCCGAGCAATCCGAGCGCTGGAGCCACGGATGTTCATGACGCGACATGTCAGGAACAAAACTGGCCTGCCGTTTCAGACGACTTCCAACGGTTACTCGTTCCCCACCCACCCAGAGGAACTCGCCAAGACGATGCTTCAGTTACACAGCGGCGCCGTCATTCCTGGCTTGATCGCGGTATTGTTGCTCGCTTATCGAAGCAGGATTGTTCGCTGGCGCCGAATACGTAACCACTTGTGCGCAAACTGTGGATACGACTCGCGGGGGAACGTATCGCACGTTTGCCCCGAGTGCGGTAGTTTCACGCCTGCGAATCTAATCGAGCGTAGGATCGAGACTTGAGCCTGATAGGGAGGTGACGCCATGATCACAATATGCCTGAGTTTGATGCTTGCGGTCCTTGCCGCTGCCCCGCCGGCGCAACCCAGCGCCCAGCCGCAATCGGAGTTGTTGCCGACAACGCCGGGGGATTGGCGGTTTGAGCGGATCGACTTTCCGCTGTCCTTCGCGCCGGAGTTGAAGTATGAGGGGTTCGAGGAGCTTCGGTTTGCGCCGGGGATGTTCAAGGCGGATTCGGAGACGTATTTCACCTACATCTTCGCGATGAAGATCACGAGCGAGGTCGTTCTCGATGCGGCGGCGCTGCAATCGATGCTGGAAGCGTATTATCGCGGGCTGTGCCGGGCCGTGGGCAAGGACTCGAAGTTTGAGATGGACCTGTCCAAGATTTCGGCGAAAGTTCAGACGGATCCGGCGGGCGCGAAGGGCGCCAAACCATTCCGCGCCACGGTCGAGTCGTTCGATCCGTTCGTGACGGGGAAACCGTTGACGCTGAACATGGAGATGATCGTGGTCGACGCCGCTGCGACCGATCATCGCATCTTCGCGGCCGTTTCACCGAAGGCGGTGGATTCGCCGGTGTGGAAGTTGTTGCGGACGATGAAGGACCAATTCTTGGGGCGTTCCGCTCAGCCGCCGAAGTAGCCGGACGCAGGGCACGGTCGACGTGACCGATCGGAGTGCGGCGAAGAGGTGGGCAGTGCCCACCCTACGATCTGGTCACGATGACCGACCGACGACCATCCATCCCCCACCCTCGCTGGAGCGAGGATGGGGCACCCCTCGCTCGTATCGGCGGATCGGATTGCGGACGAAAGACCGCTCCCTCACGGTCGCGGCTTGGTTTGGTCAGTCGGTTCAGTCAGTTGGTTCCGTCAGTCGGATCGGCGTCGGCACCTGCGGAGCCTACGAGGGCTTCGATCGCGGGCATGAGTTTCTCGCCGAAGGGGTCTCTGGCGCGAATCACGCCTTGGGCGTCGATGAGGAACCACGCGGGAAGTTTGTAGACATTGTAAAGATCCGCGGCGGGGTTGCGGCCTTCGACGGACTGCCACGTTGTGACACCTGGCATCTTCATCGCGTCGATGACCGCCTCGGCCTCGTCTTGGGTGTGGTCGAGGGAGACGTTGAGCAACTCAAACGGTTTGTCCTTCAGCCGCAACCCGGCGGCCTGTAGGCGAGGGATCTCGCCTACGCAGGACGGTCACCACGACGCCCAGAAGTTGAGCAGCACGGTCTTTCCGCGAAGCGACGCGAGGTTGATGTCCTTACCGTCCATCGTCTTGGTCGAGAAATCCGGCGCGATCATGCCGACCTGCAAGTGATCGACCTCGAAGAGATACCCCTTGGTCCGCTTCTCTATGTCGAGCGCGGGCTGAGCATCGAGCACACCTTGAAATGCGGTCTTCGCACCAGAGGGATCACCTGCGTGCAATCGGACGTGCCCGAGCGTCATCAAGGCCGCGATGCGCGTTCCCTTCGATTTCGTCGTGCGGGAAAGTTCCTCAAGCGGAGAGGCCCATGCGCCTGGGTCAGGCACGCTCTCGGCCAGGCGTTCGACGACTTCCAAGGCCGTGTCGACCACGGGGTCGTTGGGATAGTTCCGCACGATGCGATCGAAGGCGGCGGTAAGCTTCGGCGGCGAAGCACCGATTTCTCCTCCCCACGCGAACGCGCCGAGGGCGATGGTGGCGCCTTCGGGAGTCCCCTCGGTGCGCTGGGCGAGGGCGTCCATGCGTGAAAGCACATCCAAGCGCAGGTCGAACTTCGCCCCAGCGGATTCCGCGGCGATCGCTTCACCGGCGTCCCTTCGATTACGCTCGGCGATGACCTCGTCGATGTGAGCCTCCACGGCGGTCTGCATCTCGCTTTGAAGCTGCTCGAACGCTCTCGCCGCGTCCAGTCGTCGCGCGAGTGCCATGAACATGACACCACCGAGCACGACCACGACGACCAGAATAGCGATAGCGACTTTGGCGGTTCTGGGCATTGGAAAACCTCGTACAGCGCCGCGGATGAACCGCGACGCTACATTGGGACCGTTTCTGTTGTCGAAGAATACAGCCACAGCCGGACCTGTCTACTTGTCCATCGTCGAGTCTCCTTCATAATGACCTCGATGAAAAACGCCGCCGATGACCGCGATTCTGCCCATGTCCAACAAGGCGGCGAAGTCGCCGATCCCACCGCCGACGCGCCCCGACATTTCATCCTCGGCACGGCCGGGCACATCGACCACGGGAAGACGTCCCTGGTTCGCGCGCTGACCGGTACGGATCCCGATCGCCTGCCGGAGGAACAGCGCCGCGGCATGACGATCGAGCTGGGCTTCGCGGAGTTGGCGATCGGCGACTTGCGCTTCGGCATCGTCGACGTTCCCGGACACGAGCGGTTCGTGCGAACGATGGTATCCGGGGCGACGGGGATCGACATCGCCGTGCTGGTGGTCGCGGCCGACGACTCGGTGATGCCGCAGACCATCGAACATCTGGAGATTCTCCGATTGCTGGGCGTGGAACGAATGGTGGTCGCGCTCACCAAGATTGACGCAGTGGACGACGAGATGGCGGAGCTGGTCAGCGAGGAGATCCGCGAATCGCTGCACGAGACGCCGTTCGCGGGGGCGACCGTTTGCCCCGTTTCCTCCGTGACCGGCGAGGGATTGGAGGCTTTCAAGGAAACATTGGTCGCTATCGCCAAGACGATCCGTCGATCGAATGCGAAGGGTCCGTTCCGCCTGGCGATTGACCGCGTGTTCACGGTGCCAGGTCGTGGCACGGTCGTAACCGGCTCCGCCCTGCGAGGACGGGTGACCGCGGGCGACGCACTGGAGCTGCTGCCCTCGGGCGAGACCGTCCGCATTCGCGATCTGCAAGCCCACGGATCGCATCAGAACGAATTGTTGGCCGGACAGCGCTCGGCGCTCAACCTCGGCGGCGTGGAACGGGACCAGGTGCGCCGCGGAATGGAACTTGCGACGCCAGGCTACGTGCCGCCCTCCCATTTGCTCGACGTGCGGATTCGTAGCCTGAAGTCGTTTGGTCGGTCTCTCAAGTCCGGCGCGACCGTACGTCTGGAAATCGGGACGATGGAGGCGCCGGTCCGTGTCGTGCTGCTGGAGAGCAGGACGCTCGAACCCGGAGCAACGGAATACGCTCAGCTTCGCTGCGGTCAACCGGTGACCAGCACGTACGGACAGCGGTTCATTCTGCGCGACGAGAACGCGACGCGAACGCTCGGCGGCGGAGTCGTGCTTCGACCCGCGGCGCGGCGACGGCGGCGCGCGATCGAGGCCGAGCGTCAGGCGCTGGCACGGTTGGAATCGGGAACGCCTAGGGAACGCGTCGAGGAAGTTCTCCGCGACGGAGGGTTCGCACCGATCGGCGATCTTCGACTTTGCTCGCGAACGGGCGTGGAACCGGACGAGCTGCCCGCGTTGCGCGACGAACTCGTTCGCTCGGCCCGGTGGCAGCGAATCGGAAACACGGAGACGTTCGTCGTCCCGGCCGTCATTGATGATCTTTGCGACCGGCTCGCCGCTTGGTTGAACCGGTTCCACGCGAAGAACCCCGGGACTCCCGGAAGGAGCGCAGACAGCGTGCTCGGTTGGTTGGAACGGCTCACCTCGAAACCGCTTGCCCGTCCGCTTCTCGAGGAAGCGGTTCGGCGAGGGACGGTAAAGCGATTCGGCACTTTCGTCTGCCTTCCCGCGTTCGCACCGAAGCTCTCCGCCGCGGAGGAGAAGACGTACGCGAATCTGGTGGGAACGATTCAGCGCGGCGGATTTCAACCGGCGACGCTGGAGGAACTCGCGGGCACGGTGGCCGGGGAGCTCAAACGGTTGGAGCGACTCGCTACGCTGGCGGTCGCGACCGGCGAGCTGGTTCGGGTGGCGGGGCCGATCTACTTGCATGCGGAATCGGAGCGAAAGTTACGCGAAGCGGTTGCGGGGTTGGTTGCGACGTCGGGGGGCGTGACCGTGTCGCAGGTCCGAGAGGCGTTGAATTCCTCGCGGAAATTTGTCGTCCCGTTCTTGGAGTACCTGGATCGCGTCGGCTACACTAAGCGGATGGGCGATCAACGAGTGCTTGCGGCAGGCGCTGCTTCCTAGAACTCGATCTGGTGTGGCACGGGCATTTTGCCCGTGCATGCACCGGCTGGAAGCCGGTGCCACACCTTGTCAGGAATAGCGGCGCGAGAGATGGACTCGCGTCGCGTTCTCGGATCGTTCGTTTGCGAGGTTCATGGTGCAAGCGTCAACCCAACAACTTCTCCGCGGACTCCCGTCCGTCTCCGCCTTGCTGGAGGAGGCGGACGTTCGCGATTGGTTGGACGAGATTCCGCGCCCCATCGTCCTCGAAGCGCTGCAGTGCGCATTGGAGTTCATGCGCGACGGAATCCTCGCCGGCCGTTGCACCGCTCCGCCCGATGCCGACGCGCTGCTCGCCGAAGCCGAGCAGTATCTGAAACGCCGACTCTCACCCTCGCTCAAATCGGTCATCAACGCCACCGGAATCGTCTTGCACACCGGATTGGGTCGCGCACCGCTTTGTGACGATGCACTGGACGCGCTCGTGGAAGGGGCGTCGGGCTACTGCAATCTCGAACTGGATTTGGAGAGCGGCGAGCGCGGAAAACGCAGCGTACACGTCGCAGAGGAACTCGCCCGTCTCACCGGCGCCGAATCCGCGACCGTGGTAAACAACAACGCCGCAGCCACGTACTTGATTCTCCGCACATTCGCCGCGGGACGGGAAGTCATCGTCTCTCGCGGGCAACTCGTGGAGATCGGCGGGAGCTATCGACTGCCGGACATCCTGGAAGCGAGCGGGGCCAAGCTCCGCGAAGTGGGAACGACGAACCGAACCCGCATCGCCGACTACGAGCACGCCCTCACCGATCAGACCTCGATCTTGATGCGCGTGCATCCCAGCAACTATCGTGTCGTCGGGTTTTCCGAGGAAGTCTCCATCCATGATCTCGCGGCGCTGGCCCATCGACGCGGACTGCTCGCGGTCGACGATCTCGGCAGCGGAGCGTTGGTGGACTTCGCGGCGCTGGATCTGCCCGACGAACCCTGCGTGCGCACGTCTATCGACGCAGGTGCGGACCTGGCGTGTTTCTCCGGAGACAAGCTGGTCGGCGGACCGCAGTGCGGGATCATCGTCGGTCGCCGCGAACTGATCGAACGACTGGAGGCTGGCCCGCTCATGCGAACGTATCGCGTGGGCAAACTGACGCTGCTCGCCTTGGAGGCGACGCTTCGCCAATACGCGGATCCCCATACCGCCGCGGAACGGATTCCGACGCTCGCCATGCTTCGGGCGAACACGCCGAAGCTGGCGGAACGGGCGCGAACACTGGTGGAGCAACTCGAGACGACGCTCCCCCGCGAGCGGTTCCTCACCTGCTCGGACGTGAGCTACGCCGGCGGCGGATCGATGCCGATGGAATCGCTCCAAACCGTCGTCGTGCAATGGCGACCGGAGCACGTCGCGGTGGATGACGCGGTGCGCGCTCTCCGCGCAGCCGAAACCCCCGTGGTCGCCCGCATCCGCGACGACGCGATCTGCTTCGACCTGCGGACCCTTCGCGACGTGGAGTTCGAAGCTCTGGTCGCCGCGGTCGTCCACGCCGCCAGCGCCGAGCCCGAACACGCCGCCGACGCACCGCGGAACGGAATCTCCCTCCCCGTCCTCTAACGGTTGCCCCATGCGGACCCTCATCAAATAGCGGCGCTTCCGCCGTGGGCCGTTGCTCCGGTACTTGCTCAGCGTCTAAGCCCCGACAGGGGCGATCGATGCTAGCCCAGGGCGTCAGCCCTGGGGACCGTCACACCCACGAACGCTAGCCCCGGAGGGGCGACACTTTGCCTGTGCGAGATTCTGTCGCCCTTCCGGGGCTTCCTTGTGTCCTCGGCACAGGCACCCACGGATTTCGCCGTGGGCTACCATCGATCGCCCCTACCGGGGCTTCAAGGGCGACTCGCACGCCGAGTCCGGGGTGAGTCACGGCTTGCCCCGCGTCGTCCCGTCGGCTACCATCCCCACCTGAAAACGTGAACCGACGGAACTGAGCAGAGGCGGAGAACGAAGGCCGCCGTCCGCTTCGTGAATCAAGGGAACAGGATCGACCATGCCAAGACCAACGAAAGCGCTGAACCGCACCAAGCTGACCGCAGCCGAGGAGTATAAGAAGGGCAACCGCAAAGAGGCCTACGCCATGTGGGCCAAAGCCGCCCAAGGGATGAAAGAACACCGCGAGAAAAAGAAGAATAAGAACAAGAACCTGGCCGAGGCAGCAGCAGCGGCGGCAGCTGCCGCCGCGACCGCAGCCACCGCCTAACTCGACCTCGACGCCGGGTTTCGTGCCGCTATGCGCTCCCGTTCACAGACGCATCGGCGCGAGTATTCTTGGCACCCCGTCGCACCACCTCCTGCAACACTCCTGAACAGGCGACAATCAAGCGGCGAAAAGAAAAGGGTCCGAACCTTTCCAGGTTCGGACCCTCTCATTGATTTTCTTGGAGTGGGCGCTGCCCACGTGCCGCGTCCGACCTAATACGTGATCGACCAAGCGTACGTCATCTTCGCGCCAGCGTTCGGCGTTTCCTCGTTATCGTCCAGGCCGACCTGCACCGACATACCGAGGGCCGAGCAATCGCTCACCGCCCACTGCCAGCCGACATCCAGCAGGTTGATGTTGCTCGAACCGTCATTGTAGCTGCTGCGGTTCATGTAGTCGAGAACCCAGCGCACCGCCCCGTCGTCGCACAGCGGGCCGTCCAAGCCCACCACGCCGCCGTATTGGAGGTGGCGCGTGTTCTCCAGATTGTGCCCGTTTGCCGTCGTGACGAAGGCGTTGAAATGCGACCGCAAACCGCTGCTGTAGTTGTTGGTCATGTTCAAACGGAACTCGCCATCCACGCCGCTCGAGTTGTCACCGGTGGGAATCCGAGCCGTTGTCTGGAAAGACATCGCCGGCCAGAAGTCCTGCTGTTCGCTGAACCGCCAATTGAAACCCAAGTAGCTATCGAAGTTTCCGTTTCCTCCGCCAGGAAGGTCGCCGCCGTCGCCCACGTAGGCCGGCACCCGGCCGTACACTTCCACGTTCGGGCAGCTTCCCCAAAGGAAGCTGGGCATCACGACGAAATCATCGTTGGAATCTCCGCCGTTCGCCGGGGCGTTGGCCGTGATCCACTGTCCGGTCAACTTCAGATCCAGTTGTCCCGGTGCGAGCGGGGTCGCGTCGTTGACCGACCAAAGCTCGCCGATCAAGTCCGCGCCGGACTCCTTCACGGTCTCCGTTTTGGTCGTGATTGTCGTTTTCTCCTTCTCCTGGGCCCACGCCGGGGACGCCACAAAAAGGATGCCGAGAAGCGTAAGTGCCTTGCTCATCGCTGGTAAACTCCTGGTTAGCTGACGAATTCGTCTCATCGAACCGGCAGACCCTCGCGACCGCGCCGTCCCGAAGGCCTGCCACCGAAAACAGTCTACACGTTTATCGGGCCGCGCCAACCCTGACACATCACCCGACCTGCAAGAAACCGTGCGTTACGCATAGGACACGAACGCCCGATATTGGTTAGAATAGAACACAAACTATTGCTGGATATAGTTTTATAGTGCACAACGGTCGCTTGCCGTTGGTTCCGATCGGTCCGGCGCCCGCCCGCACCCGAGACCGCGATGCGTCTACCGCCCTTGGGCCACAGGCGTCTTCGGCGACAGCGAGAACGACTTGCTCACCTCTGCGACCTTCGCACCGCGGAGATCCTCGACCGCCACTTTCAGCACGTAATCCCCAGACGCGAGCGTGCTCGGGAGCGTAATTCGCTGGGCGAGGAAGAAATCCGAACGCCGGACCCGGCAGACATCCACGACCTCGGGCTCCGACTTCTCTAGGACCGAGACCCCGTCGACGGAAAGAACCTCCAACCGAGTCGAGAGTCGAGTGACGAACTTCCCTTCGGCGTCCGCCTCGGCCTGAA
>ORJL010516935.1_pt1 | contig 14278 bp, 10 predicted proteins | sample 1779941 | NCBI WGS metagenome assembly ORJL01 (sample SAMEA104232317, study PRJEB22302) | groundwater metagenome | biome: forest; feature: aquifer; material: groundwater | place: USA | collected 2011-08-07 | depth 5.8 m
GCTCGCCCCTCACCGGAATTTGGAACGAAGCCAACCTCGGCGGCCTCTGGGGCGCGGAACTGCGCTTCGCCGGATACGACGGCCTCATCCTCACTGGCCGCTGCGCCAACCCCACCTACCTTTGGCTCAACGGCGACACTCTCGAATTCCGCGACGCCTCGCACGTGTGGGGCAAAGACCAGTTTGAAACGCACGACATTCTGTTGGCCGAAACCGACGACAAAGCGCGGTGCGCCTCCATTGGCCTCGCCGGCGAAAAGCTGGTGAAGATTACGGGCGTTGCCACCGGCGGTCATTCGCACTCGCGGCTGGCGGCGCGCGGCGGCATGGGCGCGGTGATGGGCTCCAAGAATCTCAAAGCCATTGTGGTGCGCGGCAGCCAAAAACCCACGTATTACGATAGCAAAGGCTTTCACTCCACAGTGAAAGCGGCCAACAAGTTCATCATGGAGCACGGCCCGGCCGAGTCGCTGCACCTGGTGGGCACGGCAGGTGGCCATCCCACCACCGACAAATTTGGTGACAACGCCATCATGAATTGGCGCGGCGGCAGCTGGACAGAAGGCACCATCAAAACGTCCGGGCAGGAGATCGCCAAAACCATCTTCTCGCGCCACACCTTTTGCCACGCGTGCCCCATCGGCTGCGGCAAAGCGGTGGAAGTGAAAGAGGGCAAGTATGCGGGCGTGTCCGGCGAAGGGCCGGAATACGAAACGCTCTGCGGTTTCGGATCGAATTTGCAGTGCGACGACGTGAACGCCATTGCGGCGATGAACGATTGGTGCAACCGCTACACCATGGATGTGATTTCCGTGAGCAGCGTGCTGGGCTTTGCCTTTGAGTGCTACGAGAAGGGACTCATCACAAAAGCAGACACCGGCGGCGTGGAACTCAAGTGGGGCGATGCCGACGCCATCATCGCCATGATTCACAAGATTGCGAAACGCGAAGACATTGGCGACTTGCTGGCCGAGGGCACGCGGGCGGCGGCGAACAAGATCGGGCGCGGCTCCGATAAATTTGCCATGCACGTCAAAGGCCTGGAACTGCCCTACCACGACCCGCGCGGTTTTGTGAGCATGGCCGCCAACTATGCCACCGCCGTGCGCGGCGCGTGCCACCTCGAAGCCATTTCATACTGGCGGGGCGTGGGCATCGAGTGGGAAGGCTGGCAGGAAGGCGAGAAGCAGGAGTGGATCGACGCCAAGCGGTTCGACTCTGCCATTGCCGCCGAGCAGGCCGTGGACTTTCAGAACTACATGTCCGTTTACAATCCGCTGGGGCTGTGCAAGTTCATAGCCAAGGGCAGTTTCACTCCGGCGCAAACGGCCGAACTGGTGAACAAAGCCATCGGCTGGTCGTGGACGGGGCAGGAGCTGCTCGATATGGGAGCGCGCCTGTTCAACCTCAAGCGCCTCATCAACGTCAAGCTGGGCATCAGCCGCAAAGACGATGTGCTGCCGTATCGCCTTGAATTCGAGGCCCGGCCCACCGGCACGGCGGCGGGCGTGCTGCCGGCTATGAAACGCATCCTGCCGGACTATTATCGCCTGCGCAAGTGGGACGAGAACGGCGTGCCGACCGCCGAAGCCATGTTGCCGCGCGAGCCAGTGGCTGCATAGCGCCGACGCAAGGACATATTTTTCCGCACCCGCGCCAAATTCCACATTACCGCAGATATCTCTTCGATGTACGGGCGAAGCATTCGCCTCCGGCACCCAAAGCCACAAAAATCCGTGCGGCGAATGCTTCGCCCCAACCTCGCGCCATCAATTAATTGGGAATCGGCTCTAGCATCCGGTCTCGTCGTCACACAGGAGTTGCATGGACAAATCCGTTGCGGTCTCTCGGAACGACATTGGTTTGGAGTCCCCCGCCGCGCGAAGATTGCCGGCCGGGCTGCGCCAGGCCGTGGCCTTCGTGTTGATATTGCTGACGCTCATCGCCCTATGGGAGGGCTACAAGCTTCTCGGCGCGGTCACTGCCGGGTCCATTCCACTGCCGGTGCGCCCGGACGACCGCTCCATGCCTCACATTTGGAGCATTGTGGGCGCGTTGTTCAAGCCCGCGCGGCGCGGCGGCGAGGACATATTGCTGATCATCCTGCTCAAATCGGCAGTGTTTACCTGGCGCGAAGCTTTGGCCGGGTTCACCATTGGCAGCGTGGTGGGGTTTGCGCTCGGCGTGGTCTTCGTCCGGTCGCGGCTGCTGGAACGCGGCCTGATGCCCTACGTGGTGGCCTCGCAAACAGTGCCGCTGCTCGCCATTGCCCCCATGGTCGTCATTTGGGGCAGCAGGCTCGACTGGCCGGCGTGGACGGCCGTCGCCATCATCTCTGCTTATCTCACCTTCTTCCCCGTCACCATCAATACGCTGCGCGGCCTTCGCTCGCCAGACCCCACCGCGGTGGAGCTTATGCAGTCCTATGCGGCCTCGGAGTGGCAAGTGCTCTGGAAGCTGCGCCTGCCCGCCGCGCTGCCCTACATTTTTACGGCCCTGAAAATCTCGGCCACGGCCAGCGTCATCGGCGCCATCGTCGGCGAATTGCCGTCGGGTATCCCCGACGGGCTGGGCCGCGCGCTGCTCACCTTCAGTTACTATTACGTCAGCGGCCCTGAGAAGCTTTATGCGTCCATCATCATCTCGGCCCTGCTGGGAATCGTGTTTGTAGTCATCGTCATGTTAATCGAACGAATGGTTGTTCCGGCGCAGCGACGACTGGCTGAGTAAATGACCCGGATTTGAGGAGACTCCACTTTTGACAGACAAAACCCCGGTTGTTTCAATCCGCGATGTTTCGAAGGTGTTCGACCTGGGCGGCAACAGCCGGCTGCAGGCGCTTGCCAATATCAATTTCGATATCTTTCCCGGCGACTTTGTGGCCCTGCTCGGCCCCTCGGGCTGCGGCAAAAGCACCCTGTTGCGCCTCATTGGCGACCTGATTTCACCCTCGAGCGGCGCAGTGCAGGTGAACAACAAGCCCGCGCACCAGGCCCGGTTGGATCGCGACTACGGCATGGTTTTCCAGCAGGCTACCCTGTACGATTGGCGGACGATTTACGGCAATGTGCAGTTGCCGCTGGAAGTGATGAATTATCCGCGCGACAAGCGCATGGCCCGCGCCCGCGAAATGCTCAAGCTGGTGCAGTTGGAAGAGTTTGGCCGCCACTTTCCCTGGCAGTTGTCGGGCGGCATGCAGCAGCGGGTGGCCATTGCTCGCGCTCTGTCGTTCGAGCCGCCGTTGCTGCTGATGGATGAGCCATTCGGCGCCCTGGACGAAATGACCCGCGAGCGTATGCAGATGGAATTGCTGAGCATCTGGGGGCAGACGAATACCACCGTGGTATTCGTCACCCACAGCATTCCCGAAGCGGTATTCTTGTCCAGCCGGGTGGTGGTTATGTCGGCGCGACCCGGGCGGGTGACCGGGGTTATTGATATTGACTTGCCTCGCCCGCGGTCGTTTGAAACACGCGAATCGCCGCGCTTTTTTCAGAAGATTACCGAAGTGCGCGAATGCCTGCGCCGCGATGAAGTAAAGAGCGCTTCCTCATGACCCACCTGTCCGATCTCACCCCCGCGGTGGAACGCGAGCTGCTGCCCGACAACGGCCGCCCGGGTCGGCTGGCCCAGCGCCTATGGCGGTACGTGCCGGCCATTGCGCTGTTCATTGTGGCGCTGGTGGTCTGGGAAGTGGTTGTCAACTATTTCAAAATCGAAACCTTCCTCCTGCCTAAGCCGAGCCTCATCGCCACCACCTTCCTCCGCGAACTCCCGGTTATATCGCTGGCCGGCTTCTTCACTCTGCGTGAAGCGGTGGGCGGGTTTGTGCTGGGCTGTGCCCTGGCCATCGTGGTGGCCCTGGCTACGTCCCGCTGGACGATAGTGAGCGAAGGGGCGATGCCGTTTGCCATCGCCGTCAATTCCACGCCCATTGTGGCGGTGGCGCCCATCATGAACAACTGGTTCGGCATCACCAATCCGGTCGCCAAGATGAGCATCGTGGCCGTCATCGTGTTCTTTCCGGTCATGATCAACATGGTGCGCGGCCTCACGCAAGTTAACGCCAATGCGCTGGAACTCATGCGCTCCTGCGCCGCCGGGGATTTCACGGTGCTCATCAAGCTGCGTATCCCTAATGCCATGCCCTACCTGTTCAGCGCCTTCAAGGTTTCCAGCACGCTCAGCATTATCGGAGCGGTGGTGAGCGAATACTTCGGCGGTTCGCGGGACGCATTGGGCGTGTACATCTCGCAACAGGCGGCCCTGTTTCATTTTGCCGAAGCGTGGGCGGCCATCATTATCGCCTGCATCATGGGCATCGGGTTTTACGCGATCTTGCTGATCATCGAGCGGTTGGTCATGCCCTGGCATGTGTCGATGCGCGCCGTGGAAAACTAGAATCGGCTGCAGCGGCGCCCGCCGCCGCAGCGCCGGGCGGTGCAAAAGTCGAGTGTTTCGTTACGGGTAAAGGAGGTGATGACAAACGCTACCATGTGTGCCTTTAGCGCAGGCCAAAATAAGCGATCCCGTTTTGCTTTTAGTATGGAGGAGACGAACAATGAAAGTCGCAGGTAAGTTAGTTATCGGATTGGCGCTCATCGCCGTCCTCGTTGCCGCATGCGGCGGCGCCGCTACGACGCAGGCCCCGGCGGCCACGCAAGCCCCAGCCGCCACCTCGGCCCCGGCGGCGCTCATCCCCATCACGCTGCAACTGCAATGGGTCACGCAATCCCAGTTCGCCGGCTATTACGCCGCCGTGGATCAAGGCTTTTACAAAGCCGAAGGGTTGGACGTGACCATCAAAGAAGGCGCTGTGGATATTGTGCCGCAGCAGGTGCTGGCCTCCGGCCAGGCCGACTTTGCCGTGTCGTGGGTGCCCAAGGCCCTCGTTTCGCGCGAAGAGGGCGCCAAGATTGTGGATATCGGCCAGGTGTTCCAGCGCAGCGGGACGTTGGAAGTCTCATGGAAAGATTCCGGCATTGCCTCACCGGCGGACTGGAAAGGCAAGAAGGTGGGCACGTGGGGCTTCGGCAACGAGTTTGAGTTGTACGCCGCGTTGAGTGCGGCCGGCCTAGACCCCCAGAAAGACGTGACCATTATCCAGCAGCCGTTCGACATGTCGCTCCTGCTCAACCGCGAAGTAGACGCCGCGGAAGCGATGACGTACAACGAGTACGCGCAGGTGCTGGAGCAGACGGACCCCAAGACCGGCAAGCTGTATCAGCCGGGCGACCTGACCGTGATCGACTTCAACAAAGTCGGCACGGCCATGCTGCAAGACGCCATCTGGGCGGGTGAAGACTGGCTGGCCGACGCCAAGAACCAGGACATCGCCGTCCGATTCCTGCGCGCAACGTTCAAGGGCTGGATCTTCTGTCGCGACAGCTTCGAGGCCTGCGTGGATATTGTGCTCAAGAACGGCCCGACTCTGGGCAAGGGGCACATGACCTGGCAGCTCAACGAAATCAACAAGTTGATCTGGCCTTCGGCTAACGGCATTGGCGTGATGGACAAGGCTCTGTGGGATCAGACGATTAGCGTCGCCACATCGCAGAAGGTCATCAAGGCCGCGCCCGACGCGAATGCCTACCGCACCGATCTGGCGGAAAAAGCTGCGGCCGATCTCGCCGCGGCCGGCGTGGACGTGAAAGGCACGAGCTACGCGCCGCGCGTGGTGGAAATCACGCCCGGCGGCGAATAGCTAACGGGTAAAACCAACCTCCGGTTCCCGCGCCAGCGGGAACCGGAGGAACTTTGGCGCATCGTCATTTAGAGGAGGCGGTTACAATGGCACGAATGGTACGCGGCGCGCTGGTGCAGTGCACCTACACCGGCGACAAGAAATCCATGATCGACAAGCACGTTTCGTACATCGAAGCAGCGGCCAAGCAGGGCGCGCAGGTGATGTGCCTGCAGGAACTGTTCTACGGCCCCTATTTTTGTCAGGTGCAGGACCCCAAGCACTACACGTGGACCGAGAAAATCCCCGACGGCCCCACGACGAAACTGATGCAGGACGTGGCCAAGAAAAACAAGATGGTCCTCGTCGTGCCCATGTACGAAGAAGACAACACCGGTGTGTATTACAACACCGCCGCAGTCATTGACGCCGACGGCAGCTACCTCGGCAAGTATCGCAAGACCCACATTCCGCACATCAACGGCTTCTGGGAGAAGTTCTACTTCAAGCCGGGCAACACGGGCTATCCGGTGTTCAACACGGCCGTGGGGCGGGTGGGCGTGTATATCTGCTACGACCGCCATTTCCCCGAAGGCGCGCGCATGCTGGGCCTGCACGGCGCCGAGATGGTGTTCATCCCCTCGGCCACCTCCCGCGGCCTCTCGCAGCACCTGTGGCGCATCGAGCAGACCTCGCACGCCATCGCCAACGGCTACTTCGTGGGGACCATCAACCGCATCGGCAAGGAAGACGAGTTCGGCACTAACGATTACTACGGCCAATCGTACTTCTGTACCCCGCGCGGCGAGTTTGTGGGCGACGTGGCCAGCGATCGGGACGAGCAGTTGATCGTCCGCGATCTCAACCTGGACTTGATCACCGAAGTGCGCAACACCTGGCAGTTCTACCGCGACCGCCGCCCCGACATGTACGGCGACATCGTCGCGCCTTAGCCAACCGAAAGGAACCTTCGCGATGGACTTCGGCATCACTTTCAAATCCGACATACCGCCGCAACGGACGGTGAAAATTGCCCGCCAGGCGGAGGCCGCCGGCTTTTCGTATATCTGGGCTTTCGACTCGCACGTGTTGTGGCAGGAGGTGTACACCCTGCTGACGCTCTGCGCGCTGAACACTAAAACCATGAAGCTGGGGCCGTGCGTCACTAACCCGCGCGTGCGCGACTGGACGGTGACCGCTTCAATCTTCGCCACGCTCCAGCGCATCAGCGGCGGCCGGATGCAATTGGGGATAGGCCGGGGCGATTCCTCGCGGCGGGTGCTGGGCAAAAAACCGACCACCGTCGAAGTGATGGAAGAATGCATCCAGTACATCCGCGACCTCACCGCCGGCAAGGCCGTGCAATACGAAGGCACCGAAGCCCGGCTCACCTGGGCCGATGGCGGCGTGCCGCCGGTGTGGGTGGCCGGCTACGGCCCCAAAGCCCTCCATGCCGCCGGCCGCGTCGCGGATGGCATCATCCTCCAGTTTGCCGACCCGCACCTCATCAAATGGTGCCTGGGCTTCGTGCGCGAAGGCGCCGAACAGGCCGGGCGCGACTACTCCAAGATTCAGGTCATGAGCGCCTCGGCCACTTTCGTGTCCGACGACCTTGAGCGCGCCCGCGACAAAGTGCGCTGGTTCCCGGCGCTGGTGTCGAACCACGTGGTGGATTTGATCTCCAAGTACGACCCGGCGCAGTTGCCGCAGGAACTGACGACTTACGTGCGCGACCGGCAAGGCTACAACTACCTGCACCATGCCGAAGTCGGGTCGAGCAACGCCCAGTTTGTCACCGACGAGATCGTGGATCGCTACTGCGTCATCGGCTCGCCCAGGGAGCAAATCCGGCGGCTTGAGGAATTGCGCGACCTGGGCGTGACTCAATACAACATCTACCTCATGTGCACCGAGGAGGAGAAGCAACTGGCGCTGTACGGCAAGGAAGTCATTCCGCACTTCCTGCCCAGGAAGACGGTGCGCGTCACGAAGAAGCCAGCCGCCAGGAAGAAGGCGGCTGCCAGGAAGGCCCCGGCTGCCAGGAGGAAGGCTCCGGCCCGCAAGTCTGCGCGTCGCTAATTCTGTCCGCCGCGGAGACCACAGAGAACGCGTCGCACGCTCTGCCGTTCTTTGTGATCTGCGCGGCGGCCTATACAAGGAGTTGCGCCTATGAAGACCCTCATCAAAAATGGCACGGTGGTCACCGCCGCCGAGACGTACCGCGCCGACCTGCTGATCGACGGCGAGAAGATCGCGCTCCTCGGCACGGACCTGCCCGCCGACGGCACCAAGGTGGTGGACGCCTCGGGCAAGTATATTCTGCCGGGCGGCATTGACGTGCACACGCACCTCGAACTGCCGTTTGGCGGCACCGTGGCTTCGGACGATTTTTACACCGGCCACAAAGCTGCGGCCTTCGGCGGTACCACCTCGCACATCGACTTTGTGATCCAGGGCAAGGGCGAAAGCCTGCACCAGCCCGTCCAGAACTGGCATCGAAAGTCCGACGCCAAAGCCGTGGTGGACTATGGCTTCCATGTCGCCGTGACCGACCTCACCGAAGCGGTGATGAACGAAATCCCCTCCATGGGCAAAGAGGGCGTCACCTCGCTCAAGTTATTCATGGCTTACAAGGGCTCGCTGCAAATCGACGACACCACGCTCTTCAAAACGTTGATGAAGGCCGCCGAAGCCGGCATGCTGGTGATGGTGCACGCCGAAAATGGCGACGCCATTGACGTGCTGGTGAAGCAGGCGGTTGCCGGGGGCCACCTCACCCCCGAGTGGCACGCGCTCACTCGCCCGGCCTGGGCCGAAGCGGAAGCCACCATGCGCGCCGTGGCCCTGGCCGGAATCGCCGGGGCGCCGCTTTACGTGGTTCACGTGACCAACGGCATGGCGGTTGACCAGATTGCCTACGGTCGGGCGCGGGGCCTCAACGTGATGGGCGAGACCTGCACCCAATACTTCTTCTTCAGCATTGACAACCTGCGCCAGCCCGACGGCGCCAAGTGGGTGTGCTCGCCGCCCATGCGCACCGCCGCCGACAACGAGGCCCTGTGGACCGCCGTGCGCAACAACTCACTGCAGGCGGTGTCCACCGATCACTGCCCCTTCTTCTTCGACGGCACGAAAGCAATCGAATACGAAGGCAAGATGGTGAAGATTGCGGGCAAGGAACTGGGCGCGCACGACTTCTCCAAGATTCCCAACGGCGTGCCCGGCATCGAAGACCGCATGCCCATACTGTGGACGTACGGCGTGGGCAAGGGGCGCATCTCGCTCAACCGGCTGGTGGAACTGTGCTGCACCAACCCGGCCAAGGCTTTCGGGATGTACCCGCGCAAGGGCACCGTGACCGTCGGCTCCGACGCCGATCTGGCAATTTGGGATCCCACGGCGAAGAAGACCATGGGTCAGAAGACTTCGCAACAGCGCACCGACTACAACCTGTACGAAGGTTGGGAAGTGACTGGCTGGCCCACCAAAGTGTATGTGCGTGGCAACCTGCTGGTGGATGGCGACACGTGGAATGGCGAACCCGGCGGCGGCCAGTGGATCAAGCGCTCCACCCATGCTCCCGTGGTGTAGCCTCAACCTGTTTAGTGTGCAACTCAGGCCTGACGGGTCTAGCCTAAGCTTACGAAAATTTGCTAGCCGGCAAGACCCGTCAGGTGCATCACCTCAATAAATTGGGGTGGGGGCAGACCTATGTGTCTGCCCTGGGCGAACACACAGGTTCGCCCCCACATTTTGAGAAGATACCGTCAGGCCTTATCTAAACAGCGCCGGGCCTGACCCGTTCAGCTCCAGCGACTAGCCGGTTCTGATTCATCTGGGCCGTGCCGGAAGTGCCCTGAGCCGGGCCGATACCAATATGCAACCATCGAAGTTCACGCCAGCGCCCAAACCCGACGAAAGGCATCGGAGTTGCGGCAGGAGCGCATGTGTGGGCTTCGTCCGGAACTTATATTCAAGTGAGGTGTTCAATGTTTGATTACCGTTCCATGTTTGATCTTCATGGCAAGACCGCGCTGGTGGTGGGAGCGGCCAGCGGCATTGGGCAGGCATCGGCCATGGGGGTGGCTGCCTTTGGGGCCAACACCATTTGCGCCGATGTCAACCTGGCCGGCGCTGAAGAGACGGCCCGGATGGCCCGCGAGCAAGGCGGGCAGGCGCAGGCAATTCTGCTCGACATGCGCGACTCGAAAGGAATGGCCGACGCGCTCAAAGACGTCGCGGCAGACATTCTGGTGAGCGCGCCCAGCATCAACGTTCGCAAGCCGTTGCTCGACATCACCGACGAGGAATTTGATCGGGTGATTAGCCTTAACCTGAAAGGCACGTTCATGTTGCTGAAACAGGTGGCGCGAGGCATGGCCGAGCGCGGGCGGGGGAGCATCATGGTGTTCTCCAGCATCCGGGCCGAGGTGGTGGAGCCGGGGCAGGGCGTGTACGCGGCCACCAAGGCCGGCGCGCGGCAAATGTGCCGGGCGCTGGCGGCTGAACTGGGGCCAAAGGGCGTGCGCGTCAACTTGATCGCGCCCGGCGTGGTGGAGACGCCGCTCACCGCGCCGATCAAAAGCAAGACGGACTGGTACAACGCATACGCCAACAAGAGCATTCTCAAACGCTGGTCGCAACCGCACGAGATGGTGGGCGCGGTGGTGTTCCTGGCTTCTGAGGCCAGCTCGTACGTGACGGGCGCGGTCATCACTGTAGATGGCGGCTGGACGGCGGCAGATGGCCGCTTCACGCCACCCCTGTAAATTATGAACGATGAACGATGAAGTTGATTCATCGTTCATCGTTCATCATTCGTCATCCATCTCAATGCCACCTATTATTCGGATCGAAAACCTTCATTACACTTATCAACCCGAAAACGGCGAGCCGGTTCCGGCGCTGCTGGGCATTGACCTGACGGTTGAGCAGGGCGAGTATCTCGTAATTCTCGGCCACAACGGATCGGGCAAGTCCACGCTGGCCAAGCATCTCAACGCGCTGCTGGCGCCCACCAGCGGCGACGTGTGGGTGAAAGAGTGGAACACGAAAGAGCGGGAGCATCTTCGTGACGTCCGTTCTACCGTGGGCATGGTCTTTCAAACGCCCGACAATCAGATCGTCGCCACGATTGTCGAAGAGGATGTGGCCTTTGGCCCGGAGAACCTGGGCATCCCGCACGATGAAATTGTCCAACGGGTGGATTGGTCGCTGGGGCGGGTGGACATGCTGCCCTTTCGCCACCGCGCGCCGCACTTGCTCTCCGGCGGGCAGAAGCAACGCGTTTGCATCGCGGGCACGCTGGCCATGAAACCGCAGGTGTTGGTGCTGGACGAGGCGACGGCGATGCTCGACCCGTTGGGCCGCCGCGAAGTGTTGGAGGTTGTCCACCGCCTGAACAAGGAAGAAGGCGTCACCGTTATCGCCATCACTCACCACATGGAAGAGGCTGTGGACGCCGACCGGATCGTGGTGATGGAATCGGGTCGGGTGGTTCTGCAGGGTGCGCCGCGCGAAGTCTTCGGTCAGGCCGAGCGTTTGCACGAACTGCAAATGGACGTGCCACAGGTGACGCAGTTGGCGGCAACTTTGAGTCAGCGCGTCCCCGGCTTTCCGCATGATTTGTTCACCGTGAGCGAGCTGGTTTCGGCGGTGGAGGGAAGGGCCACAAACAGGGACGGCGCCCCCGTCGAATCTGCACCGGCTGTTCAAGCCGCCCTTGCCGGGCAGGCCGTCATCCATATCAAAGGCCTGGGTCATTTTTACATGCGCAGCACGCCCCTCGAAGTGAAGGCGATTGAGGGCGTGGATGTCGATGTGTACGCCGGCGAGATTCTGGGCATCATCGGCCACACCGGGTCGGGCAAGTCCACCATCATCCAGCACTTCAACGGGCTGCTGCGCCCGCACGAGGGCAAGGTGACGATCTTTGGGCAGGATATGAGTGCGCCCAACCCGGACGTGAAAACGATCCGGCAGCGGGTGGGGCTGGTGTTTCAACAGCCGGAAGCGCAGTTGTTTGAGCATTACGTGGGCGACGATGTGGCGTATGGCCCGCGCAACTTGCGGTTGTCGCGCGACGAAGTGCGCGTACGCGTGCGGCGGGCGATGGAGGCGGTGGGCCTGGGCTTTGAAGAATACAAGGATCGGCTGACGTTTGCCTTGAGCGGCGGGCAGATGCGGCGCGTGGCGCTGGCGGGGGTGCTGGCGCTGGAGCCGGAAGTGCTGGTGCTGGACGAACCCACCTCGGGCCTCGACCCGCGCGGGCGCGAGCAATTGTTCGAGAAGATTCTGGCCCTGCACAGTGAACGCGGGATGACGCTGGTGATCATTTCGCACAACATGGAAGAGCTGGCGCGGGTGTGCGACCGGGTGTGCGTGATCAGCGGGGGCAAAGTGGTGATGACCGGAACGCCGAGCGAAGTGTTTGGCCGACCGCAGTATTTGCACGAGATGGGCCTGGGCGTGCCAGGCGTGACCGACGTGGTGTCGCAGTTACAGGGCAAGGGCGTGATTCGCAAGGCAGGCGTGGCGCTCACAGTGCCGCAGGCGGCCGAGATGTTAGCGAAGGTATTGCAATGAGCGAGAACTTTGAACTGCTGAGAAACGTCACCATCGGGCAATACATTCCCACCGGCTCGATGGTTCACCGCCTCGACCCCCGCGCCAAGATTGTGGCGTTTTTCTGCATCCTGTTTGCCGTTTCTCTGAGCAGCAAACTGATCCCGGTCGCCATTTTGCTGGTCGCCATTTTACTGATCGCTCAGGCATCGCGCATCCCACTCAACTATGTTTTGCGCGGCATCGTGCTGGGCTTTCCGGTGCTGGTGTTGGTCTTTACCCTGCAGTTCGTCTTTCAGGGACAGGCCGAACCGGCAGGGAAGATATACTTTGTGTGGGGCTGGTTTCGGATTACGCGCTACAGCCTGCAGTTGATTGGCGTGGGCATCCTGCGCATCCTCTGCTTCATCTTCCTCACCAGTCTGGTGACGATGACCTCCACCATCACCGAACTCACGCACGGGGTGGAGTCGCTGCTCAAACCGTTCCGGCGGTTTGGCGTGCCGTCGCACGAACTGGCGCTGATCAACATGATTGCCTTGCGTTTTGTGCCGACGCTGGCCGAGGAGATGGAACGGGTGATGAAGGCTCAGGCCAGCCGGGGTGGCTCCATTGGCGGCCAGCGTTTCTGGCGGCCCGACAAAGCGGCCAAAGCCTACTTGCCGCTCATCGTGCCGCTCTTTTTGAACGGGCTTCGCCGCGCCGAAGAACTGGTGTGGGCGATGGAGGCCCGTTGTTACATGGGCGGCGACACGCGCACCAAGTTTGTGGTGCTGAAAAGCGGCCTGCGCGACTACTGGGTGGTGGCCCTCACCCTGGCGTTTGCGGTGTTTGTGGTGTGGTTTCGCTGGCCTGCCGTGCGCGAGTTGCTGGCGCTGATTGGGATTAAAGGGCTGTGATTTCTTCGACGGAACAACAGGCGCTTGATTGTGTTGACGACGACGAATTGATTCGCTGGGTGCAGGAGTTGACCCGCATCCCCAGCGTGTGGCGGCCCGATGAAGGAGTCGGGGAAGAGGCCGCCGCCCGTTGGGTGGAAGCCCGCTGCCGCGAGATCGGCCTGAAGACGCATTTTGAGATCGTGGAACCGGGCCGCCCAAACGTCATTGCCATTCTCCCCTCTCCCGGGGGGACGGTCGGAGATCGGGCCGGGGGTGCGGGCAGGACGCTGATGTTCGAGGGCCACACCGACGTTGTTACCGAAGGCGACCCAGCGCAGTGGACTGACCCGCCGTTCAGCGCGACGATTCGCGATGGGCGGATTTACGGGCGCGGCGCGAACGACATGAAGGCCGGGCTGGCCTGCGCCATGATCGCTGCCAAAGCCCTCGCCCAAAGCGGCGTCAACCTGGGCGGGGACATTCTCATCGGCGCGCTGTGCGACGAGGAAAGCGGGATGATCGGCGTCAAGCACTTTGTCGAGCACGGCTGGGCCGATCGCGTGTCGGCGGCCATCATTTGTGAGCCGGAAGAAAATCATTTGTGCGTGGCCCAGAAGGGCGTGATGTGGATCAAGGCCGTCATTCGCGGCGTAATGGCCCACGGCGCAATGCCGCTCACCGGCGTGAGCACCGCGTACCCCATGGCGCGCTTTCTGACGATGGCGCACAGCCTCGAAGAGCGCGAGATTGCTCTACACGGGCGGCATGAATATCTGGGCCAGCCCAGCGTCACGCCAAGCATTTTGCTCTCGCCCGTGCGCGGCGCGGGCGAGCCGCAGAACAATGTGATGCCCGGCGCGACGGAAGCCGTGCTGGATTTCCGCCTCATTCCGGGCCAGAACCCGGAGAAGCTGGCGAAGCAGGTGGAGCGCATGTTGGCCGCGGCGACGGCGGTTGACGATCGACTGGAATACATAATGGACGTTTTGGAAGTCCGCCACCCGACCAAAACCGACATTGGGGAATCCGTTGTGACCTCATTGGCCTCTGCCTTCACCGACCTCACCGGGGCCGCTCCCGTTTACGGCGGCGTCCCCGGCTCCACCGACGGCACGATTCTCAACGCCCGCAAAGGCATTCCCATCGTCAC
>ORJL011196488.1_pt1 | contig 14278 bp, 15 predicted proteins | sample 1779941 | NCBI WGS metagenome assembly ORJL01 (sample SAMEA104232317, study PRJEB22302) | groundwater metagenome | biome: forest; feature: aquifer; material: groundwater | place: USA | collected 2011-08-07 | depth 5.8 m
CCCACCCGCAAGGCTTGTTAGCGTCAGGACACAATCGCGCATTCCTCTGGGATGGGCCCCGCACCTTGCGGGGGTATTCACCCGAAGCCAGGGGTATGACCACCTTGTTTCTTATCGCCGGGCATCCGGCAGGGACATTCCGTGCGGATATATACGGGAGTATTGTTCTCGCGCGGTGGCCGAGCAGGCCGCGCTTATGGCGATGGTTCTTTTGCGCAAATTAAAAAAACAGATGGACTGTTTTGGCGCGTTCTCCCGCGACGGGTTAACCGGAGCCGAGTGCCGCGGACGGCGCGCGCTTGTCATCGGCGTTGGAAATATCGGAACAGAAATCGTTGCCATTACGCGGGGGCTGGGGATGGCCGTTAAGGGTGTTGACCCCCATCGCAGGCTCAGGGAATTGGATTATGTTGGGCTGGCAAAAGGGGTGTCGTGGGCGGACATTATTTTTTGCGCCTGCCCTTTGACGGAAAAAACAAAAGCGATGCTGGATTACAGCGCATTGCGCAGGGCCAAAAAAGGGACGACTTTTGTCAATGTCGGCCGCGGGGAGATATCTCCCACGAAAGATCTGGCGCGGCTTTTATTCGAAGGCGTTCTGGGAGGGGTTGGCCTGGATGTTTTTGACGAGGAGCATTTGCTCGCGGGGTCATTGCGGGCACGCCGCGCGAACGCAGGTGTCCGCAGGGCCCTGAAGCTCAAAGATAAAGATAACGTAGTGTTCACACCGCACAACGCGTTTAACACGCGGGAAGCCCTGGAGGAAAAGGCTCGGCTAAGCGCCGAGGCGATCGCACGATTTTTGCGCCAGGGCAGGTTTCCTAACATGGTCAGCGAATCGTGAAAAGCTTCCTTGCGATTTCGCGCGGAAAGTTTAGAATATGAAAGTAGCCGCTGTCCAATTGGGCGCGACCGCCGATAAGGCGCGCAATCTTAAAAAAGCCGTTGATCTGGTTTGTCGCGCCATAGGTCGGGGCGCGCGACTGGTCGTGCTGCCAGAGGTCTTTAATTTCCGGGGGGATGTCCGGACCGTGAACGACATGCCGGCCATTGTTGAAACCGTTCCCGGAGAATCTTCGCGGCCTTTGATGGCGCTGGCCAAGAAGCACAAGGTTTTTATTTTGGCGGGATCGGTCTATGAGAAAGCGGCGGGGTCGCGCAAGGCGTACAATACTTCTATTTTAATCGACGACCACGGAACGGTCAGGGCGAAGTATCGCAAGACCCATCTGTTTGAAGCGATTCTTGGCAAAAAACGGATTCGGGAAGCGGATCGCTTTTTAGCGGGGGAAAAAACAGTCACGACCAATATCGCAGGACTCAGGGTCGGGCTTTCGATTTGCTATGACCTGCGTTTTCCGGAAATGTACTCGCGATATGCCGCCGCAGGCGTTCAGGTGATGTGCGTCCCGTCGGCGTTTACACAGGAGACGGGGAAGGCGCATTGGGAAGTGCTTGTACGGGCGCGCGCGATCGAAAACAGGTGTTATGTCATTGCGGCCAACCAGGTCGGCAAAAGCGGGCAGCAAGGGGCGCGTCATTATGGGCACAGCATGATCGTCGGGCCGTGGGGGGAAATTCTCGCCGAAGCATCTGGGGACAGAGAGGAAATTATTTATGCGCAGTTAAAATTAAACGCCATAAGGGCCGCGAGACAAAAATTACCGGCGCTTATGTAAATTGAAAGGACACTTATGTCCGGACACGGCAAAATAAAAAGTCACAACGCGCAAAGTACGGTCGAATATATTCTTCTCGTTGCCGGCATTCTCGCGGCCTTTCTTGTTTTTCTCAGCAGCAACGGGATCTTTCAGGGCGTGCTCAACACGACTTATAATTCGAACATTAATTCCATGCTGGGCATGGGTGAAAGGATATTGCAATGACAGCCGGAAAGGTCAGGGTCGCGGTCACTGGGGCCGCGGGGCAGATCGGGTATGCTTTGTTGTTTCGTATTGCGTCGGGAGAGGTTTTCGGCCCCCAGACGCGGATCAGTCTTGGGTTGCTGGAGCTCGAGGCGGCGCTTCCGGCATTAAAAGGTGTTTGCATGGAGCTGGAAGATTGCGCCTTCCCCTTATTGGATTCCATCACGCCAACAGCTTCCCCTGAAACAGCGTTCAAGGACGCTGATTGGGCGCTGCTTGTCGGCAGTGTTCCGCGCAAGGCCGGGATGGAGCGGAGCGATCTTTTAAAGACCAACGGCGGTATTTTTATGGTGCAGGGCAAAGCTCTTTCGGATTGCGCAAAGCCGACCTGCAGGGTCCTCGTCGTCGGCAATCCATGCAACACCAATGCCTACATCGCGAAAACCGCGGCGCCGAATATTTCGTCGAGAAATTTTTTCGCGATGACCATGTTGGACCAGAACAGGGCATGTGCGCAGCTGGCCCAAAAGGCGGGCGGCAAGACCGAAGATGTGAAGAACGTCGGGGTATGGGGGAATCATTCCGCGACACAGTTCCCCGATTTTTATCACGCCACTATTGCCGGGAAGCCCGCCATTGTCCGCGTCGGTGATGAGCAATGGTTACAGACCGCATTTATCGAGACGGTCCAGAAGCGCGGCGCGGAGGTTATCAAGGCGCGCGGGCTTTCTTCCGCCGGGTCGGCCGCCAATGCCGTCGTCGATACGGTCAGGAACCTTATAGAGCCGACCCCTGCGGGAGAATTTTTTTCGGTGGCCGTTGTGTCCGACGGAAGTTATGGCATTGAAGAAGGGCTGGTCTTCGGATATCCGATACGTTCCACCGGCACGGATTGGGAGATCGTGCAGGGGTTAACACATAATAGTTTTGCTCAAGAGAAGATCGACATCACGCACAAAGAACTTCTTTCTGAGCGGGAGGCCGTCCAGGGCTTTGCGCAGTCTAAATAGCCGTCGCCAATGATCTTGGGCGCAAATCTTTTTAAAATCGCTTGTTTTTTGCGATATCGACAGCTATACTGAGTACAATATTTTATAAAATAAAAATTAATAAATATTTAAGGAGGCGCGCAGTGTTTATGTCTCGTTCCCAGCAGTTACGTTTTGCGGCCCTTTGTTTTTTTGTTGCTTTTATGAATGTGCGGTGTGATTTTATTAATAGCGCCAAAGAATATTTTACTGGCGCGGAGAAAAAATCAAATCCGGCCGCAGTGACCCCCGCCGTGGCCCCATCCCCGGCCCTGCCGGCAGTTAAACAACCCGAACAAAGTCCTGCGCCAGCCAACGTTTTGGCCAGGGTCGGGAACTGGACGATCACAATCGAAGAATTTAATGAAAGACTAAATGCCTTGAAAGAGGCGGTCCCGGATTTTGACACAACTTCGCTGGACGCCAAAAAACTTGTTTTGGAAACCCTTGTGCGCCAACAACTTTTGGTTTCAGAGGCGGAGAAGGTCGGGTTGTCGAATCAGAAAGATATCCAGGCGGCGGTCGAGGAGTTCCGGCGGACTTTGATCGTCCAGGAGATCGTTAAGAATCTTGTCAGGGACCTTGCGGTCTCCGATGAAGAGGCCAGCGCGTTCTATGAAGCTCAAAAGACCGTTTTGGTCGAACCCGCGCAGTGGCACGTTCGTTCGATCGTTGTTGATTCTCAAGAAAAAGCCGACGCCTTGTTGCCCCAGCTTTCGCAGGGTGCGGATTTCGCGGAGATCGCTAAACAAAATTCGATCGGAGATAACGCGGCCCAGGGCGGGGATTTGGGATTTATCACGGAGGCATCGTTCCCTGAAATGCAGAATGCGATCGCATCGTTAAGTACTGGCGGCGTCAGCGGTGTGTTAAGGGGGCCTCAGGGATATTATATCGTGAAAGTGGAAGAAAAGAAGGGCGGCAATCCGATCCCTTTTGAGGACATCAAAAAAGATATCATAGACAATCAGCTCATGCTGAAACAGCAGCAGGCGATCCTGGATTACGTCGAGAAACTAAAGGGACAAACAAAAGTAGAAGTAAGAGAGGACCTTTTGTAGGTCGGCAGGGCTGGCATGAACATTGAAAACAAGAAACAGTTTGCAACGATATTGCTCGCGATCGGGCTCGGGCTGGTGGCGACTTTTTTGACCAGTCAATATATAGAGAGCAACATTCGTCAGCAGACGAAGAGCCTGGCAAAGGAATATACGCAGCAGACCGCCGCTCTGCAAAAGGAATTGGAGCTCAACAAGAGGGAGTTGGGGGCGCTTAGCCAGAAACACGAAACACTTGTCGCACAGGTCCAGTCGCAGCCCAAGGTGGTCGTGCAGGCGGCTGAAAAGGGCCCGCAAACGTCGCAGGAGGCATTTTCTATTGTCATGCCACCGGGCAAGCGCGCGATGACAGTCCGTGTCGAGACCCTTTTGGCGGTTGGCGGGTTGCTTAGCCCAGGAGATTTTGTGGACATTATCGCTGTTTTGCGTGTCCCTGAAGATCCGGAGACCCCGGCAAAAACCAAAGATGTCACAACTGTTTTATTCCAGAATTTGCAAATATTGGCCGTGGGCGCGCTTTTTCAGCCGATCGGTGGAGCGGCGGTCTACGAAACCCGCCAAAACGTGCCTTCGCTGAACATAACGTTGGCCGTTTCTCCGGAAGAGGCTGGATTGCTGACATTCGCGCAGGCCAATGGTAAATTTCAGTTGTCCCTGCGTTCTTCGACGGAAAAAGATAAACAAATGTTACAAGTGGCTTCTTGGGATGCCCTTTCAGACTATGTTTTGGATAAACAGGGAACAGAACTGCCGATCCCTCAAGAGGCGGTTGTCGAAGCCCCATCGCCAAAGTCGGAAATAAAAGCAGAAAAATCTAAACCCAACATTCAAATCTTTCGAGCCGGCAGAGAATTGTAAGGCTGAGATTTTTGTGGCATGATGAATCATTTTATGAAGACAAATTTTGATCGTCCAGACAGGATCATAGGCATCCTGTTTTTTGTTGTTGGCCTTTCTCTTGCCGCACCAGTGTCGATCGGCGCTGAAGAGATCGGCGCGATCGTGGTGGCTGAGGAGACCGGAGAGGCCGCGGCGGTTGAAGCGACCGATGCGCCCGAGGTGGCCGAAGAGACTGGAGCAGCCACAGCGGCTAAAGAAGCCGACATGACCGCGGCGATGGACGAGATCGATGCGACCGAGGAGACGGAAGATGTCAGTGTGGCTGCGGCAAAGGATGTGATCGATACAGCTACGGCGAAAGAAATTTTTTTGATCAAGGGCGAGCTGGTCAACCTCAGGGCCGATGGCCTGGATCGCATATCGGTCACACATCCCGAGGTGGCCGATATCCTAAGGGCCGATGAAGAAGAAATATTGATGGTCGGGCAAAACGTTGGCCAAACAACATTGTTCATATGGGACAGGCAGGGGAAGCGGGCGCTTTTGGTGCGCGTGTTCAATCAGGACCTGGAGCTGGTCAAAGAGCGCCTGGAGGCGTTGTTTAAGACGGCGGATATTTCTGAAGTGAAACTTGAGCTGGATTCGCGTGAGGGCAAAGTGGTGGTGGTGGGGGATGTCCCTAAACATAAAAAAGAACAATACGATGAGATCGTTGCGGCGTTCGGGGACGACGTCCTTGATTTTACCAAAGAAGAAGAGAATGAAGACCTTATTCAGGTAGCGGTCCAGATCACGGAATTAAGCAGCACGCTTTCGAAAAGCCTTGGGGTCGACTGGACCGGGGGAGATAATGATACGTTGAGCTTCGCTTATCCGGAAACCCTTCCCAATTTGGACGGCTCTGTTAACGATTATTTTAAGATCGGCGATTTTGAGCGGACCACGGCCCTTTTGGCCACGGTCAACGCGTTGATCGCTGAAGGCAAAGCCAGGGTGCTTTCTCAACCCAAGCTCGTTGTTAAAAGTGGCGCTGACGCCAGTTTTTTGGTCGGCGGCGAGATCCCGATCCGGACAACGACCTCGACCCAGAGCGGCGGTACCCAGGAAAATGTTTCGTTCCGGGAATACGGCATCAGCATGACGATCACTCCGGAGATCAAGAAAGAGAAGATCGATATAACTCTTAGCGTCGAGATCAGCGACATCGACGCCTCCAACGCTGTGGGTGATGATGTGGCCTTTACCTCGCGAAGCGCGCAGACAAAGCTTTTTTTGGATGATGGGCAAACCATTGTTCTTGCCGGATTGATCAAGCAGAATCGCAGTGAGACCATCAACAAGGTCCCTATTTTAGGAGACATCCCCATCATAAGGTGGATCTTCCGCAACAAGAGCAACCCTTCAGCCGATATCGACCAGGAACTGGTCATTTCTTTAACACCGACCGTTTTGGGAAAAAATCGTGGCAAGACGTCTGTCGCGCAAAAAAGCAAAACAGAAGAGATGCTTACAGAGAAGAACACGGGACTGATTGGCGGGGAAGATAAAGTCGACCTATCCGCGCAGCAAAACGACGCGCCTGTTTCAGTTGTTACGCAAAACGATGCGCGACCGGAAGAACCGGAGGTCCTGCCGCTTGCTGAGACCATAATTCTGAATACGGCCGAAAACCAGGCGCCTCCCGAAACGGTTGTTACGTCGACCGCCGTTATTCCGACGGAACCAGTTTCTTCGAATATCGATGAATATGTGCAGGCGATCCAACAGCGGATCGCCCAGGCCATTGTTTATCCGCAAGAGGCGGAACGGGCCGGCTGGGAAGGCACGGTAAAATTGAGCCTTCTTATTTTAAATGACGGAACGCTGGCAACCGCCATGGTCCGGGAATCTTCCGGCTACGAGGTTTTTGACAGCCATACTTTAAACATAGCCAAGAACTTAGCTCCTTACTCCAGTTTTCCAGCCAACGTGGATTTTCGGGAGTTGAACGTGACGATACCGATCATTTACAGCCTGAAAAAGGATTGAGCGTCAAAGGCTGATCACGGTTTCCACGCCGGTCATGATCGAACACATCCCGTATTAATTTCTTTCGTAGGCCAAAGGTTTTCTTAGGAAACCGCTGGCCTGCGGGGAAGAGCCTGTTGGGCCAGCGGAGTTTCTTAAATGAGCTGCAAAACGATCACTGTTTTTAGCAGTAAAGGAGGCGTCGGGAAAACCCTCGTCGCTGTCAACCTTGCGACCGCCCTCGCGCAGGCCAAGCACAAGGTCCTGATTGTCGATTTCGACCTTCAGGCCGGGCAGGATATGGCCCGGATGCTTAATCTGACGCCAAGCCGCGCGATCGTTGACCTGCTGCCGGCCCTGCGGGCGACGAATGACGCCGAAACAGTCCGGCGGCACGCGACCAAGCATGCTTGTGGGCTGGATTTTCTACCCATTGTCAGCAATACCCGCCAGATAGGCCATGTCACCCCAGACAACATCAAGCCGTTTTTTCAAAAGGCCATGGATGAGTACGACTTTATTGTTGTTGATGCGGGGAAATCTTTTACGGAGACCCTGATCACTGTCCTGGATTTTTCAAGCCTTATTCTTTTGGTGGCAACACCGGACATCCTCGCTGTTTACCAGATCAAGTGGTGCCTTGAGGTGCTGCAGAGCCTGCAATTCCCGCTTAAAATGGTGAAGCTGATCTTAAACCGTTCTGAAAGCCACGGAAGTGTTGCCTGGCAGGAGGTGCGTTCGGCCCTGCCATGCGAGATATTCAGCCATATTCCTTCCGACGGCAAAGTGGTGGGCCTGGCCCTGAATCGCGGAATTCCCTGTGTTTTGGATAACCCGCGCAGCAAGGTCTCCGAAGCTTTTATAAAAATGACCACCGCTCTTGTTAAAGAGAATTTATATGTTCCCACCGGAGATCTGGCCAAAAACAGGACCACGGACGGACTGGAAAAGCCGGCGCGGTTTTGGGAAAAATACGGCATTTCGCAACAGATGATCCAGACCGCCGGCGGAGTGCTTATGTCCCCGGGGGACGAGATCCTTGTTTTAAAAGCGAAGGTCCACGAAAAATTGGTAGAGCGGCTGAATCTCGACGGGATCACTACGAATATTTTTAATGATCCCCAGGCGACCCAAAAACTCAAACGGACCGCTGAAGAGGTTGTGGGGAATATCCTGGTGGAAGAGGCGGGAGGCAAGCTCGCTTCCCACGAAGAGCGGGTGTCTTTGGTCAAAGATATCGTTAATGAGGCGTTGGGGCTTGGGCCATTGGAAGATTTTCTGGCGGACCCGGAAGTCACGGACATCATGGTCAACAGCAAGGACGAGGTTTATGTCGAGAAATCCGGGAAACTTGTTCTGACCAATAAGAGGTTCGTCTCGGACTCGAAGATGCGCGGGATCATTGATCGCATTATCGCTCCGCTGGGCCGGCGCATTGATGAATCCACGCCGATGGTTGACGCGCGCTTACCCGACGGATCGCGCATCAACGCGATCATTCCGCCGTTGTCCTTGCGCGGCCCGATGATCACTATCCGCAAGTTCACCCAGGAAAAACTGGAAACGGGAGATCTGTTGCGACGATATAACAGCTTGTCCCAGCCCATGATCGATTTTTTGCATGCCTGTGTTCTGGGGCGGAAGAACATGATCGTCTCCGGCGGTACCGGCGCCGGGAAAACGACACTTTTGAACGTCCTGTCTGAATTCATTCCCGACGGTGAGCGCATCATCACCATCGAAGACGCCGCCGAGTTGAAGCTGAAGAAAAGCCATTGGGGGCGCCTGGAGTCGCGGCCGCCTAACGTGGAGGGCCGGGGCCAGATCACCATCCGGGACCTTTTTATTAACTGTCTTCGTATGCGGCCGGACCGGATCGTCATTGGCGAGTGTCGCGGCCCCGAGGTTTTGGACATGCTTCAGGCGATGAATACGGGGCACGACGGTTCCATGACAACGCTCCACGCCAATTCCACCCGCGACGCTTTGACCCGCATGTCCTCGATGATCCTTTTAAGCGGCATCGAATTGCCCGTGCGCGCCATCAACGAGATGACCTCTTCCGCTATCGCTATTATCGTCCATATCAACCGTTTTTCCGACGGGACCAGAAAGATCACGGGGATCACGGAGGTCACCGGGCTGGACAAAGAATTTCAGCTGAAACTTGAGGACGTGTTTGTTTTCCGGCAAAAAGGCCTTGACCCCAACGGCAAGATCATCGGGGACTTTGAGGCCACCGGCTATGTTCCGAAATGTTTCGATGACCTTGTCGCGCGCGGCATGGACCTGAAAAAAGAAATGTTCCAAAAGCCGAGCGCCTGACAGAGGGCGGACACATTCGCTTTTCGTGGCGCCAGTATTTTTTGAAACTGCCAATCCCTCCCAATGAAGATCCTCAACACAAGCAAAAATACAGTCATCGCCAGGAACGTCCGTTTTGCCGACACGTTCTGGACGCGCATGAAAGGCCTGTTGGGGCGCAGGAGCATTTCTTCAGAAGAAGCGCTGGTCATTACAAAGTGTCAATCCATTCACATGTTCTTCATGCGCTTCGCCATTGACGCTATTTTTGTTGATGGCAAGGACCGCGTTGTCGGCCTTGTTGAGAATATCAAGCCTTTTTGCTTGAGCCCGATCTTCCTCCGTTCTAAGTATGTCATTGAGCTTAGGGCCGGAACCATTGCGGCGACAAAGACAGCTCTCCGGGACCAGCTGGAAAAATCTTCATAATCTATCTCCAATAGAACGTTGAACAATATTGAACAATGTGGTATATTGTATGTAAATTAATGTCCAATCTGGATTTATTACGCTTTTATGGGTGTTGTCTACAAATTGCGAAAAGAGGTCATTGATTTTGTTCTGCAACAAAAAAGAACAGATCACGATCTGGGATGTCGCCAACTCGCCACTCTTGCCAGCGAGAAATTTAAAATTCAAGTTTCCAAATCTTCCGTTAATGCCATTATCAAGAATGCCAACTTAAGCAATTCGGTCGGCAGGCCAATATCTGCGGAATTGCTTCCCAAGAAATTTCAGATCCCGCCTCAGAAGAAACAGCAACTTTTGGATGAGGTCCGTAAAACCAAGCTTGAACAAAAGCCATTGCCGCCCAAGGTGTTGGCTCCACCAAGCAAGGGCCATTTGTTGGATCGACCGCGTCTGGACCCCGCCGCTGAAACGCAGGACAAGGATCCTTCTTCCTCCTTGCAGGGAGTCTTTGGCCGAAAGGAGCCAGGTGGCCAGGTAACATTCTTGCGTCATGTCGAAAGCTTACGGGCGCGACGGTCTCAGGTCGCGGGGGTCATGCGGGAAGGCATGGGATGTGTCTTCCTGAAAGCGGCGCAGTGGCAATTTTCGAGATCATCGGCTTTGGGTGGGCTGTTAAGGAAATACATCCCGGGACCATTGCCGCCCCGGTTCGACGCGTTTTGTGATGTGTTGCCTTGTTTAGCCTTGTTGGGCATTTCCGACCCTCGCCAAAACGGCCAATTAGCGAACCATGCGCTGTGGGACCTCGGCGGGTTTGACCAGCCGCCGGCAGACCTTGAGATCCTCCACTGGAGCAGCGCGATCCAGGGCGTCCCGTCGTCGGTCAAATTTTCTTTGGAATATGAAAAGGAAAAGCGACAAGCGTTGATGGAAGCGCGGCATTTTGAGTTTCACCTGGCGAATGGCAGCCGGATCATGGTCGAGGCTTCTTTGGCCGGATTGAGCGAAGAAAAATTTTCGACGGGATTTACGGCGTGCGTGCAGCAAGCGATGGCCGTGTTGTCGCACTGCGTGATCAGCAATAATGATCCGGCCATATTCTTGTCGTCGGGTCATAAGCCTTTTTCGGGGGGCAGGGCACGGTTTTCTCAAGGAGCTTTGGACATGATGGCCGCGTTTGAAGGGGCTCAAGACAAACAGCTGCAAAAGGCGATCGTCTTTGATGTCGCCGGTGAGCGGGTCGCGGAATTTTCTGTATTTCCGCGCAAGAAACGATTTTTCATGATGGGCGTATGGCCATGGCAGGAAGAATTCCTGTTGTTGTCGAAGGACACAAAGACGGTGGAGCCTTTTTATGATGAAGTAACGGATAAGGTCTTTTATGTCGCGGCGGGCCCGGCCCGGATCTTCCCGGGAGAGCCCAGATCGAAAACCGCGTCATTGCGCAGTGTCGCTGTTTTGGCCTCCCCGCAGGACGCCCCGATAGTGGTTATTTTGACAAATTGCGCGGATGAGGCCCCTTCGGACATTCTTCAGGCGTTTCTTAGGAGATGGCCGAACCTTGACGCGGGCCCGGCAGGACAGGCGTTGAGCGTTAGCGTGCCCTTCCCGAGCGGCATTTCCCAAGGGGTTTTAGAGCTGGCAGGGTCCCCTGGACAGGATCTTTCTTGGGTGGTTCGCGATTGGGCCGGGGTGCTAGATCAGTACTGCCGCAGGCATTTTTTTGGAGAAAAATTTATTAATTTTGACATAACTCAATTAATATCAACATTTTATTCGCTTCCCGGTCAGTGCGTGTTTCAGGAAAAGGCTTTGCTGGTTTCTTTGCGCCCCCCCAGCACATATATTTATTCAAAGGAATTACAGCAGGCCATTGAGCATATCAATGAAGCGAATGTCACGGACCCGTTCGGGCGTCCTATTTTTATTAATATATTAAAATAATACTATATAAAAAAACTTTCCTGAGCCTTGACAGCGGGTGTTCATGTGATATACTTTTCTATGCTGATCTTTGACTATGACACCGACAAGGTGTTTATGCCCGGTAGTCCTTCCCTTAGGTGGAGGCGGGTGTCTTTCCGTATTTTAGGAAAGACAATAGAAGCCCTGCGGAATTCGCTGTTCTGCCTTCCTATTAGAGGATGGCGGCACAGAGGGCAAGGATTGTCTGTTAAACACGTGAGGTCGTTGCGACCAGGCCAGGGGGTAAACCCCATGATCCACCGAAAAAACCAAAAAGGTCAAAGTCTACTCGAATATGCCATGGTCGCAGCAGTTGTTGCGGCAGCTGTAATCGCAATGAGCACCTACGTGTTCCGGTCCGTACAGGCCACCCAACAGACCATTCAAACGGAATTCCAAAAAGAGTAACAGATAAAGTCCATTACTTGACGATGAAGCTAACAAGTATTCGCTGGTTTTATCGGCGAGAAAAAGCGTCTTATTAAGGGAGGAAACCATGTTGAGGAAAAAAGAAACAACAAAACGTGCGGCCTATAAAAGAAAAGGGCAAAGCACGGTTGAGTACATTATCTTGGTAGCGGCCGTTATTGCTGCCCTGCTTATCTTCTTGCCAGGAACGTTCCGGACGGCGGTTACGTCAACCATGACGGAAGGTACCAATGGCATGCAGAATATGGCTGCCAGACTTTCCGGTTCCCGGCCGCCCGCGCCGTAATGAGGGGCTAGACCAAACAACACCAGTTATAGCAAGAAACTCTTAGGAGGAAAATCCATGTTTAGAAAACTGATCAAAAATAAAAAAGCGCAGAATACCGCCGAGTACGCGATCCTTATTTCGCTCGTTGTGGCCGGTATCATTGCGATGCAAACTTACGCTCAGCGTGCTCTTCAAGCCAGGGTCCGCGATGCTTCAAGCTACTTGAAGAACCAGACCACCGCCATGGGCACAACCACCCAGTACGAACCGTATTATCTGACAACCGATTACGACATTGCTCGTAATGAAACACAGACCAAGAGGTTGGATGATGCTACGACGCGGCAGGATGATTTCTTGGAGCGGACGCGCCTTTCTGGCGGCTTCCAGAACCAGTCCATCAACTCGGCGGTTACGGGAGGCGAGCAGTTTTAATTGAGCGAAACAGCGTAAAAACTTTCTCATAAGGAGAGAGAGCAACTTAGTTCTCAGGAGGGAAAATCCAATGTTTACTTATTTAAATAAACGCAGAAAAAAGGGACAAAGCACCCTGGAGTACGCGGTCCTGATCATTATCATTATCGGTGCCCTTTTGTCGATCCAGGTCTACATCAAGCGCGGTATCCAGGGGCGCTTGAAAGGCGCGGCCGATGACATCGGGGACCAGTTCTCCGTTGGTAATACCAACATTGTTCAGACCATGACAACCTCAGGCCGGACCAAAGATACCTTCACGGCCGGAGTGAGCGGGTCAAGAATGGTCAACGATGAAGTCACGACGACGATCACCAACGCGTACGTGATGAACGTACAGCAGGAGTTCTGGGGCAAGTAACAAGCTCTGGATGCGTTGTGTGTTCTTCTTTAAAACATGGCTTACTTGGGGGACTTTCCCGGGTAAGCCATGTTTTTTGTGCTAGAATAAATCGAGTTCCTGTTCGCAAGAGGCGCCTTCTATGTTAAGATATTTAAAAACCAATAAAGCCCAGGCCGTCATGGGCGAATATGTTCTGGTCTTTTTGCTGGTGATGGGCATGGTCACGGCCATGACCGTCTACTTTAAGCGGGCCGTGCAGGCGCGGATCTTTGACGCCCGCAACAGCATGATGAGCATGGTCGCCAATATGGCCAACGATTATTACAACAATGTCACCCTGTCGCATATCTATGAGCCGTATTACGGTAATACGGATTCTACGGTCGCGCGGGGCGAAGACACCAGGGTCGAACTTTCACCCGGCGGCACAACCGGGATCTTTCGCAAGACGATCAGTGAAGTAACCGCGGTCCAGACGGAAAGCCAGACCGCCGCGCCGCGGGAAGCGAACTAAAAAAGAGGTAAGAGGTAAGAACAAAGTGATAAGAAATGCCAACACAAAAAACAATAGCCTTTGCAAGGCCAGATCATGCCGCATACCTTTTGCCTCTCGTCTCTCGTTTAAGAAGGCCCAGTCGATCCTGGAATACACGATCGTCCTGGGTGTGATCGTCATCATCATGTTCGCCATGGGACCCATGGTCAAGCGCGGCGCCCAGTCGATGATCAAGCTGGTGGCCGACCAGGTCGGCGTTCAGAACAACGCTGAGCAACGTTTCGACGAGAGCGGGCACCTGGATTCCAGTTACACGGCTACGCGCGGTTCCATGGACAAGCAAACGCTGGAATATCTCGGGACCACAAGATACGTATTTGACGACACGATCAGCACGCAAAGCAACGCGCACATGAATTTGGGATTTACGGAAGAACGCTGAAGCGAAAGGATAAAGGAAGATATGCTGCGCAGACCTCGAAGAGGGCAGACCACGCTGGAATACATTGTTTTGATCATCATCGTGATGGGCGCCTTGCTGGCCATCAGCAATTATTTCAAGCGGGGCTTACAGGGGCGCTGGAAAGCGGCGATCGACGACATGGGAGACCAATACGATCCGCGGACGGCCGATTCCGTGATCCGGCACACCTTGACCCAGAACACCAACACGATTATCATTACCATGAACGATGTGGGCGGGTATTGGACGCAGCGCACGGACAATTCCCTTTCTACGGACCAAAAAACAGGGAACGTTACCGTCGGGGCGTATTGATCCGCCTGCCTC
>ORJL010814432.1_pt1 | contig 14271 bp, 15 predicted proteins | sample 1779941 | NCBI WGS metagenome assembly ORJL01 (sample SAMEA104232317, study PRJEB22302) | groundwater metagenome | biome: forest; feature: aquifer; material: groundwater | place: USA | collected 2011-08-07 | depth 5.8 m
CCAGGGGTTGCAGCACCGCGTAGGGGATGACCCGCTGGTCCTGGACGATGTCCACCAGGTTCATGGACTGGGGCAGCATCACGACGCCGATGACTACCATGATCACCGGGATCTCGTAGCTGATGAGCTGGGCCGCCGACCGCAGTCCGCCTAGAATAGCGTCCTTTTTTGCGGAACCCCATCCCGCCATCACCAAGCCGACGATGGCAAGTACTGAGAAGGCGGTGATGAAGAAGAGGCCCATATCCATGTTGCGCACCGCTGTGTCCCGCGCGAAGGGGATGGTCACCCAGACGACGACGGAAGGCACGAACACCACCAGCGGCGCAAGCCAGAAGAGGAGTTTGTCGGCCTGGGCAGGGATAACGTCTTCCTTGACCAAAAGCTTCACCGCGTCGGCCACGGGCTGCAGGATGCCGTGGGGGCCAACTACCATAGGGCCCATGCGCTGCTGCAAACGGGCCAGGGCCTTCCGCTCCAGCCAGGTCAGGGACAGGGTGACGATGGTGAGGCTGGTCACCAGCGCCGCGAGTTGGATGGTGAGTATGATGATGTTCCGCGTCATTAGCGGTCCACCTCGCCCAGAACGATGTCAATGGAGCCGAGGATCATGATAGCATCGGCCACGTAGGCATTGCGCATCATGTGCTTTAGGCTCATGAGGTTGCAGAAGGAGGGCGGACGGATCTTCAGGCGGTAAGGCCGGTCGCCACCGTTGCTGACCAGGTAGACGCCCAGGTCGCCGCGAGGGTTTTCGGCGTGGACGTACACCTCGCCCTTGGGTGGGCGGGAGATGCGGCGCGTGGGGGCCATGATCGGGCCGGGCTGCATCTGCTTCAACGCTTGCTCCACGATCTTGACGGATTCCTCCATCTCCCGAATGCGCACCCAGAAGCGGTCCCAGCAGTCGCCCCGGTCGCCCAGAGGGACGCTGAAGTCAAAGCGGTCATACAGCATGTAAGGCGCGGCGCGGCGCACATCAAAGTCCACGCCCGAGGCGCGCATGTTGGGGCCGGTGAGGCCCAAGGCCACCGCCGTCTTGCCGTCTATGGTACCCACGTCGCGGCTGCGGGCCAGGAAGATCTCGTTGAAGGTGACCAGGCGGTCCGCCTCTTCAATCGTCGCCTTAACGGGGCCAAGGCTGGTGGTGATGCGTTGGGCGAAGTCCTCCGGCACGTCTTCCTTGACGCCGCCGATACGGAAGTAGTTGTGCATCATGCGGGCGCCGCTGGTGGCTTCAAAGATGGCCTGGATGCGTTCCCGCTCGCGGAAGGCGTACAGGACGGGTGTTATGGCCCCGGCGTCCAGGACAAAGGTGCCGTAGAAGAGCATGTGGCTGGCGATGCGGTTGAGCTCGCACAGGATCGTGCGGATATACTGGGCGCGCTCCGGCACTTCGGCGCCCATGAGCTTTTCTGCCGCCATACAGACCACCAGCTCGTTATTGAAGTTGGCGACGTAGTCCAGGCGGTCAAAGAGGGTGATGATCTGGCTGTACTGCTCGTTCTCGCACAGTTTCTCGGAGCCGCGGTGCAGGTAGCCAATATGCGGCTCCACATCCACGATGCGCTCGCCGTCAATCCACAAGACCATGCGGAAGACGCCGTGGGTGGCCGGGTGCTGTGGCCCCACGTTCACCATCAGGTCAAGGCTGTCTAGCTGTTTTTTAGTGGCCATGTGTTGGTTTGCCTACCGCACCCTAAAGGGTGCGGCTTCACGAACATTAGGGTTGATTCTGCTACTTCACAAATCTATCTGATGCCTTCATTTTCAGTGGAACTGTATTTGGCGAAAAATAGCGTTCCCATGGCTGGGAGGTTTTGAATTCTTTTGGAGTGAGCCGTTTCGCCTGCGAACTCACCCGACTGCTGTAAGCCGCTCTTAGGACAAGGGATCGCGGCTAATCAACTTATCCTCCTGCCTCTTCCATAACCTCTTCCAGGGTTCCTAGCTCTGAACATCCCTCTACAAATGCAGACACTGCTTCCTGCAAGGCTGCCTTTGCTTTGGCAGGGGTGGTTCCAAAACTGGAGACGTTCAATTCTGGGCACAAAACAACATAGGTCTTCCCTTCTTTGAACACCTCAGCCCTGAACTCAATTCCTATGTATCTAAGGTCTACCATATGATCTGGTACTGCTACAGCAGCGGTGGGCATCCTTCTGGTTCGCATTCGTTACCGCACCTTGAAAGGTGCGGCTTCCTTGTTGCGGCAAGCCACACCCTTTAGGGTGTGGTGCAGTTGTCTCACCACTCCTGATAGTCATTAAGAGGATAGCTCTTGCGCCCTGGATACCCTTCAAACCCTTCGTACAGGAGCAACGGAGCCAGGTTCGGGTGGCCCTCAAAGTCCACGCCGAAGAGGTCGTGGCCCTCGCGCTCGTGCCAGTCGGCCCCAGGCCACACCGAAATTACCGACGGCAGCCGGGGGTCGCCGTAAGGCAGGCTCACCTTCAGGGCGAAACGGGCGCTCTTTGCCAGGGAGCGAAGGTGATAGACCACCTCAAAGCGGTCTTCATAGTCCACTACTGAGAGGCACATCAGGTAGTCAAAAGACAGGCGCGGGTCGTCCCGCAGCTTCAACGCCGCCTGCACGAGGGCGGAGCGGTCCAGCGCCACCACCACCTCGTCCAGGGCCGCGCTCATCACGGGTTTGAACTCCGCCAGGGCCTCCTGCAGTAACGCGCTCAGAGCCTGTCCTTTTGCATCAAGGGCAGACTTGGCCTCCGCCGGCGCGGGGTGTGCTCTAGCTCGCTCTTGCGTCAACTCGTCGCGCGTCCTGCTTGATCTTTTCCTGGAGGCGGAGGATGCCTTCCATCAACGCCTCGGGCCGGGGTGGGCATCCTGGCACATACACATCCACGGGGATGATGTGGTCAACACCCATGACTACGGAGTAGGAGCGGTAGTAGGGGCCGCCGTTGGTGGCGCAGCTCCCCATAGCTATGACCCACTTGGGGTCCGGCATTTGCTCGTACAGCAGCTTGATGGGCGGCGCCATCTTCTTGACTACTGTACCGGCGATAATCATGACGTCTGACTGGCGGGGCGAGGGCCACGTGACCACGCCGAAGCGGTCCAGGTCGTGGTGCGACATGTAGGTGCTGATCATTTCAATGGCGCAGCAGGCCAGACCGAAGGTGAGAGGCCACAGCGACGACGTTCGGGCCAGCGCAAAGAGTTGCTCCGCTGAAGCGGTAATGATCCCAGGCACACCGGACTTGCTGAAGGGACTAGGCGCAGGCCGGTTGCCGCCGGGCGTCGCCTGAGGCGTCTCCCAGCCGCCTGGGATCACGGGCAGGGTCAGTTTGTGGTCGCGTTTGGGGTCCCACTTGACGGGCTGCATATCGCCTGGTTTTACCGCCACTGCAACACCCCCTTGCGCCAGGCGTAGACTACCCCGAAGCCCAAGATGGCGATAAAGATGCCCATCTCATAGAAGACGGCGTTGGCCACGGCGTGGGTGAACGTTACGCCCGCTTGCTCTTTGATGCCCATAAAGACGATGGCCCAGGGGAAGAGGAAGACCGCCTCTACGTCAAAGATTAGGAAGAGAATGGCAAAGACATAGTAGCGGATATGGAGTTGGGACTGCCTGTAGGGGGCGGGGAGGATGCCCGACTCAAAAGGGATGCCTTTTTCTGCAGAGGGGCGGCGGGGGGCCAAGATGACTGATGCCAGAAACATCCCACCAATAGCCACGATAGCGACGATAACGCCTATGGTGGCGGCGGCCCAGTCCAGGGCATACGCTTCAGGCAAATGCGCACCTCGCTAGGCGTACTGGGTTACAGGCGTGGTACGGCCCAGCGGGTGCCGTCCAAAAAAGTACAATAGCACCGCTCTGGGAAGGGTGTCAATTGCGAGCCGTGCCTATTGTGAAATAGGTAACATCCCCAGCGCCGTCTATCGCTGGCCGTCCATAGCTACCTGGCAGAAGCCCTTGGCATCTGTTGTTCAGGCTAAACCGCCACAATCGCGGATGAAATGGCCTATTTTCACGGTAGGGCGCTGAATCCCGATTGCATCGGGACTCAAGGACAGGCTCTAGTCAGGAAGGGGGGAGTTTTTGTATCTGAGGGACACTCCTTCGCTGCGCTCAAGGACAGGCTCTCAGACTCCTGGCAGAGGGGCAAAGCTCCTCTGCACTCCCCTTTTTCCGCAGCCTACCGTGAAAACAGACCAGCAGGGCACCCGATCCTCCACCGCACCGTTTACGTTGCGGCTTCTGAAGACGGCCAAGCCGCACTCTTCAGGGTGTGGTGCCTGCAAAGCGATTTTCATCCCCGTCCGTTAGTCTATATTTCCGGCGGCACATCTACCACCATGCGGCGCGCCGCTACGTCCACCGACTTCACGATGTCCGCCACAGCGGGTATCAACGTCTCCTCGCCATCATGGGTGACGACGTAAATATCGTGAGCGGGGTAGGCGAGGATTTGTGTGAGTGTACCCAGGATGTTCCCATGGATGTCCACTACCTGCATGTCCAGGAGTTGAAAATGGTAGTAGGTGTCGGCGGCGGGCTCGGGCACCGCTCCCTCGGGGACATAGAGTTCCGCTCCTCGCAGCTTTTCGGCGGCCTCTCTCGCATCCACGCCTTCCAGCTTGATAACCGGCAAACGTCCGGGGCGCATCCGCAGTACTTTTCGGGGGGCACCCTTTATGAAGAGGATTGCACCAGGGGAGAAGCGTTGGGGGACATCGGTAAGGGTCTCTACACGGACAGAGCCATCCAGCCCCACGGGCCCAGTGATCTTGCCTACGAGCACAAAAGGCTGGGCCTGCCGACTCTCCTGAGGGTGGTCCGGAGGCGACGCGGTCTTCCGAGGTGGGGAAGAGGCCTGGCGTTTTCTCTGAGCAGCCAAGACCTAGACGATCTCCAGGACGGCCCGAGTGCCTTCCTTTACCGCCGCCACGCGCAACAACAGACGAATGGCTTGGGCCACACGGCCCTCGCGGCCAATGATCTTGCCCTTGTCGTCGTCGGCCACTTCCAGGCGAAGAATAACCTTCCCGTCTTCCACGATCTCGGTCACTTTGACCTCATCAGGTTTGCTGGCCAGGGCCTTTGCAATATACTCAACCAGCTCCCGCACCGTGGTTATCCTTCTTTGGGGGCTTCTTGGCTTTTGATGAGGCGTTGGACGGACTCTGAAGGCTGAGCGCCTTTCTTCATCCAGTCCTGTAGTTTGGTACTGTCAAGCCGCACGGTAGGCGGATTGGTCATGGGGTCGTACTGGCCTACCTGCTCTACGTACGCTCCGTTGCGGGGGGTGCGGGAGTCGGCGACCACGACGCGATAGGCAGGGTGTTTCTTGGCTCCGACTCTCCGAAGTCTAATACGCAGCATGAATCCTCTCCAGAACTAGTGGGAACATAGGCATTGTATCTGCCTTGTGGGTGGGTGTCAACGGCACGCATGGCTCCAGGGGCAGGGGCAACAGGGGTTGTGACAAGCTTTGGAGCGGGGCAAGGACAGCACAATGTCCACTGGCGACAAAGGCTGCATAGACCATACGTCCGTTGACCCTCCGTAGGAGTATCGTTATACTTTTCACGAATTCTTGCCCAGCGTTATTGAGAGGCTTTATGAAGCTGCTGCCATCCTTCATGCCAAGGGAAGACCGTTTTTTCGGTTTATTGAGAAGCAGTACGAAGAACCTGGTGGACGTGTCCATTCTGCTGTTGGACCTCATGGAGCACTACGAGAACGTGCCGCAAAAGGTGGCGGAGATCAAGCGGCTGGAAGAGGTGGGCGATCACATCATCCACGAGATCATGCGAAACCTTCACCGTACCTTTGTGACGCCCATTGACCGGGAAGACATTGCCACGCTGGGGGAGCGGCTGGATGACGTGGTAGACGCTATTGAGGAAGCGGCCCGCAAGATGCTGGAGTACCGAATCTCACAGCCCACTTCCTACGCCATAGAGATGGCAAGGATCCTGGTCAAGTCGGCTGAATCCTTGCAGAACGCCTCCGCCAAACTGCGCTTCCGTGGTTCTAAGCTCAAAGAGATCCTGCCCGATTCCGTGGAGGTCAACCGGTTGGAGAACGAGGCGGATCAAGTTACGAGCCAGGCCATGGCGCATCTCTTTAATAACGGCAGCCCGCCCATAGAGGTCATGAAGTGGCGGGACATCTACGACCAGCTAGAGTTGGCCACAGACCGAAGCGAGGACGTGGCAAACGTTCTGGAAGGCGTGGTGCTCAAGAATGCTTGAGTCCTCCTTCGCCTTCCTGGTTATCGTCATTGTCATCGCTGTCATCTTTGATTTCGCCAACGGCTTCAACGACGCCGCCAACGCCATCGCCACCGTTGTCTCCACGCGGGTGCTATCGCCTATCGTGGCGGTGCTCATGGCGGCGAGCCTCAACTTTGCAGGGGCGCTTTCGGGCACGGCGGTGGCGAAGGTCATTGGCGCGGGCATTGTAGCGCCAGAGGCCATCACGCTCACGACGGTGGCCGCGGGCGTAGGCGCTGCCGCTATTTGGGTCCTCTTAGCTTCACGCATGGGTTTGCCAGTAAGCGGCAGCCATAGCCTGGTCGCCGGGGTAGCCGGTGCTGGAGTTGCCACTGGCGGCTTTGATGTACTCGTCGCCCACGGCATCAACAAGGTGCTGCTGGGGCTGGTCTTCGCCCCCATCATCGGCTTCGTTGGCGGCTACATACTGATGTTGGTCCTCTACTGGGCATTCCGGCGGGCCACTCCTGGCCTGGTTGGCGGCCTTTTTGGGAAACTGCAAATAGTGTCGGCGGCGGCTATGGCTTTCAGCCACGGCTCTAACGACGCCCAGAAGACCATGGGCGTCATCACACTGGCCCTTGCGGTGCACTACCAATGGGCAGCGAAGGGTATCCCTTTTGAGATACCTTTCGGTGTGGTTGTGCTGTCGGCGGTGGTCATGGCGATTGGCACCTACGCCGGCGGCTGGCGCGTGGTACGGACATTGGGCGTGCGCATTGTGGCCATGCGGCCCGTTCACGGCTTCGCCGCGGAAAGCTCTGCCGCTGCGGTGATTGAGTCGGCGACGCGGCTGGGGTTCCCCCTGAGCACGACGCACGTCATCTCCTCTACCATCATGGGCCAGGGGGCGACCCAGCGATTCTCGGCAGTGCGCTGGGGCGTGGTACGGGGCATCGCCCTGGCCTGGGTGGTCACCCTCCCCTTCTGCGCTATTCTGGGCTGGGTGCTCATGAAGGTGCTGGCGGCGGTGCTGTAGGTGCGAGTATTCCCAGCGAGTGCATTATGCACACGCCCCCCACCCCAGGGAAAAAGACAAGAGAAGCAACTGGCCCGCCTTCGGCGGGCCAGTTGCTTCTCTTGTCAATATTGGGAGCGTATTCGCTAGCCGAAGACGCTCATATGGAGACAAGCTATCAGCATCGTGGAAGCAGTGCTTGTCGTCCGCCCTTCTCGTCCTTACCCTGCCTTCTGCAATCCGGCCATGCTGTGCAGCAGGCGCTTCACCCCAGCGGCGCTTTTGAACGCCACCGTCACCTCGTGGTCGGTGCCAGCGGCCACGCAGTTCACCACGATCCCTTCGCCGAACTGCTTGTGGGTCACGCGGTCGCCGGCCTTCAGGGGAGAGGGCATGGGCGCGCTCTGGTTGCTGGCGCTGCCGTTGACAGGGGCCGCGCCTCTGCTTGGCCTGCCGGTGACGCCGGAGATGGTCGGCGTGCCAGCCGTGGTGGACGTGGCGATGAGCTGCGGCGGGATATCTTGCAGAAAGCGGGAGGGCACGCCGGCCATGCTGCCGCCCATCATCTGGCGACGGAAGGCCCTGAACAAATACAGCCGCTGTTGGGCGCGGGTGACGCCGACGTAGCAGAGGCGGCGCTCCTCCTCCAGTTCCGCGGGGTCGTCGCGGGAGCGGGCGTGGGGCAGCAGGCCCTCCTCCATACCCACGATGAACACCACGGGGAACTCCAGGCCCTTGGCCTGGTGCAAGGTAATGAGCGTCAGCGCGTCCTTGCTCTGGTCAAGATGGTCAACGTCGGAGACCAGGGCCACCTTCTCCAGAAAGGCTTCCAGCCCCACTTCAGGGGCAAGTTCCTCTATTTCCACGGCTTGGCCTCGCAGCTCAAGCACGTTCTCCCACTGCTCCGCGCCACGGTCGTTGCTGGACTCCATCAGGTATTGGCGATAGCCGGTGCGCTCAACGACGGCGTCCAGCAGGTCAGCAGCGCCCAGCTTCGCTGACTCCTCGCGCAGGCCTGTCATAAGCAGCAGGAACCGCTCCACCGAGGCTACTGCACGGGGGTTCAGAACGCCATCGCCGCGGGCGTCTACCAGCGCCTGAAGGCCAGCGTACAGGGGCAGGCTGCGACCCCTGGCCCAGGCTGTGGCGTCCTCCACGGTGCGGCTGCCGATGGCCCTGGGCGGCGTGTTGATGATGCGCGTCAGGCTCACCTCATCGTAGGGGTTCTGGATGACTCGCAGGTAGGCGATGACGTCCTTGACCTCCTTGCGCTGATAGAAGCGCAAGCCTCCAATCAGGCGGTAGGGCACGCCGAAGCGCAGGCACGCCTCCTCCAGCGCCCTGGACTGGGCGTTGATGCGGTACATCACGGCGCAGTCGGAGTAATGGAGGTTCTCCCGCTTCACCAATCGCTCAACCTCATCCACCACCATCTGGGCCTCCTCCTCCTCGGTGTGCGCCTCTTTCACGATGATGGGCGCGCCTGCCCCTTTGCTGGTCCACAGCTCCCGCTCAATGCGCGCCTTGTTGGGCTTGATGAGGCTTTGGGCGGTATCCAGGATGTTCTTGGTGGAGCGGTAGTTCTCCCCCAGGTTCACCACCACCGTGTCGGGGTAGTCCTTTTTGAAAGAGAGGATGTTACGGATGTCGGCGTTACGCCAGGAGTAGATGGACTGGTCGGGGTCGCCCACGACACAGATGTTGCGGTACTTGCTGGCTATGAGCTTCGCCAGGGCGTACTGTACGACGTTCGTGTCCTGAAACTCGTCCACCATCAAGTGAAGATAGCGGGAGCGGTACTTCTCCAGTGTCTCCGGCGACTGCTCAAAGAGGCGCACCACACGCAGGATGAGGTCGTCAAAGTCCAGGGCGTTGCTCTGGTTCAGCATCCCCTGGTAGCGCTCGTAGACGCGCAGGACGATCTCTTCATAGTAGCTCTTGACCGTAGCGGCATACTGCGCCGGTTCCAGCAGCTCGCTCTTGGCCTTGGAGATGACAGACAGGATAGCGCCAACGGGGTAGCGTTTGGGGTCAATGTTGGCCTCTTCCATGGCCCGCTTGATAAGGCTCTGCTGGTCCTCCTGGTCGTAGATAACGAAGGAGCGGTCCAGGCCGATGACCTGGCCGTCGCGGCGGAGGATGGAGGCGCAGAAAGCGTGGAAGGTGCCGGCGGTCAATTCCTGGGCGCGGGCGCCGAGCAGCCTATCCAGGCGCTCCCGCATTTCGCGTGCCGCCTTGTTAGTGAAGGTGACGGCTGCGATGCGATAGGGGCTGACGCCGCACACGCGCACCAAGTAGGCGATGCGGTGGGTGATGACGCGGGTCTTGCCGCTGCCAGGCCCCGCGATGATGAGCAGCGGCCCCTCAATGTGCTCCACCGCATCGCGTTGGGCGGGGTTGAGGCCGGCTAAGACATCTGTTTGCATGAGAGGATTATAGCAGGGTGGCTTCCCCGCTGCTTCTGGTAGAATAAGGGGGATTGCTACAGTGTTTACAATAGGAGATAGCTATGGGTAAGGCGGGCATTACGCTTCCACACGAAGTGGCCGCTCAGTTCTGCCGGCGTCATCATATCCGAAGGCTCCGAAGGCTCGCCTTCTTTGGCTCTGTGCTAAGGGATGATTTCCGAGACGATAGCGACGTGGATGTCCTGGTGGAGTTTGAGCCAGAGCATATCCCTGGACTGGCGTTTTTTGAAATGGAAGCAGAGCTTTCAGCGCTACTAGGGCGAAAGTAGATTTGACTACGCCGGGGTTTCTGAGCCCTTATTTTCGCGATAGAGTCGTACGGGAAGCGGAAACACAATATGTCGCAGCATGACGACCAGGTGCGGTTGCGGTATATGCTGAACATCGCTTCTGTGGGGCACGTCAACCGTCGCTTCACTACCCCCGCCGGAACACCAGCGCGCCGATCTCGGCCAGGAGGAGCATGGCTGCGGCGGTGAGGACGATGGCCCCGCCAGCGGCGATGTTGGCATAGAAGGCGATGGTCAGGCCGGCCAGCACGCTGATGACGCCCAGGGCGATGGCCATGACCAAGGCGGCGCGCAGGCCGGGGGCCAATCGCAGGCTGGCCAGCACGGGCATGACGATGAGCGCGCCCACTAACAGCGCGCCCACGATGCGCATGGATAAGGTGACGGCGGCGCCGGTGAGCGCCGCCAGGGCCATGCTGACGCCGTCTACAGGCACGCCGGTGGTGCGGGCCAGGTCGGTGTCAAAGGAGCTTTGGGCCAGCTCCTGATAGAAAATGGTGATGAAGGCAAGGACGACCACCGCCAGGCCCGCCGCAAGCCACAGGTCCGTTGCCTCAATGGTCAGGACGCTGCCGAAGAGGTAGGTGAAGAGGCCGACGTTGAAGCCACCGGCCAGGCTGATCACGACGACGGCTACAGCCAGGGCGGTGTAGAGAAAAACGGCCATGGCGGCGTCGCTGGGCAGGCGGCGGCGCAGGCGAAGCTGCTCTATGGCGATGGCCCCTGCGACGGTGGCGACCAGGGCGACTAAGGTGGGCATGGCGCTGGTCAGCAGGCCAATGGCTACGCCCATGAGGGCGACGTGGGAGAGGGTGTCGGCGATAAGGGAGAGGCGGCGCAGCACCAGGAACGTGCCTAGTGCAGGAGCGGCCACGCCGATGAGGGCGCCGCCGATGAGGGCGCGCACCATGAAGTCATAGGTGAAGATGGATGGCATGGGTTGCTCCCTCTTGATGCCGCCAGAGTGATGACGCAGCAGCCGTAGTATAACGGCTGTGGGAGGGCGGCGCACCCAGGCGTAGGGAGGATTGAGATGAAGCGGGACACGGCTTCAGCCCCTTAGTTCGTAGGACGCTGCGGCAGCAGCCGGGGTCTTTTGGTGTTTGGGCTGGACAGGGTCCTTCAGTGCCCAGCACGAAGATGGCAGCCGGACGTGGGCAGGGAAACCCTGCCCCTACACAACGTTTCTCCCGCAGGCGCTGGGAGAACCGAAAGACCCTGGGCAGCCGCCGTGCGGGTTGACACTTTCCGACGCTCCATAGTACCATTCAGTTTCAGTTGAATACGTAAGCCTGCTCTTATCAGGAGTGGCGGAGGGTTCGGCCCCGTGAAGCCCGGCAACCGACCCGATCCCGACTTGTCGGGACTGGACACGTTGCCAATTCCGTCAAGCCCCCAGAGCTTGAGAGATGAGAGTGGAGAGCCTAGAAGCTTCTCGCTCTGTGAGAAGCTTTTTTTGTGGTATCGGAGAACATGCCTGAAATCGTATCGCTGGAGTGGGCAGGAGATACCCTGCGCATCCTGGACCAGACCAAGCTGCCACAGGAGCAGGCCGTTGTCGTTGCCCGCACGCCCAACGATGTAGTGAACGCCATCAAGACGATGCAGGTGCGGGGAGCGCCCGCCATCGGCGTCGCCGGAGCCTACGCCATGGTGCTGGCGGCCAAGGGTGTGGACACTGCTGACCTGGGCAGGATGCAGAGCTACCTGTACGAGGCGGGTAAGCAGGTGGCCTCGGCGCGACCCACGGCGGTGAACTTGAAATGGGCGGTGGACCGGATGCTGAAGGCGGCCAGAGAGGCAAACTCGGTGCCGGCGCTGCGCCAGCGGCTGGAGACGGAAGCTATGGCCATTCAGCAGGAGGACGTGGCGGCCAACCGGCGCATGGGCGCGCTGGGCGCGGAGCTGCTGCCGGCGGAAGGCACGGTGATGACGCACTGCAACGCTGGCGCTCTGGCCACTGCCGGTTACGGCACGGCGTTGGGAGTCATCCGCGCTGCGTGGGAGAAGTCTCACAAGATAAAGGTCGTGGCAAATGAGACGCGGCCCTTGCTGCAGGGGGCGCGCCTTACGGCCTGGGAACTGGCCCAGATGGGCATCCCCACAACACTCGTGGTTGACTCCGCCGCCGGCAGCCTAATGGCGCGGGGTGAGATAAGCTGTGTGGTGGTCGGTGCGGACCGCATCGCGGCCAACGGCGACACTGCCAACAAGATCGGCACGTACACCCTAGCCGTGGTGGCCCACGAGAATGGTGTGCCTTTCTATGTGGCCGCTCCCACCAGCACCTTGGACATGTCCATCCCATCCGGCAAGGCCATCCCCATTGAGGAGCGCCCGCCGGAGGAGGTGGTGCGCTGGGGCGACCGCATAATTGCCCCCAAGGGCATCAGCGTGCGCAACCCGGCCTTTGATGTGACCCCGGCCAAATACATCACTGCCATCATCACGGAGAAGGGCGTCGTTAGGCCGCCCTATGAAGAGGAGTTGCGGAAGGTGATGGAGGGGTGAGGAAGGTTACAAACGGGCATCGCACCCTGAGGGGTGTGGCTTGACATGAAACAGAAGCGCACCCCTTAGAGTGCGGTACTGATGCAGGCCAGCGAGGAGTTACTAGGTTGGATAGGGCCAGCATAGGGATTTTCGGCGGCAGCGGGCTGTACGAAATGGAAGGCCTCTCCAATGTGCGGGAGGTGAAGCCCAAGACGCCTTTTGGCGAACCGAGCGACGCCATTGTCATTGGCGATCTGGGAGGTGTGGACGTTGCCTTCCTGCCGCGTCACGCCCGGGGCCACCGGCTGTCGCCTACAGAGGTGCCCTCAAGGGCGAACATCTACGCCATGAAGATGCTGGGGGTAGAGCGTATCATCTCGGTAAACGCCGTTGGCAGCCTGAAGGAGGAGATCCGTCCCCTGGACCTGGTGGTGCCGGACCAGCTCATAGACCGCACGCGCCAGCGGGCCAGCACTTTCTTCGGCGAGGGTTTGGTGGCCCATGTGGGCTTCGCCGATCCCTTCTGCCCCGACCTGAACGCCAAGCTGGCGGCGGCAGCGCGGGAAAGCGGGGCCAGGGTACACTTGGGCGGGACGCTAGTGGTGATGGAAGGCCCGGCCTTCTCCACCAAGGCAGAGTCCTTCCTGTACCGCTCGTGGGGGGCGTCGGTCATAGGCATGACAACGCTGCCGGAGGCGAAGCTCGCGCGGGAGGCGGAGATCTGCTACGCCAGCCTCTCTTGCGCCACGGACTACGACTGCTGGCACGAGGTTCACGAATCGGTGACGTTGGAGATGATCATCTCCAACCTGCTGAAGAACGCGGCGACATCTAAAGATATCCTGCGAAGTCTGACGCCGAGGCTCACTGATCAGCGCGCATGCGGCTGCGCCAACGCCCTGAAGGACGCCATCGTGACGGCGCGGGACGTTGTGCCCGCCGCTACAAAGAAGCGGCTGGAGCATCTTATTAGCAAATACATCTCGTAGTCAGGAGAAGAGGATGAGGCAACCCCAGGAACCCTTTGCCAGGATCAAGGTGGAGCAAGCGAAAGCTATGGTGGATCGTGGCGACTCGGTGGTCATTGACGTGCGCCGCCTTGATGAGTGGATTACCGGCCACGTGAAGAGCGCCATCCACATTCCTGTGGATGATGTGTTGGCGCGCGTAGACGAACTCCCTCAGGACAAGAACCTGTTGTTCATCTGTCAGGCGGGGGTGCGCAGCGCCCTTGCCTGCGAGATGGCGGCGGCCATGGGCCGTCCCCAGAGCCGTCTTTTCAACATAGAGGAGGGCACGCCAACCTGGATCGCCAAGAAACTGCCCACCAGTTACAATAATGAGCCATAATTGTCATCTGAGCGAGTCCTTCTTTGAAAAGACGAAGCGAATCCGACACAGTCGGGATTGTTAGCCCAAGCAGGCAAGGTTTGGTCGGTCGTCCCGACACGTTGGGACACCAGGAAGGATGAAAAGGGTCAATCTTCAGTTCCTTCCCCTTTGACGGGGGAAGGTCAGAGCCTGTCCCTTCGCAAGCTCTGAGTGGAGCGAAGGAATGGGGGTGAACAAGGGTCTATCCCCCACCTCAATCCTCCCCCGCAGGGGGAGGGAGCCATTTTCGTAGGAATGAGGGTCAGCCGGCCCCATTATCGTGGTAATACCAATAGGAAGCGAGAATCACATGAACAAGCGCAAGCGCGTGGCGGACCTGAAGCACCGCCGGCGAGAGAAGAAGTACGAGCTGAAGGACAAGCTGGTGGCTATGGCCACTGGTCAGCCCCGGCGGGCGCGTCCCCCGGCCCCCCCGCGGTCA
>ORJL010458112.1_pt1 | contig 14270 bp, 17 predicted proteins | sample 1779941 | NCBI WGS metagenome assembly ORJL01 (sample SAMEA104232317, study PRJEB22302) | groundwater metagenome | biome: forest; feature: aquifer; material: groundwater | place: USA | collected 2011-08-07 | depth 5.8 m
GTAACTTATGAAAATTTCCGCCTTATAAAGGCTTATTTAAGTGAAGGCTTTTTCAGTAACTAATATTTTACAATTATGTTTTGTTATTACCTAAATTAGCACTTGGTAATTAATTGGTATATTAAATTGATGACATTGACCGCTTACCCTACTGGTCGGGGCATTCTGACTCCCGATTCTCTAAGTAGCTCAAATATTGTTCCAATAACCATCGCTTCCAGAAAAGCAGGGAAAGGTATTACTTCCCGAGCTGCCGCTGCTGATATCAGAAGGACAGTAGGTATCATCTCCTGGTGGAATGTTTGGAGTGCCACATATAAAGCAGGAGCTGTCATTGTAATAAAAAAGCTCAAATACCTTAACGATCTTGCAAGAGATGATAAAAAGGGACGGGAATAATAATCTTCAGAGGACTGCATCATTTCAATTAACAAATGAGGTACTGTTAGTACAAAAGGCGTACCGTCGCAGAAAATAGCCACTCTTCCTTCTAATATTTTTGCTGCAACTATATCTGGTTTTTCAGAGTTTCATATGAGTTTATCGAAAATTCACCTTCATTCATAATAAAATTCTCGGATATTAGATTTCGCTTTGTCCACTTAATGGATATTAGAGTTCTGTCATTTATGCTATACTAGAGTTAAAGGTTTTGGAGGTGAAAACCATGGCGATAAATAAACCCCTCTTAACAGAATCAGAAATCTATCATCTAGACGAGAAATGTTTTTGAGAAACACTGTCAGGCTGGAGTTTGTCAGAAATTACTCTCTTATACTATTAACAAAGAACGCTGTAAAGCCTGCGGTATTTGCCGTAATGAATGTCCTTCAGGGGCTATCAAGGGTGCACCTAAACAACCCCACTCCATTGAGACTGAAGCCTGTACTAAATGCGGTAAATGTATGGAAAAATGTCCCTTTAAGGCAATTTCCCGCGGGTCGGTTAAGCATCTGCCCGGTAATAATAAACTAGCTGCTCTAGACCTAATTGTTAAGACTGAGGTTAGAAGTCAACCCAATATCAACCCTTCGATCGTCCACTAGGAGGAATAAAATGGTACATTTGACTGTAGACAACCAACCTATCGAGGTGGAAGTAGGTACCACAGTAATAGAAGCGGCTCAGGCTTTAGGTATTGACATACCTACTCTTTGTTATTTGAAAGAAGTTAATGTACCTGTGGGGTATGCGTGTGTATTACCATACCCTCAGCTAAGGTAGAGCATAATCATAAAAGAGAGGAACAAGGATATTTACATTAATATCATTTAAAAAATATCGGTTAAAAGATGGCGTGAAGCTATAAAAAAAGACGAGGAAAATCCTCGTCTTTTACTTGGAAATGGATGCAAGAAGTTTCTTTGTCCGAGCGCATTGTTCAAGAACTTCTTGTCTGAATTTCTTATACTCAGCACGGTTCATTCGTCTGTGATTTTTTCCATACATTTTAATGCCCTCAAAACATGCTTTGTCTATATCTAGCTTGTTTATAGTGATTAAACTTGAGGTGTACAAGAGTGCATTAAGCTCACTGGTCCATTCAAATGGTTCTTCATAAAAATTCATAAGTATCCCTCCCTAATAGACTACACTCTTACTATAATAAGTATACATGGTAAGATTATTTAAGAGGAGAGGGCCTATGTCGCAAAATAATAGGATCAAAGTCCTGTATCACTCAGCAATCCCGCTTTTTTGTAGAGTGTATAAAAGTGATGAGTTGGGCCTACCCCTTTACCAATCGATAATGAATGCTTAATAGCAGTAGTAATGAAATCCTTGGAGATTGACATCGCTTGGGCAATGCTATAACCTAGTGCCAAATTTGCTGTTATCGCCGACGATAAAGTGCAGCCCGTTCCATGGGTGTTTTTGGTGTTAATCCTAGTAGAGGAAAAATAACTGAATTCTTGGCCGTCATAGAGGATATCTGTAGAGTCATCCTCTAAATGACCGCCTTTCAGCAAGACGTTTTTCGCACCCAGTTGGTAAATTGCTTTGGCAGCTTCTTCCATTTGTTGCAAAGTGTTAATGGATATTTTGGCAATCACTTCTGCCTCGGGAATATTGGGTGTAACGATAAAAGCCAAGGGTAGTAATTTCTTAATCAGAGCTGCTTGTGCATCAGGGTTTAAAAGATGGTATCCGCTTTTAGAAACCATAACTGGATCGATGACGATCATGGGGGGAGCATACTTTCTGAGTTGCTCAGCGATCACCTCTATCGTGGAGACTTGAGAAACCATCCCAATTTTCACGCCGTCGACCTCAATATCATCGAAGATGGCTTCAATTTGCTTGGCAATAACGTCTTGGTTAATATCCTGTACAGCGAAAACTCCTTGAGTATTTTGGGCTGTTACTGCGGTAATTACACTCATTCCATATACAGCATGAGCAGAAAAGGTTTTTAGATCTGCCTGAATCCCTGCTCCACCACAACTATCTGAGCCAGCTATTGTTAATACTTTCTTCATAAAAAACCTCCTTGAGCTAAACTATTTATCTTTTGTAAGTATAAAAAAGAGCACAAATCCCAGAAATAGGATTTGTGCTCTTTCGCTTGCCAAAAGAGTAAAACTGCTTACCTACGCTGGCATTATCCAGATCAGGTTTAAAGGGTCTTAGACTTTATTGGGTCTAAATCTCAGCCAGCCTTTCCAGCTCCCCCGCCTTATCAGTATGTGGTTTTGTACTAATCTAACATGGGCGAAGCTTAAAGTCAAACGAAAACGTTCGACAACAGAAACCCTTTATCTCACTAAATAATCCAACTTTAGTCAATTGGGTTTTGCAGTTTTTGTTAACATGTATTAAACTATTAATCAAAGAAAAAAATAAATTTATCAAATGACTGGGAGGCAAAAGAAAAAATGGTTAATACGACTGCAGAAACAAGGGAATTCCAAACCGAAATTAGACAATTACTAGATATTGTCATTCACTCACTCTATACTGATCGACAGATTTTTCTCCGCGAGTTAATTTCCAACGCTGCTGATGCGATTGAGAAACTTCGCTACACACAAATTTCTGGTGTGGAAATTGCTGATCAAGATCTACCACTCGATATTACGATTGAAGCTGATGATTCTGCCCATACTCTAACAATTACCGATACCGGAATTGGTATGACGAGGGAAGAGCTTATCGAAAATTTAGGAACTATTGCCCATTCAGGATCAAAAGAGTTTTTCCAACGTCTCAAAGAAGGAGATAAAAAGGATTTAAATCTAATTGGACAGTTTGGGGTAGGGTTTTATTCAGCCTTCATGGTGGCAGAAAAAGTGACTCTTTATACACGTTCTTTACAGTCCGAGGCGACGGGTTGCCTCTGGATTTCCGAAGGTACAGGCAGTTATTCACTAGACGAGGCAATAGATCAACCCCGTGGAACAAAGATAATTCTCCACCTTAAAGAGGATGCTTGGGAATTTAGTAAAGAAGAAACCATTAAACGGATTATTAAACAATATTCATCATTTGTTCCTTTCCCGATTAATGTTAATGGTGAAAAGACCAATACCGTTCAAGCACTTTGGGCTAAGAACAAAAACCAGATTACCGAAGAGGAATACACTGAATTCTATAAATATATCGCCAATGCCTACGATGAGCCTGAATTCCGCTTGCATTTTTCCTCAGATGCCCCTATTTCAATTAATGCACTCTTGTTTGTTCCTAAGGAAAACTTTGAAATACACGGTTTTGGTCGAACTGAACCAGGGGTTAATCTCTATTGCAAGAAAGTCTTAATCCAGGAACAAGCCCCGAACATTTTACCCGAATGGTTACGTTTCATCAAAGGTGTTATCGATAGCGAGGAGCTGCCCCTCAATATTTCTCGTGAAACAATGCAAGACAGTGCTTTAGTCAATAAACTTAATAAAGTTGTAACGAGCAGATTCCTTAAGTTTCTTGCGGAGCAAGCTGATACTGAAACCGAGAAGTATCAAGCATTCTGGAGGAAATTCAGTATGTTTCTCAAAGAAGGCGCTGCAAGTGATTTTAGTCATCGCTCTGATTTAGTAAAATTACTCCGCTTTGAGTCTTCTAAAGCTGAGCCAGGTCAACTCATTTCCTTAGCAACCTATGTTGAGCGTATGAAAGATGACCAAAAAGCAATTTATTATATCAATGGCCCTAGCCGTGAAACGCTAGAGGCGGGCCCTTACTTAGAGATTTTTAGAGATAATGGCCTTGAGGTTATTTATACTAACGAAGCAATCGACGATTATATTTTTGGTTTAGTCGGAGAGTTTGAGGGCAAAAAAATTCTCTCAGCAGATCAAACTGATCTGGAATTATCGGAGACCGAAGTAAAACCCCTTACGGATGAGTCCCTAACTACGGAGGAGATTTCCTCTATGTCTAGTTGGCTTAAAGACATTTTGGGAACAAAAGTTACAGAGGTTAGAGAATCTAAGCGTCTAGTGGACAGCCCAGCCATTATACTCACACCCCATGGAACCCACAGTATGCAGCGAATGATGCAATTAATGAATAAGGACTTAAATAACGCTGGTCCTTGTGTGTTAGAACTTAATAGTCGTCACCCCTTGATTACACGGCTAAACTCCTTAATTGTTAAAAACGATCCCTTTGCTAAGGTTGCCTCAGAACAACTCTTTGAAAATGCTCGTATTGCAGCTGGTTTAATAGTTGATCCCAGGGAAATGGTCAATCGGTTATATCAAATTTTAGAACGTGCTCTCGTCTAAATAGTCCTTTGCATTGTCCCAGAACTTTTTTTGAGAGTATTAAAACAGAGAAAGGCTCCTAATAAATAGGTAGCCTTTCTCTGTTTTAAACATAATAGGATGTAAAACTCCGCGTATTTTAAAATCCGGAACTCATTCCACAGAGTTTTATCAAAACATGTGGGAGCAGCTCACAAGTGACGGACACTGGGAAGGAGAGATTTGGAACCGACGAAAGAACGGGGAAATTTTTCCGGAGTGGCTAAATATTAATGCTATCAAAGATAATGATGGACAATTCATTCATTATATAGGAGTCTTTAGGGATATAACAATCGATATGGAATTACGCCAAGAAGTTATGCTGGCTGGCAAAATACAAAAGAGTTTTTTACGTCAGGATCTAGACAATGACTTTTTAAGTATGAAAACAATCTATTGTCCACAACAATTTGTGGAGATTTTTACGATTATCGGTGGGATTCGTCTCGAACTATTCTTCATGGTTTTTTATTGGATGTGATGGGACATGGTTTATCTACTGCTCTGCAAATATCAGCTTTATGGGTTCTATTTAATCAGACGATGGAAAAAGATTTATCACTTTGTGAAAGATTAACATGGATTAACGAAGCTAGCATGCAGTACTTTTCAGATGGTTCGTTTGGAGCAGCGATAAGCTTTGATATTATTTTTAATCAACAGACAATATCCTTATGCTCAGCTGGAATTAGTAAAATTTTACATATTCATAATAACTCTTTAAGGACTTTAACTGTACTAGGACTCTTTTTAGGTATTAACAGAGATGAAAAATACGAAGAAGTCTGTATTCCCATAAAACAGAATGATTCTTTTTTCTTTTTAACTGATGGACTATATGATGAATTTATTGAGAAAGATCACCAAGATTTAAACGATTTTAGTAGGTTTATGGATCGTCTCAGGGAAATCGCTGAAAGAAAAGATTTAACGGATGATGCCACTGCTTTGGGCATATACATTAAATCAAAGTAATGAAGTGAATACGAATAAAAGCCAAAGCTTTGTGGTTTGAATCACAAAAAGCTTAGGCTTTTTTTGTTATATTAGATTTAGTTTAAATTGCATTTAATCCTCTCCAAAGTTAAACTTTCTGAAGGATATATAAAATCTAACATACGCTGAATGGGGGTATTAAGATGACAGAAAACTCCGGTTATATTATCGAGCACTGCAGACCGAATTGTCCCCGAAATGCCAAGTCTTGGGAGTTACTTCAAAAAGATTTGGACTCAGCTTTAAGTTCGTTAAAACTATCTGAGACTTTAACTGAAAAATTCAAACCTTTACTTTATCATCAGATTGCCAAAATAAGTCTGGCTGGCTGTCCAAATGGTTGTTCTCAGCCGTTAATTAAAGATTTTGGTATTTTAGGTTATGTTATACCAAAGATAACTGATATTGTCTGTCAAAGTTGTGGAGCCTGTGTAAAAGCCTGTCAGGAGAAAGCACTAAGCTTGTCCAATGGCAAAATAAGCATTAATCCAACACTTTGCCTATCCTGTGGTGATTGTGTTCGGGTATGTCCTTCAGGCACTCTCAGTCCAGGAGAGCGAGGTTGGAATTTATATCTAGGAGGCAGGGTAGGACGTCATCCACATTTTGCGGAATGGGTTGGCAAAGCAACAGGGGAAGAGGAAGTTGTTAATTGGGTAGTCAAAATCCTTGACGATTATCTTAAGCATTGTCAGCCCCAAGAAAGATTAAGTAATTTCTTAATTCAGAGGTCAGAAGTCCGAAGGCAGAGATCAGAAGTTTAAGACCCGTGGCACGAGGTCCGAGGACCGAAGTCCTAAGTCCGAAGTCCGAAGTCCGAGGACCGAAGTCGAAGCATCGTGCATTGAAAATTGTGCATCTTTCATTGTGCATTGTGCATTGTGCAGTGAACATTACCGTTCCCGAGAAGTAGACCGATCGTGAATCCATTCCTTTAAACTTTCTAGGTTACTCACTTTAATCGTCTTCTTATCGATCTGGATAATTTCTAATTCGCGTAATTCACCTAAAATCCTACTTACGGATTCTCTGGCAAGGCTACACATCGCCGCCAAGTCTGTTGCTGACAATGGAATTGTAATCAAGACAGCATCCTTTTCAGCACTGCCATGGGCATGCGCTAAGGCAAAAAGTTTTGCTCCTAACCGTAAACGAGCATCTCCTAATGCTAGATTTCTAATCTGTCTATAAGCTCGACGTAAATCTAAGGCTAGAGCTCTATAAAAGTTCCAGAGCAGGGTTGGGTGGCTTTCTAGGTAACGCTGTAGAGTTTGTCGGTCCAATATTAATACTTCTGTTGCTTCAATTGCCAAAGCTGCGTGAGGATAAGCTTTTTCATCAAAAACTACTTCTGGAAAAAAAGCGGGTGGTTTTATAACGCGAAATATCTTTTCGGAAAATTCTCCCGTTATTAAGATTTGAATTCTACCTTTCAGCAAAAAAAACACATTAACAGCTTCGTCATAAGAGAAATAAACAAATTGTTTAGCAGCGTAACGTCGAACTCTTCCATGAGTAATACAAAAATCTATAAAATCCTCTGGAGGATCCTGCCAAGATGGAATTAATGATATCAGTTCGCGAATTTCTTTTTCTTTGGACATAGTTAACCCCCTGCTATTTTATAACTAATAGTTTCGCTTATAAGTAATTATATTCCTGCTTTAAAAACAATAAGACTTAAGTTTTTGTTTTCTCTTTGCTAAATGTATAAAATAGTGTTATATAGATGTTATATAGGTGTTATACTGTTGTTATATCTTGACCTTTATTTAATAATACATTACGATAAAATGGGAAACCGAATTTATGTTTCCTTTTTTATTTGCCATTCGTTACAGAAGGCTTTGTTTACACTAAGCCTTTAGCATAGCTAAGCCTTAATTCTACTTAATTTATTTTAATGTGTACTTTGCTAGTGTGAAAAGGAGGACTTTAAAATGCAAAAAATTCGAGTTCAAGATGCAGTTGGTGCAGTATTAATTCACGATATGACTCAAATCATTCCCGGCGAAAGCAAGGGTCCGCGTTTTCGCAAAGGTCATGTGGTCCGCGAGGAAGACATTCCCGTTCTAATAAGTATGGGTAAAGAGCATATCTTTATTTGGGACCGCACACCAGGGCTCATTCACGAAGATACAGCTGCTGAGCGATTAGCTAATGCGGTAGCTGGGCCTGGTGTTGTTTTAAGTAAACCAGTAGAAGGTAAAGTCGCTCTTTCTGCTGCTTATAATGGCTTACTATATGCTAATGAAGCTGGAATTATGGCTCTCAATTCTTTGGAAAATGTCGTTCTTGCAACCCTTCATCACCTTCGCCCTGTACAACAAAATCAATCGTTAGCAGGAACTAGGGTAATCCCGCTCATGATTCAAGAAGAGATGATTTTGGAAGCAGAACGGTTAGCTTCAACTTTCCACGAACCGATTCTTCAGGTTCGCCCTTTGCAACATTGGAAGGTGGGGATCGTAACTACTGGCAGTGAAGTCTTTCACGGTCGAATCTCTGATAAATTCGGTCCCGTCTTACGAGAAAAAGTTGAACATTGGGGATCTGAGGTAATCGGTCAATCCTTTGCCACTGATAATATCTCCATGATCCAACAAAAGATTCGAGAACACCTGGCAAATGGCGCAGATATTATCCTAGTTACTGGTGGGATGTCTGTAGACCCAGATGATGTTACTCCCACGGCAATTAAAGAAATGGGAGCGGATTTGATTACTTACGGATCTCCGGTGATGCCAGGAGCTATGTTTTTGTTAGCTTACTTAAATGATATTCCAATCCTTGGACTTCCCGGTTGTGTTATGTATGCTAAGACAACTATTTTTGATTTGGTGGCCCCGCGCATTTTCATTGGGGAAAAACTAACTCGCTTAGAAATCGCCAAATTAGGTCACGGAGGACTCTGTCTAGACTGCCCAATCTGCACTTACCCAGATTGCCCCTTTGGAAAATAATTTAAAATAATCTTCGGGCGATCTTTTGTAAATCCTCCACAGTTCGGCATCGATAAATCTTGGTACAATACGGTTGATAACTAGATATAACATTATCTCGCTCAGACCATTCTTCAACATTTAAAGGGTTAAGCCAATAAACTTGACGAACCTGTTCACTTATTTGGGCTAAATATTCTGACCTAGGAGGTCTATAGTTATTTTTACCATCACCCATAATTAGTAAAGTTGCCTTACTAGAAACCTCCGACAATACATCCCTAGTGAAATCCTGAAAAACCTGACCATAATCGGAAAAGCCAGAACTTGCTTTTCTTCCCCAAGATTCAATCTCTTCCTGTAACTCACCAAGATCTTCATCCCAGATTTGGCCGGAGACATCCCAAAGTGTATCAATAAAGAAGAAAAGTCTCACTTTGCGAAATCGTGTTCTAAGCCGCCCTACTAAAAACAATAGAAATTCAGCGTAGGGTGCAACTGAATTGGAGACATCACACAACACTACCAATTCTGGGACACGCGGAACTCGTCTGTGATAACGCAACCTAAAAACCTTACCATCTCCATGGAAAGCGCCTTGCACTGTTTGACGAAGATCTAAAACTCCTCGTGAGCTTTTTCGCCAGCGCAACCCCGGATGAACTGCCAATTTACGAGCCCATTGACGCAAAGCCGCTTGGACAAGGGTCTTCTCCGCATCTGTCAAACTTTGTAGTGGTTTATGCTTCCAATAAAGTCTTTGCAGTGGTTGCCAGTTATTCTCGGTTAACATTTGACCTTTTACTAATTCTTGACGAACAAGATCTTGCAAAGCAGAACCCTCATCCTGAAACGCTTGCCATTGTTCTTCGGTAAGTTCGCCTCGTTGAAGTGCTAAGTCTACAGCATTAATCCAACCATAATAATTAATTTCTGACAACATTTTTTTGACCATTTCTTCAAAGACTAAATCTGAAGGAACATCAGGCAATCCCTTAGTAGCAGTTTCAAATGCTGGCAAAGGGAGAAGTGCTGGTAAGTTATTTGACTTTCGGCTTATTCCACCACTACCCTGTCCTATTTCTTGTCCCCCACTGCCAAAGGTACTTTGGCCATTTTCCAGCATGAGAGGTAGTGATGAACCAACAGTTTCAGAAAAATCGGCCGAAAAAAGAATTTGCCAAATCGTTTGGAAGATAAGCCTATCATGGGGACGATGTATTAGAGACGTTTTTAAGATAATTTCTGCAGATAGCTCAGGAAAACGTTCTAAACATGTTAAGGCTTCCGCAAAATCTTGTGGAGATATGGGTAAACCTGCTTTGCGCAAAGCATCAATTAAACGGATATAGCTCCAACCATTCATCATAACACCCCGTTTAAAGACGTCCGGCTTCGATTTGCCACTGTTTTAAACGTTCTTCCAATTTGCTGATATCTTTGGGATACTTCAATATTATACTTAAGGTACCTATTAATTGATCTAATTTTAGTTCTTCAGCCTTTAAGACATGCAAAGCTCGGGCAAAGTCCAGACTTTCTGAAACGCTTGGCAATTTACGCAAAGGCATTTTCCGGACTCTTGCAACAAATTCGCAGATATCTTGGATTAATTTAAGAGTAAGCTCCGGACATTGCTTTTGAAGTATAGCTACTTCACGTTCAAGTGCCGGATAGGTCAAGTTTAGATTTACGCAACGTCGACGTAAGGCATCGCTAAAATCCCTACTGTTGTTGCTAGTTAGCATTACAATGGGTTTTATTTTAGCTGCTAAAGTGCCTAATTCTGGGATAGTAACTTGAAACTCAGCCAATAACTCGAGTAGGAAACTTTCAAACTCTTCATCACTTTTATCAAGTTCATCAATCAGTAAAAGAACCGGTTCGGGCGAAAGTAAGGCCTGAAGAAGTGGACGAGCGAGTAAAAACTCTTCGGAAAAAAGGTTTGTTTTAATTTCATCCCAATCCTCAGTTTTAGCCAATTGTAATCGCAAGAGCTGTTTGGCATAATTCCAATCATATAAAGCCTTACTTGGATCTAAGCCTTCATAACATTGTAAACGAATCAATTTTCTTTGTGAAACCTTGGCTAGTGCTAGGGCAAGTTGAGTTTTGCCGACGCCTGCCGGTCCTTCTATTAAGCAAGGTTTTTCCAATGCTAAGGCCAAGAAAAGGGTAGTCCCAGCTTCTTCATCTAAGAAATATCCTGGTTCACCTAATTCTTTTATAAGTTCTGAGGGAGAGTTCCACATAAACAACTTCAACCTCCATACTAAATTTAAAAGATGTTTGTTAATATTTTAACACAATTTGTATTTTGACCCAAGTTACAGAGACACTATTGCTTACACTTTATAACTGGTAACGTATTCCTAGTCAATATACAACTCAGCAAATTTACGTTGACAACTTTGACAAACATGAAGTATAGTTTAATATACATTAAACCCCTTGGGGGTATAGAAACATAGCGAGCTAGGCACACGATGTTTCCAATGCTTTAGGTTCGGGAATACTAGAAGCCAATGCCAATAAACTGAGCAAATTAGCTTTATACGCTTTGGCAGTGTTGTAAAGTGTTAAAAGTTAGAGTGTAATAATCTGATTTTCTGAAAAGAAAGGGAGTATAAAATGACTAAATTGATTGCCATCCCCAGTGAAGGAATTATGCTCAATGCTCATTTTGGGAGAAGTCAAGCCTTTACTATATATACGATTAATGACAGTGAAGTATCCGGAAAAATAGTTTTAAACACCCAAGGACTCGAACATCAACACTCTGGTATAGCCCAATTGTTAAAATCAAAAGGGGTAGAAGTCGTAATTTGCGGTGGAATAGGTCCAGGCGCTATCTCCGGATTAGAGAGTGCTGGACTCGAAGTTTTGCGCGGGGCAAACGGTACTGTCGAAGAAATTGCTTCAGCTTATGCCAATGGTAGTTTAATCACTTTCGATGCAGTCTGTAATCATAATCATAATCATAATCATGACCATAGTCATCAACATTAATTATACCTTTTCTTATTTTTCCATGATTTATTTCAGGCATAGTTTTAGTGATTAAGTGGTACACTATTCACGCCAAGTTTCTTAAATTATCATGAAAGGGGAGCTTGCCGTGGGAAAACATAAAAAGGTATCACGCCCAAAATCACCCTTGACAGTTAGGGACCCCCATTATTCAGAATATGATATGCAAAAAGAACGTAATATTCAAAATCTACATCCACATAAACCTTAAGAGAGTGCTAATTGCACTCTCTTTATGGGCTAATTATCAACGCAATGAATCCTATTATAACCTGGTGAATGATCTGGAACTCAACGCGGACTATATCTTGAACTTTAACAACGTATTTTTCTTCTTTTTGGGTTTCAATTGTAAGTGTTTTATTTTCATTCATGGCCTCAAAGCCGTTTCTGATAAGATTTAAAATCATTTGGTTAATTTTCTTTTCGTTAAGGTGCAAATCCGGTATCGATGACAGCTTAAATATAAGATGCATATTACTATTAAACGAGTCCGATGTAAGGAGAGGTTCAAGTCTATTAATAATATTGTTAAGATTCTTTTGCTGTAGAACTAATCCTACGGGTTTATCATTAGCCGGAGATAAGAAATCTGTAATTATGGAGTTTGCACGGTCCAATTCACTTATCATTAACTCAAAAATCTCTTTAGCTTTCAAGTATTCAGGTTTACCACCAAACATTTGTAAGAAACCCCTAACAGTTGTCATGGGATTTCTTACCTCATGGCCGATTCCAGCTGCCATTTGACCAATGAGAGCTAAGCGATCTAAACGCGCAATTTCTTTTTCTGTGTTTTTACGATCTGTAATATCACGGAAATAAACTGATAGACCCTCCTGTGTAGGGTAAAAATTTGCGTCAAACCGTTTAGTAAAATGGTCAGAAAAGAATTCTATGCTTTGCGGAATTCTACTCCTCATAACTTCATAGAAACTATTTCTGACTATTGGAGTTATATTATACAATATATCAAAAATACTTCTTCCATAAAGTTTGTTACGTGGTTCACCTGAAAACTCTACAGCACCTTTGTTTGCATATAAGACTTTATAATCTTGATCTAAGGCAATAAAACTATCTGATATGCTCTCTAACATTTCAGTTAATAGTTCTTCTGATCGTTGAAGGTTCTCATGGGTTAACTTTCGATCATTAATATCGTGGTAAAAGACCGATAAACCTAACTCCGAAGGATACGCGGATACTTCATGCCATGTTCCTTTTGGAGAACACTAAGAACTTCAAATTTTATGGGTACTTGCTCATTCATAACTTTGTAAAAGTTTGTTTCGAGAACGGTTCCTCTTAATTGAGGAAAAACATCCCAATGGATATTACCTAAAAGCTCCTCTAGAGGTTTAGAAAACAATTGCTCTGCCTTTGAATTAATGTAAATTATGTGCCATTGATGGTCTAAAACAAAAAAAGCATCAGATATACTCTCGAGGATACTCGAGATGGATACGTTTGATTTTTTTAGGTCTTCCTCAATTTTCCGACGATTTATTACTTCTTTATATAACTTTTGTATAGTTAGTTTGAGTTTCTTTGTTCGTTCTTCTACCAGATTTTCTCTAATTTATTACGATATTTATTTAGTTCCCTTTCTGCTTCTACACGTACAGTTATATCTTCAAAAGTCGCAAACGCACCAATGATTTATTTCGCCATTGTTATTTCGAAGAGGGCTCGTATTCCATATACTCGTTTTTATTATGCCATCTGGCCATATGCATACCAGTTAGAAGTGTACGTGCTAGGAGCATCATAATGCTAAGGTAAAAGGCATGATAAAAGCCAATCCATTGAACAGACTCCAATGCACTCATATCCCAGTAATGGATTAAACAGTATTTTAATCACTAATTCTCTTGTAACTGCATGGCATAAAGCCACAAATCGACTTCGGATCTGAAACAATCTACCTGTCCCGCTGTTTTCAAGCGACTTTTACGGATTTGTCGACTGGTTAAATAAAGAAAATATTTTGTCTGATACTATCTCGAAAATCATCCAGGCCCTTGTGGTTGTTGACGATTACTTGAAAAACACGTTATATTATTCCAAGGTTCTAATCGACATTAAAGAGCCCAGTAAAATCGTCACTGTATGCAAAAAGTTATTGGCATTAACGTCCAGTTTAATTGAAATTAATAAATTTAAGCAACTTGTTCAGCAAGCAGAGACTCGAATATTTATCCTAGATGAACGCTTGCTATTAAAATTGTGGCGCTTACTGTGAGCTATGGGGATAATTTATATTTGTCGCCTAATCGGGTAATTGAAGATAAGAGGTTACTCGAGAATATAATTCAGTTCGTGCTGATGCGTTTAAGGCGGGAAAAAAGGCGGTGTACTATGACGGAATATATAATAGGTTTAAGACGGAGTTTATATACACAAATATTCGACCTGTGCAGTTAAATGAACCAATTAATAACATTAATGGATAATTTATACTGGACAAACTACCTGTAATAAATTATGATGGTACTCAGAACTATATCTTGACGGAGGTAATCTGAGTATGAAGATGAAAATCACAGTTGAAATA
>ORJL010986845.1_pt1 | contig 14267 bp, 19 predicted proteins | sample 1779941 | NCBI WGS metagenome assembly ORJL01 (sample SAMEA104232317, study PRJEB22302) | groundwater metagenome | biome: forest; feature: aquifer; material: groundwater | place: USA | collected 2011-08-07 | depth 5.8 m
GAGTAAGCGAAAAGTGGCTATTTTTTATTGGATTTCAACGATGGTGTTGGGTATTCTTGCCTTAAATTTGAATGCTGTGCATAAGTTCTATACAATTGTAGGCATAGGCCTCTTTGTTGGGGCGTTAATCATATGGTTAAGTTCTTGGTTGCAATCATCAAAACCGCAAGACCCCGTCAGTGGATAAAAAACCTCGTTATCTTCGCGGCGTTAGTCTTTACGGGACAATTCTATAATCCTGGACTCTTCGACAAGACTTTACAGGGCTTTATCGCTTTGACGCTTGTCGTTTCTGCAGTTTATTTTATCAACGACATTGCAGACGTACGCTCGGATCGCCTTCATCCTTTTAAAAGATTCCGTCCAATTGCCCGCGGAGACATTCCTGTTCCAATTGCTCTAATTATCGCCGGAGCAGGAGTATTTGCTGGTTTGTGGCTTGCTAATTCACTTTCTAACTTCTTTTTTCTGATCCTGCTTGCTTATCTTCTTTTACAACTTGCCTACACCTTTTGGTTAAAGGAAATGGTAGTTATTGATATTTTAGTCATTGCCACGGGTTTCATTATGCGCGTATATGCCGGAGCCTTCTTAATTGACGCCCATCTCTCAATCTGGTTTTTGCTGTGCGTTATTTCTGTTTCGCTCTTTTTAGCAGCGGGGAAAAGACGCGCAGAGCTTTTTATTCTTCATGAAAAGGCGGCACAGCACAGAAAAACTTTAAGCCTATACTCTACCGATCTCTTAGATGCCTATCTTTCCATGTTTGCTACTGCCTCCTGGCTTTCTTGGGCGTTATTTACTTTCTTTAAAGAAGACGAAACAAAATTTTATCTTAGCGAGGCCGTATCCCCTAATTTACTAGACACTATCCCGCTAACCATCCTTGGCTCAGGCAAGCTATTAATGATGACAATTCCAGTGGTTGTTTTTGGTGTAATGCGTTATTTGCGCATAGTTTACGAAGGGTCGCGTGCGGAAACGCCCGAAAGAGTCTTGATGACCGATAAGCCGCTGGTTGTCGCCTTTGCTATTTGGACTATATTGATCTTTCTCGTCCTCTACGTCTTTCAGACGGGATAAACGTCTTCAAGACACAGTAATTGTATGTGTTTTGAGTGTTTTAATTTTCATTAGTAAATCCTAAAACAACTTTAATAGATTCTTCTACCTTGTTGAGTTCTGATTTTGTTATTCTCCCAGCTTTTTTAACTAACCTACTTTTATCAATAGCTCTTATTGCCGCTGTTAGAACAACTGAGTCTTTTTTTAAGCCTGAACTATTATGAGGCAAGAAAACGGCATCTATAGATGCTACAGTCTTCTGAGAACTAATAGGAATTACAATAATAGTTCGAAGGTTATCGTTGATAGCATTTACAGAGATTATTAAAACTGGCCGCTTTTTAGCAATTTCCCAACCTGTTCCTGGACGGAGGTCTGCAACCCAAACTTCTCCCCTTTTTATTTGGTTATTGGTCCGTCCCATTCTGGCCATCCTTCAGTTTCAATTGAATCCCAATCTTTATCAATCTCTTCATATAGCTTACGATTTGCTTTCAGGCTCTTGACCAACTCGCGTTGAACCCGCCTTTTTTTATCAAGCTTTTCTTTCAAAGCAGAAGTTATATACTGGCTGCGCTTTCGCGCCGGAATAGTTTTGCGCAAATCTCGAACTAGCTCTTCTGGTAATGTGATATTAATCCTAGTCATTGTCATATACACACTATTATACACACTAAGGCCTAGTTGTCAAGATTAAGGATTGTATTTTTCAGGTTTTGTATTGTAAAATAATACCCATGAAAAAGTACATTTTTAAAGCTTATAAAAATTTATACCCTTCTCTTTTTCAGAAAGAAGAAAAAAGGCTTCGTGAGTTTACAGGAGACCGTGTTCTTATTGAACACATGGGTAGTACAGCAGTTCCAGGATTGGGTGGTAAAGGTATTATAGACATCTATCTTAGAGTCCCAGAAAAAGAGATGGATAGGTATTCTAGATTAATAAAAAAGGCAGGGTATGAACATAAAGCTTCAGGCGGTGACAAAAATATAATTTTTCACCAAAGAGATGGAATAGGAAAATCAGGAGAAATAATTCGTTACCATCTTCATATTACGTTTACTAAGAATCAGGATTGGAAAAACGCGATCCTTTTTCGAGATTATTTGAGAAAACATCCAGAAGAAGCCAAGCGTTATGCCGAGGTAAAGAAAAAAGCGGCAAGAGAATCAGATCAAACTAAGGAAAAATATATGTCTATTAAAGAACCTATAATCAAAGATCTTCTTAAAAAAGCTTTAGAAGAATTTGGAGTAACTTAACTTAAAACTTTTATCTCCATATTTTCTATTCTTTTTGGCAATCCCTTTTCGGTCGTGTAAAAAACTTTGGCTTTAGCATATAGGGCAGTAGCCAGGTGAATTGAATCAGGTGTCTGTATTTTGGGCAACTTCCCTAATTTGTTATCAAGTAAACTCATTGCGCGAATTTTTGCCGCTTTCAGAGCAATATCCCTTTCAAAATTCACTATTGTTATCAAACCTCCGCCGGAAAGAAACTCTAAATATTCTCCCACCATTTCATCCTGTCCATTCTCATAAATTTTAACCATAAATTCTTGAACAGCTAACACAGACACGTATGCTTGCAGGGCATCTTTTTTGATTTTTTCTAACAAATCTCCAGCTTGTTTACCTACTTTTGTTTTATCCTCAAGCGCACTAATAAATATGTTCGTATCTAAAGCTATTTTCATTTCCAGGTTTCCCGCTCCCTCGATAAGTATTTATTAACATCTCTAATACCTAGTTTCCCTTGTAATCTTTTAAGATATCCGCCTGGCCAGCTTCGTTTTGGCGAGAGAATTATCTGATCCCCCGAAAGATGTACAACCAGCTTTTGCCCCGGTTTAACACCTATTTTCTTTCGAATTTTCCTAGGTATAACAACCTGATACTTTGTGCTCACAAGAGTTTGCATTTGTTTTACATTTTACTAAAAAGTAAAACGTTTGTCAAAATTATTCTACCTTTTTGACGTATTCTGAAGAAACCCAGCCCTCTTTATCTTTCTGGTATTCAATTTTATACCAACTATCTTTTTCTTCAAGTAAAACATATTCTTCTCCTGGCTTTACTTGTCCTGATTCTGTGGCATTTTTAGTGGGTGCAGAGCGTACTCTTAAAAACCCTGTTGGCGTATCAGCTATTTTAACTTTTTCCTGTGTCGGCTCTTCTACAAAGGCAGCTTCTTCGTTTGCCTCAACTGTATCAAGTTTAGCAAGCATAGCAACAACCGTCAGTTTATACCCTGCTCCGGCGCGCGCCTGAATCTGTCTCTCGCTGTAGCCTGCTTGGGAAATTATCAGTTTATGCTCGCCAACTGCAATATCGTTTACCGGTAGTGGAGTAAAACCTCTATTCTGACCATCCAAATTAACTTGCGCCGCGTCAGGTGTTGAGACTACAGTCAAAGAAGCAGTATTTCCAGACCTCTTCTCAAATGAAAGGATTTCCCCTGCTGAGGCTTCCTCGATTTCAGCAAAATCTCGCCTGATTACCGTCTTAACGCCTTGAACTAGCGTTACTTTTGTCCCCCAAGGAGCAAGGCTTGTTTCTGTTGCGATCGGCACTAAGCGGATAGAAATTTCACCTGGTTTTTGCACCAATTCAAAAGGGGTCGTTCCCATTTGATCACCGTCGATATAAACTGTGGCTTGAGGAGTCGTCTCAATTTGTAAACCCGCTTGAGCTGGTTTAAGTTTAGAAAATAGTAAAAAACCACCAGCCCCCAAGAGCATCAAGATCACCCCCATAACTAACATCCATTTTCTCTGCATTACAGTTTTGCCCCGTTCAGCGGGATTTGAACAGAATAGCAAAAAGGTTTTAAGTTGACAACAGTCAACAAAAGACATAATCTAAAGCATGGACTTTTTAAAGGCATTAAAACCAATTCATTGGATTTTAGGCGCTGTCGCGATTCTGTTTTTAATGGCATGGAGTTCTTATAACTCATTTGTTACCCAAACAAACGCTATCGAAGGGCAATGGAAGCAAGTCGAGGTACAATACCAAAGAAGATTTGATTTAATTCCCAACCTTGTCGAGTCGGTCAAGGGTTTACAGGCTCAAGAGCAAAAAATCTTTGGCGATATTGCCAATGCGCGCACTGCTTATACTGGAGCAAAGACAACCGACGCAAAGGTCCAGGCGGCAAATCAGCTCGAATCTGGTTTAGGCAGACTTATTGCTATTTTTGAAAACTATCCCCAGATCAAATCAGACCAAGCCGTTCTTAAGCTTATGGACGAGCTCTCAGGAACCGAAAACCGCGTCTCTGTCGAGCGCAGGCGCTATAACGAATTCGTGCAAAGCTACAACACTGCAACCAGCGTCCTTCCGGGGAAATTCTTTGCCAGCCTTTTTGGTTTTGGCTCCAAGACCTACTTCGAAGCTGCAGATGGCAGTGAGAATCCTCCTAAGGTACAATTCTAGTAAATGGGTAAGAGGCTAAAGTCCGCAGTAATTACAGCTATTTTTGCGCTTACACTCTTTTCTTCATTTACCCTATCTTTTGCCAAGCACATTCCGTCCCCCTCTGGTCACGTTAATGACTTTGCAGGTGTTTTAACGAATGAACAAAAAACAACTCTTGAAAACGATTTAGCAAACTATAAAAGCCAGACCGGTAACGAAATTGCCGTCATTCTAGTCAGTAACTTAGACGGCGGAGATATCGACGATTTTACAGTCCGGGCATTTGAAGAATGGAAAATTGGCAGCGCCGGAAAAGATAACGGGCTCTTGCTTCTTGCTGCTATAGAAGACCGCAAAATACGTATCGAACCCGGTTACGGCTTAGAGCCCTATTTAACCGATTCAGAAGCCGGAAGTATCATCCGAGATGTTATTGCTCCTGAATTTAAAAAAGGCGATTATTTTACAGGAATTGTACGGGCAACAGAATCCATAAAAATCCAACTCTCTACCGATCCTGCTAAAGAAGCGCCAAGCGACAAAAAAACTCCTCCCTGGGTCAATATTCTAGCTGAAATAGGCCTTCCCTTGTTGTTTGTTACAGCTTTGTATCTTTTTGCCTATATGTCAAGAACAAAGAGCATTTGGCTCGGAGGTATAGTCGGAGGAGGAGTAGGGGCGGTTGTTGGACTTATAGCCGCTTCTGTAATTATAGCCTTGATTGCCCTTGTTGTCTTGGGGATTTTAGGAACGGTTCTTGACTACATTCTCTCTGGTGTTTATCAAAAGCGTAAAACAGAGGGGAAACCAACCGACTGGTGGCATTCCGGAGGCGGATTTTTCGCAGGTGGTGGACGCGGCGGAGGATTCGGCGGGTTTGGCGGTGGAAGCTCAGGCGGCGGCGGCTCTTCTGGAGATTGGTAAAAGTAAACCTCTCACCTTGAAACTTCATCCCACCAGTTTAAAATGTCTTGTATAACCTTATCTCCGCTAGGATCACCAATTCCTCCAGAGATACCTAAATAAAACTCCGTTTGACCTTTACCGAAAGGGGTTTGACCTCTTATCTCCAGAGCTATTTCCCTGATACTTTTGCTAAAACGGCCACCGACTCCTACAAAATTTATAGGCACGTCGGCTCGCGGGTCGCCAGTTATCCAACTTCTCTCCATGGCGTCTGCCAATCTCTCGTAAAACGGAGCCTCAACAACAGCATTCTCTACCATACACAACTACTATAACATATCGTGGCGGTTTTTTTTCTTAAATTTTCTTACCAAAAAGTTTCCTGTTAAAAAAATTAAAGCAGCAAAAAGAGCAAACAAAATACTAACTACTATCGACCCTTCAGGGCTATTGGTTTTAGAAACAGCATAATACCAAATTACATTTCCCGGAATAATTGCAAGAGCCGTAATAAGTATATAAGTAGAAAATTTCATCGGGGTTAGTCCGTAAGCATATGAGACAAAATCTCCAACTCCTCCTTGCAGCATCCTAGCGGCGATTAGAGTTATCACTCCATATTCTTTAGACAGCTTGTCGATTTTTTCAATGGCATCTTTTCCTGCAAACTTGCTCACCAAAGATCTTCCCCAAATCCTACTTATCCAAAAGTTAATTGTTGCGCCTATAAGAACCATAAAATATGTGTAGATAATTGCTGTTTTCCCAAATAAATAGAAGCCGCTAACCAAAAAGGGTAATCCGCTGATGGGAGCTATCACATAGCTTATTTGATGGAGAAGTATCCAAGCTATTGGAGCCCAGGGTCCTGAACTTTGCACAAAATTCTCAATCTCGCTTTGCGGAATTTGTTTGCCCCAGAGATATAAAAAGACTGAAATTAAAATTGCTATGACTAAACCAACTTGGAACCTAGGCGTTAGTTTGATAATATGGCTTAGTTTACTACAACGGAAAGATAGAAGTTCAGTCTTAAAAATTATTTACACTCTAGGCGAAGAGACGGCCGGATCGTGGATTTCAAAAGGTCCCGTAATTGCAGTACCCTCAACAGAATAAGTCCCTCTATAGCAAAGTTCTCTTCCCGTATACCGGCCTTCATATTTAATATTGTTAAAACCACCATTATTCCTTGCTGCAGCTGAATAAGTTTTGACAAAGGTAATACTCTCAGACGTCGCTACCCCCGAAAACACCGAAAATCCGACTCTGTCGTGAATCACACCCTCAATTACATCCACTCCCATTAGATAACCATCAATAATTCCAAGACCCGGAACTACAGAACAGTCTACCGTTTGCGGTGTTCTTCTAAGAATCCACATTTGGAAATTTCCTGACATATATCCTTCCCATGATCCAACAAAGTCAGGCGTGCCCAATCTCTCAGTTTCAGTGGAACGTCTTGCCCCCTCTATACTCACGCCTAACTATAACATATCGTGGCGGTTTTTTTTCTTATCTTTCAGTGGTAAAATAATGGCCATGTCTGATAGTCGAGAGGTGGATGATCCGGCACGAAGGTTGTTTCTGCGCAATACTGCTCTATTTTGTGGTGCGCTCATAGCAGGAGTCGTACTCTTAGAGCTTGCCGGGCAAAGAGAAAATACAGAACAGCAAAGGGCGCGGGTCGTTTTAGAGGATCCAACAATTATCAAGACAGAATGGGTAGTTTCAAACCACCCTGAAATCCTGGAAGGCGGTCTTGCTGTAAGACCGCTTCCAAAAGCCCAAAGTGCCGGAGAAAACAATATTAAACAACTTCCAGCCGGATATTTAATAAGGGGAGTTCTCTGGAAAGGACAAGGTGGACAGGAAGCGGAGAAAGGAATTTTAAGCTGGGTGGCGTTTAAATACAGAACAGATTCAAATGATACTAAAGACGTTGTTGGTTTTGTGCCATTAGACCGTTTAACCCCAAAAGTCTAAGCTCTATTTTATTCCAAGTAGTCTTGAAGCTTTTTCCGCCTTGAGGGATGTTTCAATTTTCTTAATGCCTTGGCTTCAATCTGGCGGATGCGTTCGCGCGTAACTCCGAATTCTTTACCGACTTCTTCTAAAGTCATCGGCTTATTTCCGTTTAAGCCAAAGCGTAATCTCAACACTTTTGCTTCACGGTCAGACAGCGTAGCAAACACTTCTTCTAAGCTTTCTTTTAAGAGTTCGCGGGAAGCCTGGTCGACCGGTGATGGTTGGGTTGTGTCTTCAATAAAATCCCCTAAAAAACTGTCTTCGTCATCACCAACTTTGGCATCAATCGAAGTAACTTCTTGAGCGATTTTAAAGATTTCGCGCACGCGGTCTGGTGCAATCTCCATTTCCGTGGCAATCTCTTCAATAGCCGGTTCGCGGCCAAGCTCCTGCATTAACTTTCGCGAGATACGGAAAAGTTTATTGATTGTTTCAACCATGTGGACCGGAATACGGATAGTGCGCGCTTGATCAGCAATGGCGCGGGTGATTGCCTGTCTAATCCACCAAGTAGCGTAGGTTGAAAACTTAAATCCTTTGCGCCAGTCATACTTTTCTACAGCACGAATAAGCCCTTGGTTTCCTTCTTGGATCAAATCAAGCAAAGTCAACCCCCGACCAACATACTTTTTAGCAATAGAAACGACCAAGCGTAGGTTTGCTTGGGTTAGTTTTTCTTTAGCACGGCGGTCGCTGTTTTCATTTTTTTTGGCCAGATCTACTTCCTCTTCAGGGGTCAAGAGGCGGAAACGTCCAATCTCGCGCAGATATTGGCGAACCGGGTCTGTTGAAGCTCCGGCGTCAAGCCGGGTCAAAGCTTCGATTTCGCGCTCGAGTACATCTAAAGATTTGGTTTCGTCAACCAGGTCTGATTCGGTAACCGACTCAAAGACATCCACCCCTTCTGCGATTAGTTGAAAATAAAGCTCGTCAAGCTCCTCAATGCGGTCTTCGGCGTTCGGAAAGACCTCAAGAATCTCATCCTGTGTGAGGAATCCTTGCGACTTACCTTTGTCTAAAAGATCGAGTACTGCTTTGCGGAGTTTAGCCATAAAAAATAGCTTTTAGCGCCCAGCGAATAGGAAAGCAAAACATTCTACCCTGTACGCTACCTACTGTGAGCTAACATATTATACCCCCTCGAGCCTGTTTTGACCATACTACAAGCTTTCTGATCTAAGTTTGGTCAATTGGCGGGATAGTTCTGTTAGTTTTTCTTCAAAAGAGACTACCTCTTCTGACCTTCCCTGTAACTCCAAATCGCGAATTTTGAATGCCAGTTTTTCCATTTCTTCCTTTATTTGCATCACAGCTAAATTTCTTTTGGTAGATTCGATTTCTTTTTTAACAAACTCAGGGTCTTCGTATTCTCCAGAAGCAAGAAGAAGGCTGGCAAACAAGTCAATTAATTCGTCTGGGAGTTTTTTGGCAAAAACCGCAGGATTAAAGTTTTCAATCTTGCCATTATATTGATTTTGCAACTCCTCAATGATTCTTTTTGCCCCCGACGATTGGAAAACGGCCGTTGTGTCTTTCTCTTGCAAAGTATTTGGAGAAAAATTAAGCAATAAAGATAAAAGGTGTTCTTCTGTAATAACCCTACCTGTTCTTACCTCGGAACTTTTCTCTTGGGAATATTGCACAGCGCCTTGTTTTACCTCTCTTTTTGTGACTTGCGAGAGCACTGCTTCTTCCGGAACCTGCAATCTTTGAGCCACAATTCTCACACAATGGCTTTTTATAATCTCGTCCTCTATTAAAGCCAAGATAGGGGCAATTTCGCGGCTGATTTTAGACTTTCCTTCGGTTGTTTCGGCGTCATACCTTTTAAACACAGAATTGATTAAAAAGTCGTGCACTTCCTCTGCGTTCTCTAGAGCTTTTTTTAAACCCTCTGGATCCTTATCCGCCATCTCGTCCGGATCCTTATATTCACCCAAAACAGCAACTTTGACTGAAAATCCCTGGGCTTTCATAATTTCTAGACCGCGCCTGGCAGCCGCATCCCCTGCAAAATCGCTGTCTAGGGCGAGCACAACCTCCGAGCAGAAGCGGAAAAGCAGTGAAGTTTGGTCTTCTGTTAGAGCCGATCCTTTTATCGCAACCACGTTTTTTATCCCCACTTGCCAACAGGAAATGCAATCCAGCTCGCCCTCGACAATAATTGCCCGAGCGGCCTTTTTAATCTCACTGCGCGCGACATCAAGCCCGTAAAGAGTTCTGCCTTTTTTGTACACTAGCGTATCCGGTCCGTTTATATATTTTGCTACCTCACCGCGGTCTTCTATTACGCGCCCGGCAAATGCCAAAACGTTCCCAAGATGATCTTTGAGAGGGAAAATAATTCTTCCCCGAAAGCGGTCGAAATATTGGTTACCTCGGGATACAACAAGACCGGCATTTTCAATAACTTTTGGGCTATACCCTCTCTTTTTAGCCAAATATTCAAACAGCGTCGAGGGTTGGTCCGGCGAATATCCCAACCCAAAAGCTTTTATTGCATCAGCGTCTACCTTGCGCTGTTTTAAATAAATCCTCGCCTTTTCTCCGGCTTTGTGTGTATTTAGCACGTACTTATAAAACTCGCCTGCAGTATAATTTATCCTGTAAATCTCCTCTCTTTCTTCGTAACCGGTAAAGCCTTTTAAGGGCTTTAATTTAACTCCAACTCGGTCTGCTAATATTTTTAAAGCTTGCGGAAAGTCGACTTTTTCAAATTCCTGGACATAACGAAAACAGTCGCCCCCCAAACCGCAACCAAAGCATTTAAATATCTGCAATTCCGGAGTAACCATAAAAGAAGGGGTTTTCTCGCCATGAAATGGACAGAGTCCTTTGAAGTTGCGGCCTGCGCGTTTCAACTCGACAGACTCTGAAATAAGTTCGACGATATCAATTTTTCTTTTAACTTCCTCAATTTGATCCATGGTTTGTTAGGACAAGTATAGCGCGGGAAGGCAAATATGAAATTTATAGCAGAAGAGATAACAGCTCCTTTTCGGCTTCTGTATTATCTGTAAATGTTTTATATCCGTATTTCTCAGCCTCTCTTTGGTAATTCGGTCTTTCACAATTAAAGAATGCTTCAGCTTCTATTCTTTGAAGCTCTTCTGTATTTCCCCAACGGGGAGCACGTGTGTTGCGTTCGAAAATTTCCTCAACAGAAGAGCCTAATAAAAATACGCCGGAAAAATCAGGGTCTTTAGCCACCAGATGGGGAAGGATATTCACTCCTTCAAAGATTGCGGGCTGCCCCTTCTTTTTATAATCTTCTACTTTTTTAAGGGTTGTTGGCCAAAAGGCTTCTGATTGGTTAACCAAGTTTTGCCATTGTTCTTCACAAGTTGCGGTATTGTAATATTTTTCCTCGTCTAAGTTCCAAAAGTAATTAACCCAAGGTTCAAGATTTGGATCTTTTAACATTTTTTCTCGAAGATCATCAAGATTTACATGAAGCGCTCCTGTTACCTTCGCAATCTTGTTAGCTAAATAGCTTTTTCCTGAGGCAGGAATGCCTCCAATAAATACGTAGTTCATGGTGGTAATGTGTTTAACTGGCGGTGTCTGTTTGAAAATATCCGAATCAGAACAGGAACGGTGATTTCAGGTTTGTCTTTGGCGGCAAATTCTTTTTTCTGATAATTGTAATATTTCTATCTAGAGAGATTTCTTTATGACCTAGTGGTTTAGCGTATGGATTGCTTTCGTCTATCGCTATTTCACAATCAAGTTGTCGCAATGCCTCAATTAACATCTTGTGTTCAATATCAGAAAAAGAAGTAATGATAATAATTCCATCTTTTCCAACTCTTTGAATGGCCTGCTGGAATATTTTTGCCCAAGTTTGCTCATTATTAGAAATTTGCTCATGTCGGATTACAACCACATCGACTTCCTTTGGGATTTGTTGATACTGGTCTAAGTTGGTCGCATCGCCAACAATAAATTCATAATTATGGGGCAAAACATATTTAGTAACTCTCTCTGAGAAATCTGGGCTTGAGTAAACACTGACAGCTCTTGAAATATCCTTCTCGCTAATGTCTACACCAATTAACTTTACATTGTTGCTACTACTGCCGAGAGTTTCTCCGCCGAAAAAAGCACTCAATACTATTCCTTCCTCACACTCACCACAGCCAAGATCGAGTATTGTAGTTTGCCTTTCTTGTGGCGGTTTATATCCAGCTCTTTCAACTGTTGAAACGAGCATATTCCAAAAGCGTTGTATATTATCCCCAGTTTCTCTTGCACCTTCTAATATTTTTAAATATCTTTCTCGTTCCTCTGGCGTTTTAAATGTTGATAAGGTGTAATCATCAACAAGATTAGCCCCTTTTTCTAGTGGTAAGATTCTGGTTGATAATTTAATTTTATCTTTCAGATTCATTTCCGGCTGTACTGTAGGTGGTTTTTCAAATGGTGTTTCCATAATTTTATTTCATTAAATCATCAATAGTAATTCCCAAGCCCTCGGCAATTTTCATCATTTCCCAATTAGCAGCAGGTACGATATTATATCTGCCTGCAAGATGCAGGGTTGTATCTTGCGGAGGAGGTGAGATTTGACAATTTGTGCAAACAAACTGGTTGTTCACTCACGCCGCGTAAGCGGAGGGTAGAGGATTCGCGCATTCGCTGTAAGGCGAATGACATGTCACCTCGTGCCGCACTTTGTGCGGTGGGGGCGAGATTCGAACTCGCGCAGGGATTACTCCCTATGGTTTTCGAAACCATTACAATTGGCCACTCTGACACCCCACCCAATTAAACCTTCCCAATCCCTTTTCTTAAAATCTCTTTTTCACTTTTGAAAGATAATTTTTTTAATGCTTCTTTCTCCGGCACCCAAACCGCTTCTTCTATTTCGTCCTCCCATTGCTTTTCTATTTTTGTGTCTTTATCGTCCGTCGACTCCATTAAATAAAACGTCACTACTTTAAATATTTTTTCTGTATCCTGGACGAAAAAATACTTAATGTCTTCTATTTTTTCCAATACCTGAGCACGCACTCCCGTTTCTTCAAAAATTTCCCTGACAGCTGTGTCGGCTGATTTTTCACCTCGGTCAATTTTTCCTTTTGGCAATTGCCAGCGTTTTGTCCCTTTGGGTTTAATCAATAACCACTCCCGTAAGTTGTGATTTTTGCGGAAAACAGCTCCTCCTGCCGAAAAGTGGCGGGTTACACTTGCTTGGCTTTTTTTGCTTTTTGCCATTGACGCAAGACATCGTTTTCCTGACCCAATACCTTTTGTTCACGGGCAAGCTCTAATTTACGGCGAGCGCTGCTATATTTAAGCCACGACCCGTGAAGAGTGGCTGGGAATTCAGGTTTACCTGTTCCTTGACGCATTAAATAGACGATAACCCGCGCGTCTTGGGATTGCCCATTGTTTTTAATGGTTACGTTCATCCGCCCCGCTTCTTCAAGAACAGTAATGCGCAAACCCGCGCTCTCTTTTAAGTAACGGATTGCCGCGCTAACCGAGGATTCCCCTCGCCTAACGTCGCTTTTAGGAATCTCTAGGCCGCTGTTGTCCTTAGATTTAACCAAGAACCACTCGTTGTTCCCACTTCTCTCCCTAAAAGCTAATGCTCCGGCAATTAATTTATCAGTGATCATGTTTAATTATATTAGACAGTTTGTGCACCCGATAGGATTCGAACCTACTACCTCAACGTCCGCAACGTTGCGCTCTATCCAAATGAGCTACGAGTGCAAGATGAAATCTTTCGACATTGGGTGTTTTTTAATTTTTAACCCTCGAGTTGAACTCTTTTTGAAAGCCAGGAGGCAGCTTTGTCTAAAAAGTTTGGCGCCGCTTCTTCGTAAGCAAGTCTTTCCTCGAGCTCGCGCCGTAAATGTTCTTTATCCTGGCTTTGGATAACCATTTCCAGTCTCCATGGCGCTCTTACTGCCTCAACAATTAAAAGCTCTGTCCCAAACGTACCGAAACGGTCGGAAAACCAAAACCTTGTCAAATCGTCCCAAATATACTTTTTACCTGCAAAATAAAGCCCTTTGTTAGTTAGCTTGTGTTCGACCTCTTCAGGCGGAATTGTCGAGAGCACGTAAAGCAAAAAATATAAAGCCGCTATCACCGCTACCGGCAACAACCCTTCCAAAAAGAACATTATTAAACCAACGAGAATAGCAATCGCTCCAACGGTCGTAAAAAACTGCCGGTCACGCCTCTTAAATGGCCTAACCGGGGCACGCCAGGTGAAAAGATCTTCTTCACGAACGTTTTTCAAAGTGCTCTCGGCGTCATCTTGCAGGGTAGTATGGGCTTGTTTTTCGGGCTCCATTGCAGGGTTTTGTGCTCTAAGTATACCACTTTTCTGGTATAATGGCTAGGTTTGGTAGGTTGCCCGAGTGGCTTAAGGGGAAGGTTTGCTAAACCTTTGGGTCGAAAGACCCGCGCAGGTTCGAATCCTGTACCTACCGCCTAGCGGCGGACGCGGGAGACATGTCATTCGCTTTACAGCAAATGCGCGAATCCCGCCCTCACCGCAACGAAGCAAAATCAAAGATTTTTACGTTCTGTTCAGCCTCGGTGAGGTCAGATAAGAACCTGCGCTAGCGCGCAGAACCTTGTCTTTCTCTCCGCGTACAACTTGGTGAGGTCAGATAGCGGTTTATTCTACGCGCTTGGAAAGCGCGCGAGCGCAAGCTCACGCGGGTTCGAATCCCGCCCTCACCGCAACGTAATAAATTGTTACACAATTTAAACGTTGCTGGAACGTTTCCCGCAAAACGGGATTACGTTCCGCCAATCAAAGATTTTATATCTCAGAGTCATTTGGAGAGGTCGGATAGCGGTTCATTCCAGAGGTTTTGAAAA